>Ga0308169_10001708_pt1 | contig 24746 bp, 22 predicted proteins | sample PhyBR1_2_FD_202139 | JGI IMG/M metagenome (GOLD analysis project Ga0308169, IMG submission 202139) | Phyllosphere microbial communities from UC Gill Tract Community Farm, Albany, California, United States - DLSLSB.R1 | ecosystem: Host-associated > Plants > Phyllosphere > Unclassified | place...
GCAAGGTCGCTCTCCATGCGGCGTCGGAAGCCAGGCGGGTCCGCACATCTGTCGAGCTATAGTTCGTCTCGCAGGGACCCCCTCTTCCTCCTCCTTCCCCTCCTCGTCGGTGCTTTCCCTCGCCCTTCTCCTTTCCCGCCGTCGTCCTCTTTCTCCTTCCCTCTGCGCGCGTGCTCAACCACGTGCAACTCTTGCAACACACTCCTTTCTTCTCCTTCTTTCGCTGTGCGTGCCGAGGAGCGAGAGGGAGAGAAGGAGCTGCTCGAGCCCGAGGAGGAGGTCCGAGAGCGAGCGCGACAGGGTTAGGCTCTCCTCGCTCGCCGAACAGCTCTCGACGACGCGCACTCGAGCCGCAGGACGCTAGGTGTAAGGGTAGTTTGGCAATGCGAGGAGGAGAGGGAATACAGCGAGGGTGCGAGGGCTCTACTCGGACGACGACTCGGGCTTGCGCGCGACAAAGTGCATCATGGGCGTGAACAGGTCGAGCTTGGCGCCGGCGACGAGCGAGTCGGCTGCACGGTGAGGGGCGTCAGCGACGAGGAGAGAGGAGAGGGAGCGAGAGAGGGTGACGGTGAGGGAGAAGGGACGCACCGGCGATCTTGAGCGTCTCCTGGACGTCCCACGTGCCCTTGGGGACGAGGCCGGCCTTCTCGAGCGCCCAGACGCCGTACCCAGTCAGGTTGCGGCCGAGGGTCGTCATGCGCCACACGGTCGCAAGGTCCCACCACGTCTGGGCCTTGCGCAGGTCGCCCGACAGCGAGTACCACCAGTCGACCTTGTCGCCGCGGTTGGCGAGGTCCTCCTCGTGCACGATCTCAAACCCGACGGCCTCGAGCGCCTTGCGCGCGGCGGCGATGGGCCGCATCTCGGGGATGCCGTTGCCGAGCTCGATGCCGTGCTGCACCTCCTTGTGCTTGGGGTTCGACTGGTCGAACGAGTCGGTCATGCACCACTCGTACACGCCGAACGTCCCGCCGGGCTTGAGCACCTCGAAGATCTGGCCGTACACGCCCTCCCACGACGGGGCGTGGCACGTCGCCTCGATCGCGCTGCGCACGAGGAGAGAGGGGAGGGAGGGTCAGCTCGAGAGCTCTCGTCGCCCGGCGAGGTCGAGGAGGAGAGGGACGAGGACGCACTAGACGGCGTCGAAGCTGTTGGCGCCAAACTGCTCCTTGAGCGCCATGAAGTCGCCCTTGACGAACTGGACCTGCTTCGAGAGGCCGGCCTTGGCCGTGTACTTGCGCGCACGCAGGACCTGGAACTCGTTGTTGTTGAGGCCGGTGACTGCGAGGAGGGGGAGGGGCGGCGTCAGGTTGTCGCTCTCCTGTGCAGTCTGACGGAGAGAGGGACGAGGGGACGGACCGTTGGCGTCGGTGAAGCGAGCGATCTCGCGAGCGGGGCCGCCGACACCGCACCCGACGTCGAGGACGCGCATGCCCGGCTTGATGCCCGTGTTGTGCGCGAGGTAGTGCTCGTGGCGGGCGATGGCCTGGTAGAAGGGCTCGCCCGGGTAGTAGCGGCAGAAGTGGAAGCTCTCGCCCCAGCCGTACTCGTACAACTCGGTCGCGCCGTCGTAGTAGCCGTTGACGACGTCGGTGTAGTGGTCCTTGCGCGCCTCGGTGTGCTCGGCCGTGTCCTTGGACGACGACTTGTCCCAGTGGGCCGTGTAGGACGCGATGCCGGCGCGGTTGCGCACGTCGCCCTTCTTGGGCTGCTCGATCAGGGCGGACGAGGACGACGAGGCGCCGTTGGCCTTGATCTCGGGGGCGTTGACCATGGTGAGAGAAGCTGCGTGCACGAGTTGCAGCAAGAGTCAGCTGCGAGCCCTCGGAGGCGCGGTGGGAGCGAGTCGAGCGACGCGTCGAGGAAGGGGAAGGGGATCGGAGCTGGCGAGGGGCGCGACTGGGGCTGCGCGAGGGGGACAGGGACGCACAAGAAGACCTGTTGAAGGGTGGTCGGGAAGGTGTTGAACCGTGTACGAGCCGAAAGAGCGAAGCGAGCGAGAGGTGGGAGCTGAAAGGGAAGGGGGGCGAGGCGGCCAACAAGGAGCTCGACAGGCGGCGGCGGCGCGCGCCTCTCCGCCAGCGAGGAGCGAGCGCGTGTCGAACCACTCCGCCTCCGCGGGGCCGCAGCTCGCGATTTCCTCTCTCGCACCACCCGCCTCTCCCTCTCTCTCTCTCTCTCTGTGCTCTGCTCGCCTCGTCAAGCTCACTCCATTGCTCAAGCTCCGCCTCTGCTCTCCACGCTCGCACCGCCTTCACGCACTCGGATCCTCGTCGAGCTCGGCCGACGCCGCCTCCGAGCACAGGAGCTCGATCCTCCACCTGCAGCTCGCCCACTCGATGCGCTCGCCCTCGTGCGACCATTCCCAGCGCTGCTCAGTCTGTCCCGGTGCGCGACGCTCTGTGTGAGGGCGCAGGAACGGCGTCAGAGCGAGCCGGCCTCCTCGAGCCACCGCCAGACTCGCGCGCTAGAGGACAACGACGCACCGCACAGGAGCGAGAACCCGCTCGACGCCGAGATGAGCTTGAAGCGGTCCGGTATGACGTGCTTGTTGCAGTCAAGGTCGACGAGGGCGGCGACGAGGACCTGCTCGAGGGGTTGGCGCGCGCAGTCTGGGTCAGCTCACGGCTCTCTGCTCGCTCGCGCCGGCTCAAAGACGAAGAGGGACGCGCCGTGATGTCGTCCTTGACCTTGCTGTTCAGTGCGTCGAACGCCTCGGCGGTGCTGCGGTGCACAAAAGCGGCGCGAGCGTGAGCGTGGTGTCGACGAGGGCGACGAGGGCGCGTGGGCTCACCTGCTCGGGTGCGGGTGGAGGCTGACAGGCACGACCGTGTTGCTGTTGCGCGAGTAGACGCAGCCGACCGAGTCCATGTTGAGCGGGGCGAGCTGCAGGAGCTGGTCGTCGCGGCGAGGGCTCGAGCGACCGGGCGAGCTTGGGCGGTGCGGGCGCGGCGGATGGTCGATGCGGTGAACGAACATGAGCCGTGTGTAGGGGTCCAGCGTCGGGTTCGAGCACTCGACGGCGAGGGGTGAGAGAAAGGTGAGACGGAGCACCGCCTCGTCGTCGCCGCGGAGGAGAGGGACGGCGACCGGACCCCGTCGCTCCCCTCCTCGCCTTCTGCACCTTCTCCTGGTCTAGCCAGCTTCGAGCACCGCACCAGGTTACCCACAGCACACCCGCGACATCCCTCACCCGGCACTCGCTCGCCTCGACCTCGATCCACCTCATCGCTCCACGCTCCAACCTCGCCGTCACCCACCTCGACATGACAGCCTCTAGCCGCTCCAGCTGGGGCGGGACTCTGCCCGTACTCTTCGCACTCGTCTGTGCGTCCTCCTCTCGCTCCCTCCCCGGCTGCCGTCGCTGACCCTTTTCCTCCTCGTGGTGACGCACCCGCAACAGGCCTCCTCTGCCTCGTCCCCTCGGCGCACGCGTTCGGCGCAGGCAACATCCCCTCGTACTCGTTCCTCGAGGGCAAGGCCTTCCGCCATGGCGACATCGAGGACGCGCTCGCAGAGCTCATCAAGAAGTCGGGCGGCATCCTCGGGCGCGGGTCCAAGTTCGGCGGCCTCGACATCAAGCGCGTCTACTTCGGTGCGTCCTCTCCCCTCCTCTTCAGTCTGCGGCTGCGCGCGCGGCGAGGATCGGTCCTGACGCTCTCGCTCCCTCCCCTACCTCGTCCTCAACTCGCCCTCTGCTCCCCTCGCAGGCAACTGGCTGCGCGACTACTCGCAGGCCATGGACATCGCCGGCCTCAGCAAGCTCGCCAAGCAGACCATCCTCAACCTCGTCATGGCGCTCGGCTTCCTCGCGCACGGCTACGCGACCGGCGAGTTCGAGGTGACCGACGAGCGCCTTGGCGTCTACCTCTGCACCGAGCACATCGACAACCCCAAGGGCTACGCCTCGGACCAGCCCGGCGGCGACGCGCGCCGTATCGACCCGCGCCTTCGCGGGCCCGTCCTGGACGTCGAGCTCGAGGTCGACCCGCGCACGGGCATGAAGAACTACATCGCCAACGAGAACGGCAACTGGGACACGTCGTCGCGCCTCGTGCGCGAGCGCATCGTCCAGTGCATCGACATGGGCCGCCGCGCGCGCAACGGCGGCGGCGAGACGGCCGTCTACGAGGCGTACCGCCTCCTCGGCACGCTCCTCCACACGCTCGAGGACTTCACCGCCCACTCGAACTGGTGCGAGCTGAGCCTCATGCGCCTCGGCTACTCGCACGTCTTCCCGCACGTCGGCGACGGCGTCCGCGTCCAGAGCCCGGCCGGCCCGTGCCCTCCTCTCGTCACCGGTGCGTGCGCGCTCGCTCCCCCTCCTCCTTCCTCTGCGCACCTTCGCGCCTCGTCTCTTGTCCGACCCCGAGCGACGATCTGATGGTGTCGGTTCACAGGCACGTTCGGCGGCAGCGACTTCATCCACTCGCTCCTCGGCGAGGCGACCGACCACATCTCCGAGGCGAGGTGCGCTCTTACTTCCTCTTCCCCTCGCACCCTGCGCTCTTCCACTCGCTCTACAAGTCGGAACTGACGCCTGTTCCTCCCCTGCAGCGTCTCGGACCTCGCCAAGGCCATGGACGGCGCGCGCTCGACCGACCGCGGCATCGGCGGCTCGTCGGGCTCCGACACGCTCCGCAAGCTCCTGTTCGACCTGCCCGGATCGAGCGGCTCGGACTTGTCGCGCGAGATGGGCGACATCGAGGACATCCGCTCGCGCGCCGCCAACGGCTCGTTGAGCGAGTTGAGCCCGCAGGAGCTGCACGCGACGCTGTGGAAGGTCCTCACGTTCCGCGACAACGTGCGTCCCCCTCTCTCCTCTCGTCTCGCTCGACTACGAAAAGCTCGAGGACTCGCCGAGCTGACCCTCGCCGTGCGTGCACTGCGTCCGCAGGTCGTCAAGGGCATCGAGAATACGATCGAGAAGATCCCGGGGCTGAGCGCCCTCACCGAGAAGATCACCAACAGCGTCAACGCCTTCGTCTTCACCACCATCGAGCCGATGATCAAGCCCATCATGGGTGAGTCGTCTTCGTCCTCGTCCTCGTCGAAGAAGCTCCCTCGAAGCATCGCTGACTCGGCTCTCACCTTCCTCGCGCAGGTCAGGCCACCCAGGTCCTCACGCAGGGCTCGGCCGCCGTCATCGACAACCCTGAGCAGGTGCGTCCCTTCTGCAACTCGTTCGAAGTCGACCACGACTGACTCGCCGAGCGTGCTCGCAGTACGAGGTCTTCTCCAACCCGCACGCGAGCGACCCGAGCCACTCGTTCCTCAGCAAGGACCAGTGCGTCCTCGTTCCCTCTCACCCTGTGTGCTTCTGTGCGACTGATGCTGACGAGATCGGCCGTGCAGCTTCGCCCTCCTCCTCAACGAGCCCGCCGGCCAGGTCGCCGTCGTCATCCTCTCGTACACGGTCAAGCTCATCGTCAAGGCGTGGGAGGACAACTCGAGCAACCCGCAGGACGTCGCGCACAAGGTCCTCGCCGCGTTCCACCACCCGTACTTCTACGACGACTCGCAGGAGATCCAGCGCCTCATGGGCGAGACGCTCAAGAAGTGGATCGACGGCCAGAGCGCCGAGGACAAGCGCTTCATCCTCGCCGGCCTTACCAAGGACGCCGTCAAGTCGCACAAGAACCGCCGCAAGGGTCACGAGGCCGGTGCGTCGTCGTCGTCGTCGTCGTCGTCTTCGCCGTCGAGCATGCCGTTCCTGAGCTGACTCTTCTCCTCCTTCTTCCCCTCGCAGACCAAGAAGGTCACGGCGCTCACGGCTGTGCGTCTCTCTCCCTCTCTCTCCTCTCTTCTCTGCTGCCGACGAGCTCTTCCTGGATCGGCTCGTGGCTGACTCGTCGACCCGCGCTTTCCCCCCTCGCCTCACCCCTCGCGCTTCCTCCTCCCGCCTCGCAGCCTACAACTCGATCCTCATGCCGCAGGGCGTCGGTGCCTTCGCTCAGCAGCACGTCCCAGGCGCGCAGGGCGCGATGAACACCTTCAACCAGGCGCAGCACAAGATCAACCAGGTCAGCGGCCAGTTCAACTCGGCGACGAGCGGCGTGTGGGGCGGCGGCGGCGGCGGCCAGCACGGCGGCCGGCGCGATTACGACGATGGTCAGGGCGGCGGGTTCCAGGAGCCGCAGAGCGGGTACATGCCTCGTGCGTCGTCTCTCCCGTCTCTCCTCGCCGACCTCTCTCGCTCCTCGGACGCCGGCTCTCTCCTCCTCGCCCGACGGCTCGCTGACTCGCTCTCTCTCTCCTCTTCTCCTGCAGCTATGGGCGCTCCTCCTCAAGCCGTTCACGGCGGCGCGCCGCACTTCAACGAGTTCAACCAGCCGCACACGTCGAGCGGCTACCCCGGCGCACCTTCTCCTCAGCCTCAGCACTCGTACGGCGGCGGCGCACCCTCGTTCGGCGGCGGTGGGCCCTCGTACGGCGACAACGGCGGGTACGGCGGCGGCTCGTCGGGCTTCGGCGGGCAGCAGCAGCACCACCACCAGCAGGGTCCGCCTCCGCCGCAGTTTGGCGGCGGCGGCGGCGGCGGCGGCGGCGGGTACGGCGGCCCGCAGCAGGGCGGCTACGACGGTGGGTACGGCGGGCAGCCGCAGTTCGGCGGCGGCGGCGGCGGGCCGCAGTTTGGCGGGCAGCCGCAGTTTGGAGGGGGGCCGCCGCCGCAGGGCGACTTCTACGGGCAGGGCGGCGCGCCGCCGCACCACCAGGGCGGGCACCACGGCCAGCACGGCGGGCAGGGTGGGTACAACTCGGGCTACGGCGGCGGTGGCGGCGCTGGGCAGGGCGGGTACTACTGAGCGGGGAGCGTGCGAGGGGTCCGAGCGCCGGCTCTCTTCGCCACTTCTGCCTCTTCTAGCTTCTCAATTTCAGTGCCAACACAGACTCTCTCGTTCATAGCCTCTCGTCAGCCAGTCCTCGAGCGCGTGCCAGAAGAAGAGAGTGTCTACTTGCGATAGGACGAGAGGTAACGAGGGGAACGACGAGGGGGGTGCGCGATCTTTCTACAGCAACAGTCGAGCGTGCGAGAACGTGTCGACGACAGCTCGAGAGGTAGAGAGGGGTATATAGGGGAGAGAATCTAGCTGCGTATAGTGCGAGGTGGAGGAAGGGAGAGCCGAGCGGGCTCACTCGGGCCAGCAGCCGCCCCAGGTGCCGTCGCAGCGGCCCTTGAACGGCGGGAACTGGACGGGCTGCGAGCGTGCAAAAAAAGAAAGAGAGGATCAGCAAGGTGACCGAGTAAGTACGAGAGGGAGAGAGGCGACGCACGTGCCAGTACAAGTCGACGCTGCGCAAGCGGTACTCGTCGACGGCGCGCGCCGGTCCGCCGCGCAGGAGGATCAGGGCGCGCCCAGTGTTCGAGTTGGCGCTCATGACGGCGGCATCGACCCAGTTGGCCATGATCTCGGTCTGGACGAGCATGCGCTGCGTGTCGTCGCGCCGGTCGCCCTCGGAGAGGTGCCGGAAGTCGTCCTGGAGGAACGGCTTTCCCGAGCCGCCTCGCGAGAGCTCGGCGATGGTGAAGTGGGCGGTGCAGAGCGTGTCGGCCTCGAAGAGCGAGAGCGCGTCGGGCTCGGTCGTCATGAGGAGGAGCCGGGCTTTCGAGGTCGTGCGGTCGAAGGACGGGTAGTCGTGCGCGACGGTCGTGAGCGTGTCGAGGGCGTTCTCGCAGTGGAGCGTCACGTTGCCGCTGCGAGCGTCGAGAGCTTCTGTCAGTGACCGTGACGCTGGTACAGCGAGTTCGAGCAGGAGAAGGAGACGCACCAGCTCATCTGCGACGAGGCGCGGCACTCGTCCCGCAGCTTGTCGCCGCCTCGCCAATGCACTCTGCGAGCGAGTTAAAGGCGTCAGTCTTGGTCTCGACGAGTAGCACGTGCGGCGAGAGAGCGAGAGGGACGCACCCGACGACGGGCACGGACCTCGGACCGTCGAGCTTGAGCTCCCAGAGCGTGCGCTCGAGCTTGGCCCTGAGGGCGGCGTTGAACGAGAAGTGCTCGTGGGTGAGCGCCGACCACTGGGCGAAGCGCTGGCGGAAGATCTCGGGGACGAGGTCGGGCCCGGGCTTTGGGCGCGACGAGTCGAGCGAGGGGAGCGTCTCGAGCGTGTCCATGGTGAAGGTCGTGTCGCGGATGTACGAGTTGATCGGGTAGATGCTGCGAACGTCGGGCATCAGCGAGTGCGCATGTGAGGACTGAGAGAGAGAGAGAAAGAGAGAGGAGGACGCACGCGTCGCTGCCGGCGATGATGCGCTGGATACCGTCGAGCTTGGGCGGGCGCTCGTCGGCGACCTTGGCCAGGTAGGCCTTGGTAGCGTCTTCTTGACGGTAGAAGTCGGGCTGGTGCAGCTCCTCGGTGATGCGGCAGTCGGTCGGCGTCGACGGCTCGAAGTTGTCGAAGTATGAGCCGTAGGCGTTGGCGCCGCGCGAGAAGAGGAGCGTGTAGCCGTGCATCTTGGCGAACGTCGCCGACTGCATCTGTGAGCGAGGGAGAAGGAGAGTCAGCGGCGGAGAAGCAGGCTGAGCAGGTGAAACGGGCGACGCACGACGCTGACGGCGGTCGAGCCAAAGCCGTACTCGAACGACGACTGCGAGCGAGAGAGGGCCTGGGTCAGCTTCGAGTCGTCGTGCTGATGACTGAGGGGAGAGGACGCACCCAGTCGATGAGCATCGTGCGCTCGCAGACGGGGAGCGACAGGTCGACGTGCTTGGTCCCGACGACGCTCGGCTCGTCGTTGCCGTACTCGCTCCACAAGCCCTCGCGCACGTCGCCGCTCAGCCCATCGCTCCGCCCGTGCCCGCTCGACGCCCACCGCCCAAGGACGACCCCAAGGACGAGGACGGCGGCGAGCCGAGCCCAGCCTCGCCAGGCCGGCGGCGGCGAACCGGCACCGCCCCTCTCGCGCCCGGCTCGTGCGCGCCAGGACCCGCCCTGCGGCGGCGGGAAGAGCATGGGCGAGGCTGCGGCCGAGTCGAGCGCGCCCTTCTCGCCCGCGCCGCCCGGGCGGATGGGGCCGGCCTCTAGGTCGTCGGCGCCAAGGAGCGTCTCGTCGCTCGCGTCCGAGGGGGCCGTGGACCGCGGTCGAGCGTCGTCCCAGTCGAAGGTGGTCCAGGACGACGTCTTGCGGTGCATGTAGGCGGCCAGGGTCGACAGCGGGCGCATGGTGCGTGGGCGAGCCGGACCAAGGGGGCAGTGGAGGCCGATCGAGGGCGAAGGGATGGGCGCAAGGCGGTGCGGCGGGTTGAGGGACGAGGCAGAGGGTGCGCCGGATCGAGCTCGAGAGCGGTGCTGCGGCTCTTGTGACGCCGGCGACAAGAGCGAGCTGCGCGACGAGGCGAGAGCGAACAGGCCAAGGTTCGAGCGGCGAGCCGGCGACGATGCCGACCAAGCCTGGGGCCGCACGGGGCAAAGCTCGCTCTCTTGCTGCGGCTCTCCTCGCTCAGGGTGGTGCATGCAACGCTGATATCGATTAGACAAGAGAGCGCACACGGAGACTAAGCTGCGAGAGGAGCGAGCGGGAGGGCGAGGTGGCAAAGACGGTGAGGAAGAGGGAGAGCTACGAGGTAGGGGTGAACAAAAACGAACGTGGAGGACAAGTGTCTGATGGGGACGAAGAACGAGCGTGAGGCGCACAGCGAGCGCACGAGGGGAGAGTACAGGGCAAGGGCAAGCGAGCGTGCGAGGGTCGTGGCGAGGCAAGAGTGGTACAGCGCGGCGACGCGAGTCGGGGCTGCGAGCGAGCGCACCTGCGTCAGCACGGCGAGCTAGTGCATCGAAGGGAAGCCGAGAGCGAGAGAGGAAGAGGGACGCACCCGAGCCAGCAGCACCCTCAGTCGCGGTCGCGCGGGTCGTCGTTGACGACGCTCAGCCTCCACCGGCGGCCCTGCTCCGTCTCGTCGTAGCCCTGCCCAAACGTGTCGCCGACCTGCATCGGGCGCGGGCTCATCATGCGGTCCGGCACGTCGGGCGCCGCCGCCTCGCCGGGGAACGGCAGGTGGCCCGACGCGCTCCCTCCGCCGCCGCCCTCGTACGACGCGTGCCCGTCGTACGACGCCGAGCCCGTGCGCGGCGGCGACGGCGAGTGCCGGTTCTCGCTCGCGACGTAGCCGACGGCGGCCGGGCCGAGCGTGAGCGGCGCGTGCGAGTGCTGCGACGGCGTCTGCGAGTAGTTGGTGTAGGCGCTCGCGCCCTCGGGCGAGCTCGCGTCGTAGTAGTTGTTGGTGCCGTACTGCGTGCTGTGGTCCGAGGTGTAGACCGACGGCGGGACGGCGGGGAGCGTCGGCTGGTGGCTCTGCGTCGACTGCGAGCCGTACCGGCCGAGGACGCCCGCCGCGCCGAGACCGGCCGCACCGGCGCCTGCGACCTCGGCCATGCCGGCGCCGTTGCCGCCGTCGAGGTGCTCGTACGGCTCGTCGCCGTCGTCGCCGACGCCGAACCCGGCGCGGCCCGTGTTGTGCACCGGCTCGGGGTAAAGCGCAGCGCTGTCGCCCGTGGCGGGCCACAGGATGTTGTCGGCGGCGTCGCGCTTCTCGCGGCGCTTGCGCCCGATGCCGAGGCAGAAGAAGGCGAGGAGGCCGAGCGCGATGAGGCCGCCGACGCCTGCACCCACGCCGATGCCGATCTTGGCCCCGGTCGAGAGGCCGCTGCCGCTCGAGGCCGCCGACGCCGCCTCGGACGGCGAGAGCGAGCGCGTGCCGGTCGAGGTGACGGGCGCGAGCGCCGACGTGATGGTCGAGGTGCCGACGACGATGACTGCAGGGGGGCAAGAGCGTCGGCTCGAGGGTGTCCTGTTCGGGACGTCGCCGGCGCGGAGGAGGAACAGGACGCACTCGTCGTCGGCGTGATGACGCTCGTCACGGTCGTGTCTGCGTGTGCATAGGGGCCTCGTCAGCGTGTGCACAGCGACCGAGGAGCACAGCTCGAGAGGGGACGGACCTGCGGGAGCAGACGTGGTGGTGCGCGTGCGCGATGTTGTGGTCGAGTCCTCGGCGGCGGTCGTGGTCGAGCTGGCGGACGGCGCAGCGGTGGTGGTGGTGGACGAAGGAGTGTCCTCGGGAGCGGTGGTGGTCGTCGTGGCCTGGGTCGTGGTCGGAGCCGCGCTGCACGAGGTTGGCCGAGGAGGAGATCAGCAACGCGCCGCTCGCACACTCGCCCTCGCTCTCGAGGGGGACGAGGGACGCACGTGGTGGTCGTAGTCGGTGCTGCAGTAGTCGTAGTGGTGGCAGCAGCCGTCGTCGTGGCCTCTGCGGGCGCCGTCGTCGTCGTAGCCGGGTCGGCGGCACCTCCGTCCGCCGTCGAGGCCCCCGGGGCGGCGGCCTGGCGGCGGCGGAGCTGGGCAGGGACGGCGAGGTCGAGCACGCCGTTGCGCTTGACGACGCGCTGGAAAGCAGGCTGGGCCGCCATGGTGGCGAGGCGAGCGAGGTGGGTGTTGGTGCGAGGAGGGAGGGCACTCGCCGCCGCTCTCCTCCTCGTCGCTCGCGTCTCACCTTTCCAGGGCGTCGGCTCAAAAAAGTCGCTCCTTTTCCCTCTCTCCGCACTAGTCATCGTTTCGGCAGGTGCCCTCTTTCCGCTTTCTCGGAGAGATCGACGTGGGTCCTCGTCCTCGTGCGACACCTCCGTCACGGAGCCGGACCCGGGGCTCGAGCGAGGCACCGCTGGCTTCGGGCTCGACAGCTCTCTCGCACTCCTCGCACTGCTCAGTATCGACAGCTTGACATTGCAGCCATGAGACCAAGCTACTGGACGAACGGCGTCGCCGACCAGGACGGTCGCGCTTTGACCCGCTCAAACCACTGCGCGGCTCGGCGACGACGAGGAGGAGGAGAAGGACGAGGGGAGCGTGCAAGGAATCAGCCTGCGCACTCGCTCAGTCGGTCGAGAGGTAGGGGAAGAGAACGCACCTCGTTGAGCTCCTTGCCGCCGTCCAGCTTGCGCCAGTTCGAGTCGGCCGCCCGCCGGTCGACGTACCACAGCGCGACCGCGGCGGCAATCTGCGAGCGGGCGTCGCGGGTCAGCTCGCTGCGCCGATCATGTCGAGCTCGGTGGACGCACGCCGTCGAGACCGAGCACCTCGTCGGCGGGGCTCGGCAGTCGGCGTCGCGCGAGAACAGGGATGCTGCGGGTGACCTTGGACAGCTGACCGGTGACCCAGTCCTGCCAGAGGAGCTCTTTGGGCTGCGCGCACACGGGCACGTCAGCATCGCCTCGTCGGAGAGACGAGCGAGAAGGGGACGCACACGTTCCAGCCGCTCGTACCGAAGCGAGAGCGCGGCGTCCTTGATCGCGCTCGCGAGCGACTCGGTCGTCAGCGCCTCGAAGCGCTCGATGCTGCCGTGCCGAGGGAGCGCCTTGCCGCCTGCGAGCTCGTCGAGGTAGGCGCAGATGTTCTCCGAGCCGTACAGGACCGACTCGCGGGCGGGCGGGCCGGGCGACGAGACGACCAGCGCCGGGATCTTGCCGTGCGGGACCAGGTGGCTGTGCGGCGTGTGGGTCGTGGTCGGGAACGCCTTGACCGAGTAGTCCAGCTCGATGTGCGGTGTCAGGCCGAGCTCGTGCGCGAGCACCATCACCTGCGAGCGAGCGAGAGCGATGAGGACGAGGGCGCGCGAGGGAAGGACGAGCGCGAGCCTGACGCGCACCTTGAGGCAGTAGGGCGACGCGTTGGACGTGTAGAGTCGCAGAGCCGGAAGCACAGCCATCGTGCGAGCGGTTGTGGGCGAGGAGCAGCTGCGGCAGCGAGCTCCTCCTCGGATGTCGGCCCGGCGGTGGGGGCAAGTCGACTCGGCTCGCACGCTCTCTCGCAACGGTCGCACGCTCGAGGGAAAGGCAAGAAGGATGTGCATGACACGGCTGACTCGGGTATGCCCGCAGAAGGTAAGACTAGGAGAGAGGGGACAAAGCGCTCGCGAGGAAGGACGAGGACGAGGGCGAGGGCGAGGACATGGTTCTGGGTACTAGGAGGGCACGAAGGGGGTATCAGAGCACGCTGGCACCTGGATGAGCCGGGCGCGCAGCGAGGGAGGGAAGGTCGCGCAGGAAGGGTGAGAAGGAGGGGATGCCGTTCGAGTTCTGCACGTCCATCAGGATCAGTTTTGCGTCTCGGTCGTAGTCAGGCGAGCAGAGAGACGCACTAGTTGATGATGGAACGCTGACCAAGCGACGCCTTGCGGTCGCCCGCCCTGCCGCCCTCGAGCGCCCCGCACGTCTCGCACGCCGCCGCCGAGCCCGCTCGCAGGCGCTGCACCTCGGCCTCGAGCGCCTTGACCTGCGACTCGAGCTCGTACTGCGTGTGCGCCCAGGCGCAACGAGCCGAGGCGTACTCGTCCTGAAGAGCGGCGAGCCGTTCGGGCGCGCCGCTCGAGTCGGTCGACGACGGGCCGGCGGACGGGGAGGACGCGCCGCCGAAGAAGGCAGGCGTCAACGGCGTCGTCGCACTCGAGGATGCCCATGCCGGCGACTCGTCGAAGAGGATTGAGGGTGCGCCGGGCGAGAGGCTCGACTTGAAGGAGGCGGCGTAAGGCGAGGGGAGCGGCTCGGTGAGCGTCGGCAGCGGCGCCGAGCGCAGTGGCGGCGTGAGCTTCTCGCTCTGCGCGCGGAGGCGGATCGGCGCGCTCGTCGGCAAGGCGGGCGAGGGCGGCTCGTCCTCGACGATGGGCGAGGGGATGGTGGCGAGGAAGTCGGACGGCAGCCCGGCGGAGAAGGCCATCGAGATGGGCCGCAGAGACAGGGCGGGGATGAGGTCGCGCTTGTTGAGGCGGTCGTGCGACTCGGTCGGCGGCGTCGGGAGGAAGGAGATGTGCCCGGACGAGGCGGATGAGGAAAGGGGACCCGCCGCCACCTTGAGGCCGCCCGACTTGCCGAGGGACGACCCGGGCGCCGTGCTGCTGAGCGAGAGGATGCTCGTGCTGGAGGGAAGGGTCGGGCGGAACGAGTCGAGGCTCGGGAGGCGGTCCTGGTGCTTGTCGCCGCTGCTGCTGCCGCCGCCGCCCATCATGCGCTTGAGGAAGCCGCTCTTCTTGGGCTTGATCGCCTTGGGCGTCTGCCCTCCTTTCGGCGAGCCCGTGACGATGGCGCTCGGCGACTGCACGCCGCGTCGGCTCGAGAGCGACTCGTTCGTCGACGAGCGGGTGCGCGGTTCCCGCAAGCGCGACGCCGTGCGGTCGACGACCGTCTCGAGCGGTGGCGTCGACGCCGCCTTGCGCTGCGCTGCGGCCGAGCGCTCGCTCTCGCGCTGCCGAGCTTCCTCGAGCGAGATGAGGCGGTGTCCGGCGAACCCGCCCGTCGGCCTTGCCGTGCACGACGCCGGCGGCGCAGGCGACGCTCCCGGTACGTGCGGGAAGTACGACCCGGCAGCCGAGGATGCAGGTGACGTGCCGAGGGCGTGGAGGGCGATCGGCGTCGAGGGGGAAGGGCTGGTGGAGGGTGCGCTGCCCGGCGACGTGAGGAGGCTCGCCTTCGAGTCGGACGCCGTCAAAGCGCGTGCGTGCGCGAAGAGGCTGACGGTCGGCGGCGCGGACATGGGCGGGACGGCCCAGCTCGGCGAGGGGAGAGGCGCGGTCGAGGATCGCTCGTCGGAGACGACGACCGAAGCCGGCGTCCGGGCGACCTTGGGCACGCGACCGGCCGAGCCGGTCCGAGTTGTGGACGGGCGCGCCGTCGCACGCCCGGCGTAGGCGGCGAGGCTTGCGCCCGCGACGTCGGGAAGGGGCTCGCCGAGCCCGAGGGGGACCGAGGGCGAGGGCTTGAGGCTGCGCAGCGAGCGCCTCGAGTCGGACGTGCTGAGCCCGCGACTCTCCTCGAAGCCGATCCCGAGGCCGGCGAGGCTCGGCTCGGGCTCGAGGCGGCCGTCGTCGTCTGAAAGCGCCCGGCTCGAGAGCAACGTGTTGACGCTGTGCGAGCGGGCGTACTTGCGGCTGCCGCCGGCTGCAGCAGGAGCCGGCTCCTTGGGCGCCTCGATGAGGGACGGCCTGCTCGAGATGCGCGGGGCCGTCGTCAGGACGTCGATCGAGCGACGACCGGCGAGAGGCTTGAGCGGCGCGTCGTCGGCGGCGGCGTCGAGGTCCCACGGCGCCTTGGAGATGATGCGGGTCTTGGGGCCTGTTGCGCGTGCGGCACGTCAGTCTCGTGCGCTCAGATGAACGTAAGACCAGGAGACGAGTGGACGTGGACGGACCGAGGATGCTCTTCATGCGGCGCATGGCGTCCTCCTCGGGCGTGATCGCCGGGTCGTCCAACAGCTGCCCGACGGCGGCATCGAGACCCTCCTTCCACGACTCGACCGTGAGCTGCGTCTGCGCCGACGAGCTCTTGGGCAGCGGCTTGCTCGACTGCTCGAGCGCGGGCGGCGTGACGCCGTCGCGGAGGTGCGGCTCGACCGGCGCCTCGGTCGGCCTGCCGCACAGGAGCGCGGCGAGGTCTTGCGGCAGGCGGCCGTCGTCGACCATGCTGGGCGGAGCGAGCGCATGGGCGTCCCAGATGACGGCCTCGTCGTCCTCGGGCGCGTCCTCGACCGACTCGTCGACCGCCTCGGACAAGACGCTGCGCGCGCCGACGCTCTCGCGCGAGGGCGGGAAGGCGCGCATCGGGATGCGGGTGAAGGTCGCCATGCGGACCGAGCCGATCGAGGGCGAGGGCGAGGGCGAGCAGGTCGAGAAGTCGGTGTAGGCGGTGCTCTGGACCGAGAGGCGGTCGGTCGTGAAGCTGGCCTGCGACGGCGAGAAAGGCGGGGTACCGGCGCGAGGGAACGGCTCGCGGTCGTCGTGGTCCTTGACCGGCTCGAGGACGACCTTGCCCGCGTCGTCGTACTCGTCACAGGCCTGCGCCTCGGAGCCGCCGACACTCGCCGCCGCCGCGCTCGCCGCGAGGTCGGGGGTGAAGGGCTCGTCGCCGAAGTACGACTGGTGGTGCGCCTCGAAGTGGAAGGTCGACGATCCTGGTGTCGCTGGCGCGTACAGCGAGAAGCCCGACTCGCTGAGAGCCGGGCTTGGGGGAGGTCGAGGCGAGGTGTGGATGCGCTCTTCGAGGGCCTTGAGGGCCTGGACGGATGCTGGACGTGTCGCCCATGCTTGCGCATTCGTCGCCGGCGCGAGCAGGCCGCTCGTCGGCCGTGCCGCCGAGCCCGTCGTGGACAGGGCAGCGTCGGCCGGCATGTGGGATGGCGAGGCGGGTCGACGAGGGCGAGTGCTGCGTGTTTCACTGAGTCAGGACGCGCACTCGAGCAGTAGTACACTGAGAGAGGAGCACGCACCTGATCTAGAGCTGGGCCAGACGAGCCCGAGTCGTCGAACTGGCGGTCCGCCGATGAGGACGCGGGGCGAGGGTCGACGGGCTCGAGAGCTGCGAGGCGGAACGCTGCGGTCGTCGACGGTGTCGGGTTGGTCTGCGCGTGGCCTGGCGAGCAGCACACGGTCGCTTGTGGTGCGAGACGAGGTGCGAGGTGCCGACCTCGAGCCGTGGGGGCGGCGGGCGCGTCTCTCGAGCTCGGCAATCAACACAGACAGCTCGCGACGAGTCCCTGGTCGAATGCAGCGTACGAGCACACAGAGGAGCATGCATGCATCGCTGACCAAGACCACCTTCATCCCGCGAGAGTGAGAGAGAGGTCGAGTCGCTGAGACAGCCAGCGTGCGCTCCAGCAACGACGGCGGCGTCAACGAGAAAGGTTGCAAAGGGTGCGGTAGAAAGACTACGACAGACAGGTAGAGGAAGAGAGACTGCAAGAAGGAGAGAAGGCGAGGAGAGTGCGACTCAGAAGGGAGGTTGCCCGAGGAGCTTGCGCATCTCGCCCTCCGCGCCCGACACGGCGCCACCCTCCCTGCGCTGCGGCTGCGACGTGCTCGCCCTGCGACCGCGCAGAACGTCGAAGATGGACGCCGACGACGCGGCCGACGTGCTGAGGGCGCGCTCGCCGTGAGAGCGCGGCGTGCCGAACCCCTGCGACGGCGACGAGGACGACGGCGACGATCCGCTCGTCGCAGCGCTCGGGCCGGGCCAGCCCTCGGTCGTCTTGCGGCCGAGCGTCATCGAGGCGGTCGCCGGGCCCGGCGAGGGAGCGCTGCGGCGCGAGAGGTCCTCCTGGAGGAGGTCCCACCGCGAGCCGGTGAGCTGCGCCTCGGCCGTCGAGGGCGCTTTCACGCTCGGCATGGGCGGCGGCGGGCTCGTGCCCGTGCCGAGCGGGCTGAACGCCGAAGACGCCGCACGACGGTGCAGCGACGACGACAGGATGCTGCTGCCCGAGCTCGCCGAGCGAGGGTGCGACAGGCCCTTGACGGACGACGCCGACGTCGACGCCGGTGATGCGCTCAGGAGCTCGGCCGAAGGCGCCGGTGGCGCGCGCGACGTGCTGAGCGGTACCGCAGTTGAGCGAACCGGCGAGCGCACGTAGCGCGGGCTGTGCTCGGTCGCGCTGCCGTGCGCGCTGCCGGTGCCGGCCGAGTGCGTCTTGCGGCCGCTCGAGGGCAGGAAGGCGGGCGCAGCGCCGGTCGACAGGTGCGAAGGGTCGTAGTCGGTCGTCGGAGGCGTAGGTGCGCTGCGCGAGGGCGACTCGGGGATGGGCGACGAGGTCGAGGCGAACGGGTTGGTCGACAGCGGCGGCGAGGGCGTGAAGGGGTCCGAGCGGTGCAGCGCCGTCGGCGTCGACGGGTTCGAATGGGCGAGGGCGCGCGCGATGCCGGACGGTGACGAGCGGGACAGGCCGTGGCGGTCGGCGGACCTCGGAAGCGCTTGCCGCAGCGTCTGCGGCGAGGGCGTGCGCGCCGCGCTCGGCTCGTCCTCGTCCGCCTCGGCGATCGTGAACTCGTTCCTCGCGAGTGCGGTCGCGTTGGGCGGCAGCGCACCGCCCTCGGACGCGCTGCGGCGGATCTTGGGCATCGAGGAGGGCGACGACTGGGTCGGGCGGTCGACCATGACGACCGAGTCGCCGGTCGCCGAGCCGAGGCTGAGCGAGCGCGCCGTCGGGACGGCCGAGTCGGACATGCGGAGCGAGCGCGCTTCCTGCTCCTGGGCGCGCGAGCTCGGCTTCTTGTCGCTGCTGCTGCGGCCCTTCTCGGCGGTCGAGCTGCGGCGCGCCCTCGAGCTGTCCTTGCTGCTCCACGGCTCGACCTCGAGCGTAAAGTACTTGGTGCCGGCAGCGAGCAGGTACGGGTTGGTGGACGGGTCCTGCGGGAGGCGAAGCGGAGTCAGCTTCGGCAGGCAGGTCGAGACGAGGTTCGAGCGCGGACGCACCTTGGCGTCGACGACTTTCTCGGTGAGCGACGTGATCCGTGCGACGATCCACTCGCGCGTCTTCATCTGCTCGGCGACGACGCCCGTCGCGCTCAGGAAGTGGTGCGGGAAGCTGACGTTGAAAGCGGCCCAAACGGGGACGGCCGAGTTGCGCGTCGGCAAGAAGAGCGCGAGGTCGCCCTTGGCGAAGCTGCGCGCAAGGAGGCGACGTCAGCAAGAACCCCTCGCTCGAGGGGGGAAAGAAGCGAGGAGAGAGACGACGCACTTGCGGAACGCGATCTTGTCGTTGGCGCCGCTCGCCGCTCGGTGCGCGCGCTCGCGGTAACCCTTGGCCTCCTTGACCCACTTCTTGGTGACGCTCGTGAGGCTGTCGACCTTGTTCTTGACGGCGTCGGTGAGCGAGTCGTGGTTGTATGCCCGAAGCTCGCCGACGAGCTCGTCGAGGTCGCCCGAGGCGTAGTCGAGCGGAGGAGGCGACGGCGCGAGGTCGTCCTGCGGCTGCGACGACGACGACGAGGGGGCCTGGACGGCCTTGTCGAGCTCGGCGGCCGAGGCGTCGCCCTTGCTCGGCGGCGGCGTGTTGAGGATCTGGGCGATGTTGTTGTTCTCGTCGCGCATCTTGCCGGCGACGGTGACGGCCTCGCGCGCGAGCCTCGTCATGCGCACGAGCTCCTTCTGGATGTCGACGATGCCCTTCTCCTTGTCGCGCCGCGCGTCGTCGATCTCGCGCTTGATCGCGTCGACGTCCTCCTCCTTGGCGAGCGCCACCTTCTCCCACCGCGCGACCTGCTCCCGCAAGCCCTCGACAACATCCTCGACCGTTCTCGTGCGCCCCTGCGCCAGCTCGACGTCCTTGTCGCGCGCGGCGAGGCGCTTGCGCAGCTCGTCGGCCTCCTTCTCGAGGACGGCGCGGTCGAGGTCGGCCTCGGAGCGCTGGTCGCGCAGGAGCTTGTCCTTCTGGGCGACGACGAGCACGAGCTCGCGCTGCGCCTCGCGCGCCGCCCGCGCCGCGGCGCCCTGCTCGCCGAGCTCGGCCTGGACGCGCTCGAGCTCGACGCGCGCCGTGCCGAGCTCGCCTTGGACTCGGGCGTGCGACAGGTCGAGCGCGCTCCACTGCTTCTTGAGCTCCTGCTCCGCCGCCCTCGCGCTCGCTGCCTCGCGCTCGGCCGCGTCGCGCCGGTCGGCCTCGTCGGCGAGCCGCTCCTCGGCGGTGACGAGTGCCGCTGCAGCGTCGGCGCGTGCCACCTCAGCGTCGTCACGCTCGCGCTCGAGCTGGGTGCGGGCCGAGTCGAGCTGCGAGGTCGCGCTCTCGGCGGCCGAGACCCGCGACTCGAGCTGGGCGACCTCCTCCTCGCGGGCCGAGCGCTCGGCCTGAAGCTGCCGCTCGAGAGCCTCCTTGCCCTCCTCGAGCTGGTGGACGTGCGCCTCGAGCTCGATGAGGCGTGCGGGGTCGACGGCGGGAGGACGGGGAGGAGGGGCGTCGAGCGAGAGGTGCGCGAAGTCGGCGTTGAGCTCGTCGATGGCCGAGGCGAGCGTCTTGAGCAGGACGAGCGCTTTGCGGAGCGGGTGGCCAGGCTTGGCGTTGTCGCCGAGGGCGTCGTCGAGCGACTGGAACGACTGCTGCAGCGCTGCGAGCATGTGGTACAGCGTCAGCCCTGCTCTTCCTCGTGACGTCGCAGCGAGAACGGGACGCACAGTTGAGCGTCTCCCTCCCGAGCTCTGGCAAGCCCTGCTCGCGGTCGAGCACCTCGAGCGCCATCTCGGGCACGACGTCGCCCGTCTTGGCGTTGAGCCCTCGCACCTCCCAAGGCAGCTTGCCCGAGAAGTCGTGCCGGTACTGCTGACGACGAGAGCGCTCGGCGTCCGACAAGGGCGTAAACGTTGACGACAAGGTGCTGGACTGGCCGAGGAGAAGGCGAGCTGCAAGACGGCGAGTCAGCTCGATGTTCGGCTCGGGGTTCGAGCACAGGCGCAGACGGACGAGGACGCACCGTATTCTCTCCTGCGCACGACCTCGGCGACGGTTGCGACGTACGCCGGGATGAGGTCCTCGAGGCGAGCGAGGTGCTTGAAGTTGTCGGTGCGGGTCCTGCGCGGCACATCTCGAGAGGTCAGCCTGCGTCCCGATGGCGTCGGGCAAGGGGCTCGAGAAGAACGCACCGAAGGTCGTGATCAAGAGCGCCGAGCTCGGCAGGCATCGTCGCAATGTCGCTCTGCAGGGTCGAGATCTTCTGCATCTCCTGCAGGAGGTAGCGAGTCATGGCGTTCTGCGGGCGTGGAGCGACGCGTCAGGGTCAGGGCGTCGACGAGCGAAAGAGGGAAAGAAGGAGCGCACCTTGCGCTCGATGAGGAAGCGGATGCGGTCGCGGTGCTCGGCGTCGCAGACGGTGAGCTCCTCGAAGCACTGCGCGAGGAGGACCGGGTCCGTCACTGCGTATGTCAAGACGTCAGCGCTCGTCCCATTTCAAGAGGAAGTGAGAGGGAGAGGGCGAAAGGTGGGAGTAGAACGCACTGTGCTCGCCCGTCTGCACAAGCTCCTCGATGCGGATGTGGCCCGACTCGGCGTCGTGCTCGCACGCCTCGAGGTCTTGCAGGTCGTGGCTGTGGACGAGACCGAGTCAGGTTCGCGGGCCGCATGGTGTACAGCGAGCCACGGCGTGCATCGACAGCGTCGACGGCGCCGAGACAGCGAGAGAGGGAAGGAAGCATGCTCACCTGGTCGCCTCGAGGTCGGCCTGGACCGCCTGCGTCGCGCCGACGACCTCGTCCAAGGTCGCCTGCAGGTTGTCGGCGCGCATCTTGAGCTCGGCTGCGGGCGATACGAGCGTCAGTGCGACTCCTGGATTCACTCCCGCAGCGGCGACCGACGGGGAGGATGCGGATGAGGTGAGGGACGACGCACCGAGCACCTTGGCGCACCCGTCACGCACAGCGAGCATCTTGTCCCTCGAGACGTAGTCGCCGAGCACGCGCTGCTTGTCGTCGCCGCCGCCGCCGCCTCGCCCCGCCACCGCGCTTCCCGAGCTGCCGTCCCGCACGTGCCCCTGGCCCTGCCCGGCGCTCGTCACACTCGCGCCTGCCGCGCCCGTGCTCCTCGTGAGCAAGCCCGCGACGACGCCGACCTTGCCGACGGCGTCCATGGCGGCCTCCCACCCGCCGAGGAGGGCCTCGTACCGCTCGAGCGTCGGCTGGGCGCCCTCGAGGAAGAGCGCGAACGACGACGAGGTGCCCGTGTTGACGCGGTGGAGGTTCGAGAGGGCGAGGGCGAGCGAGGCGTGCTGCAGCTGGATCGACGAGATGAGGGCGCGCAGGGTCGCGAGGTTGTGGTGCGAGAGCGAGAGGTGCGAGGTGAGGGGGTCTTCGGCTGCGTGCGAGGACAAGGAGAACGTCAGTGGAGCGTCAAAGACTCTCAGTAGAGAGCTAGAGCCGAGCTGCGAGGCTCGACTCGGCGGGAGGAAGGAGAGAAGGCTCGAGAGACGCACGATTGAGGGGCGGCTCGGTCAAGACCTGCTCCTCCGAGATGGCCAACGCGCTCGCCACCTCGTCCGGGTCGGCGTCGAGATGCTCGCGGTCGAACACGTAGATGCGCCGCTCGCCGCCTCGTCGCACGCCGCTGCGCGCGAGCGCCGCCGTGCTGCCCTGCGCCTGCCCGGGTGCGGCGGCGAGGACGGCCGACGCCGTGGGCGTGATGGCGGCGCTCGCGAGGAGGGCGAGGTGCGCGACGGCCTCGTCGCGGTTGAGGGGCGAGCCCTCCTCGTTCATGAGGATGAGGCAGTCGGGCGGGATCGAGAGGAGGGGCGAGAGGAGGTTGAAGCGGAGCTCGTCGAGGCTGCGCGCGAGGTGGGGCGTCAGCGGGACTAGGCGCAGAGAGTGTCTGAGTGAAGAGTGGGAGGGACGCACGTCGAGATGTTGGCAAAGTCATCTGGAAGGAGCCCGAACTGAGCGCCGTCGGAGCTCCTCACGACGAAGAGCGACGGCGGCCGCTCGTCGTGCCCGGTTTGGCCCGCCAGGCCACGCTGCTGTGAGCCCGAGCGGCTTAGCCACGACGACATGGCCCTGGTCGACGCTGGTGTCGTGTCGAGAGCGCGGGCGAGTCGAGGTGGGGAGGGCGGGGAGGAGGAGGAGGAGGAGAGGGGTGGCGAGGCGGCGCAGGAGCGCGGGCGGTCGAGGTGAGGCGGGTAGTAGGCTCTCTGCTGAGCGTGTCGAGGTTCGCCCAGCTCTGAGCCAGTGGGGAGCGGAGGAGGAGGCGCTTGCGAACGACCGAGAGCGATGGCGCAGCCGCAGCCTCTCGCGCTCCCCTTACTGCACAAGCAGGCTGACAAGCTCTCGAGCAGCTCTATGAGACCGTGATGCAAAGGTCGAGGCGCACAGCGAAGGCAAGCGAAGTAGAAGAGAAGCGCCGCGGAGACCGACGGAGCCAGAGTTACAACAACAGCGACGGCACAGCAGCACTACGAGTCCACCCGGAAGCCCTCCCACGATCGCCTTCACGCCGTCCCCCCGACCGCTCAGGCATCCATCGCGGGTGCCGCCGCCGGCTCGACCGCCGCCGCATCCTGCATCTCGACGTCTGGCGCCTGTTGCGGCGCAGTCGGCGGGTCGAGCGCGCGCTCGACGGTACCAGGAGCCGCATGCGGCAGATCGGCAGGCGTGGAGGTCGGCGCGGCGGCGGCAGGGGCGGACTCGGCGAGGGAGGTCGACGAGGAGAGGGCGACAGGTCCGGGTGAGGGCTGGATCGCCTGCGTCGGCGCGGTCAAGGGCAAGGCGATCTCGTGCGTGACGTCGGCGAATGACTTTGGCGCAGGAGGAGCTGCGGGCGAGGGACGCAAGTCAGGACCAGGTCAAAGGCGGGAAGAGGGAAAGAACACGCACCTGGACTCGGGTCGTCTCTGGGTCCTGCTGCGAGTTCGGCGCCGAGCCGCGCGGGCGGCACCTCGAGCTTGGCTACCTCCTCCTTCTCGGCGAGCAGGTCGGCCGGGTCCTCGATGTACGGCAAGCCCTTGGCCTCGCACATGGCGCGCTTGAGCTCGCGCTCGACCGTCTTGCCGACGCCCTTGCCGCTCTGGAGGCGGTTCTCAAGGCGCAGGACGGGAGCGTTGAGCGCGCCGCGCTTGTCGAGGAGCGAGGCGGTCTCTGCGACGCGGGTCTGGCGCGGCGTGCGGGCGAGGGACGGCGTGGTCGAGAGGAGGGTGGGGAGGAGCGAGTCGAGCTCGGCGACGAGGGCGTCCTTCTCGGGCTGTGTCAGGGGCTCAGAGTCAGCAGAGTAGGTGTGCGGGGTGCAAAGGGGGCTCGGACGCACGCTCTGGAGGAAGTCGACGAGGAGCTGCTTGCGGAGGCGGTCGAAGCCGCCCTGCTTCTTCCACGAGTCGGCGATTTGGCGAGGGGTGAGCTCGCCTTGTTGATGCGGTGCTGCTGGTGGCTCTGCCATGCTCGCTGTCCAGCCAGGGGAGAGCGAGCGGGAGTGGGTGGGATCAAGAGATGAGGCGCCGTCCGCTCACGGTCTCTCGACCTCCGACCACGCTTACCGCCACGATGCAGCGTTCAGGAGTGCTACAGCTCACCCGACAAGCCCTCGCTAGGTCCAGACCGACCCCTCCTTCGTTCCACCGCCCCCTGTCGTCGTCTCCTCCCTTCGCCTCGTCCTCGTCCTCGCCGCCTCCGCCCGCACCGCAACCTTCCCGCCGACCAGCCGACCCGAGTCCGGCACCGTCAGCAGGGCCTCACCTCACGCCCCAAGAGCAGGCCGACAAGCAGCTCGAGGAGCAAGGCACCAAGCCTCCGCCGTTCCTCAGCCGCCCGCTCGGCGTCCAGGAACCGCCGCGCAAGGGCAAACAGAGTCGCGAGGAGTGGCGGGCAGACTTGCTCAACCGTGAGAAGCGGCTGCAGGAGCGGCGGCACCTGTGCGTCTCCTGTCCACTCCGGTCTCTTGCGCTCGCGTTCCCTCTCGCCGACCGACTAACGCTCGTCGGGTGCACCGATACAGGGTCAAGCAGGCGTCGAGGGGCTACTTCCACGACTACAACGAGCTGCGGCAGCAAGGCGGCAAGGCGTTCGTCGCGCCCAAGACGCTGATCCGAGAAGATGTGCGTCCTAGCGCTCTCGAGCCCTCCCTGGTTCGCTCGAGCGACGCGCTGACCTCGGTCCCCCTCGCAACAGCTGTCGCTCTACTTCCCCGACATCGAGGGCGTGTCGCTCGCGACCAAGGGCAAGGTGCACACGACCGACCTGCTCGACGACAAGGTCAGCCTCGTCGTCTTCAGCAGCTTCCGCTCGTCCGAGGTGCGCTCTCCTCCCTCTCCTCTCTGTTCAGTCTCCGAGACCTTCTCGCTGACGCTCTTCTCTGCGCGCAGGAGCACATCAACAGCTTTGTGCGACCGGCGCTCGCCGACATGAAGAACGAGAAGGCGTTTCAGTATGTCTACGTGAGTCCGGTGGGGGGGGGGGGGCGGGCGGGGGCGCCCGCGGCGGCGGCGCGGGGGGCGGGCGGGGGCGGGCCCCCCCCCCGCGCCCCCGGCACC
>Ga0308169_10001709_pt1 | contig 24732 bp, 17 predicted proteins | sample PhyBR1_2_FD_202139 | JGI IMG/M metagenome (GOLD analysis project Ga0308169, IMG submission 202139) | Phyllosphere microbial communities from UC Gill Tract Community Farm, Albany, California, United States - DLSLSB.R1 | ecosystem: Host-associated > Plants > Phyllosphere > Unclassified | place...
TGTTTTACCTCGTGGCGGTGCTCATCCGCCCCGAACGCTTTTAGGAGCGCGTCCTCATGACATTCGAAGGATGGATCCTCATCCTGGGCTTCGTCGGCATCCTGCTGGCGTTGACCAAACCCGTCGGCCTGTGGCTGTTCGCCTTGTACGAAGGCCGCCGCACGCCGATCCACGCGATCCTCGGCCCCGTCGAGACCGGCTTCTACAAGCTCAGCGGCATCGACCCGAAGGTGGAGCAGGGCTGGCGTCGTTACGCGCTGCACATGATCATGTTCAACGCGATGCTGATGGCGCTGACCTACGCGGTGTTGCGTCTGCAAGGCGTGCTCCCCGGCAATCCGCAGGGCTTGGCGGGGCTTAGCCCCCATCTCGCGTTCAACACCGCGATCAGCTTCACGACGAACACCAACTGGCAGAGCTACGGTGGCGAATCCACCGTGTCGAACTTCAGCCAGATGTTCGGGCTGACGATCCACAACTTCCTGTCGGCGGCGACCGGCATCGCGCTGGCGTTCGCGCTGTTCCGCGGGTTCGCGCGGCGCTCCAGCGCAACGATCGGTAATTTCTGGGCCGATATGACGCGCGTCACGCTCTACGTGCTGCTGCCGATCTGCGTCGTGGTGACGATCTTCTACATCGCCAGCGGCGTGCCGCAGACGATGGCCGGCACGGTCGACATCTCCACGCTCGAAGGGCTCAAGCAGACGCTGGTGCTCGGTCCGGTGGCGAGCCAGGAAGCGATCAAGATGCTCGGCACCAATGGTGGCGGCTTCTTCAACGCGAACTCGGCGCATCCGTTCGAAAACCCGACCGCGCTCGTCAACCTGATGCAGATGCTGTCGATCTTCCTGATCGGCTTCGGCCTGACCTGGACCTTCGGCAAGGCCGTCGGCAACACTAGGCAGGGCTGGGCGATCCTCTCGGCGATGCTCGTGCTGTTCCTCGCCGGCGTCACCGTCACCTATTGGCAGGAAGCCGCGGGTAACCCGATCCTCCACAACATCGGTGTCGCGGGCGGCAACATGGAAGGCAAGGAGGTCCGCTTCGGGATCGCCGCGTCGGCCCTGTTCTCGGTCGTCACCACTGCCGCGTCGTGCGGTGCGGTCAACAGCATGCACGACAGCTTCACGGCGCTGGGCGGCATGATCCCGCTGCTCAACATCCAGCTCGGCGAAGTCGTAATCGGCGGCGTCGGTGCAGGCATCTACGGCTTCCTGCTATTCGCCATACTCGCGGTGTTCGTCGCAGGCCTGATGGTCGGCCGCACGCCAGAATATGTCGGCAAGAAGATCGAGGCGCGCGAAGTGAAACTGGCGGTGCTGGCGATCGCCATCCTGCCGCTCGTCATCCTCGGCTTCACAGCACTCAGCGCCGTGCTGCCGGACGGGCTTGCGGGGCCGCTCAACAAGGGTCCGCACGGGTTCAGCGAGATCCTCTACGCGTTCACCAGCGCGGTTGGGAACAACGGGTCGGCGTTCGCCGGTCTGACTGCCAACACGCCGTATTACAACGGCTTGCTGGGGGTCGCGATGTGGCTCGGGCGCTTCTTCATCATCGTGCCGATGCTCGCCATCGCCGGTGGTCTCGCGGCCAAGAAGTACACGCCGGAGAGCTCAGGCTCGTTCCCGACGACGGGCGCACTGTGGGTCGGCCTGCTGGTCGGGATCATCCTGATCATCGGTGGCCTGACCTTCCTGCCGAGCCTCGCGCTCGGTCCCATCGCCGATCATCTCGCGATGATCAGCGGCAAAACCTTCTGACGGGACAAGCCAAAATGGCACGCACCCCTACCAAGTCGCTGTTCACGGCCGACTTGATCGTTCCCGCGATCGGCGACGCTTTCCGGAAACTCGATCCCCGGCAGCTGATCCGCAACCCGGTAATGTTCGTCACCGCCGTCGTCGCCACGCTGTTGACGATCCTCGTCAACGTCGGCGGCGACGGGCTCTCGGTCGGCTTCAAGATCCAGCTGGTGATCTGGCTGTGGCTGACGGTGTTGTTCGGCACCTTCGCCGAAGCGCTGGCCGAAGGCCGCGGCAAAGCGCAGGCCGCGTCGTTGCGCGCGACCAAGGCCGAACTGACCGCGCGCCGCATGAATTGCGACCAGGTCGAGTCCGTCCCCGCCAGCATGCTCCGCGCGGGCGACATCGTCCTGGTGACGATGGACGATCTGATCCCAGCCGACGGCGAAGTCGTCTGGGGCGTCGCCTCGGTCAACGAGGCCGCGATCACCGGCGAGAGCGCGCCGGTGATCCGCGAAGCCGGCGGGGATCGCTCGGCGGTGACGGCGGGCACGCGTGTCATCTCCGACGAGATCCGGGTCAAGGTCACCGCGAATCCCGGCGAAGGCTTTCTCGACCGCATGATCGCACTCGTCGAGGGCGCCGAGCGGCAGAAGACGCCGAACGAAATCGCGCTCACGTTGCTGCTCGTCGGGCTGACGATCATCTTCCTGATCGCGGTCGGCACGATCCCCGGGTTTGCGAGCTATGCGGGCGGCCGCGTGCCGGTCGCGATCCTCGCGGCGCTGCTCATCACGCTGATCCCGACGACCATCGCCGCGTTGCTGTCGGCGATCGGTATTGCGGGGATGGACCGACTGGTGCGCTTCAACGTGCTGGCGAAGTCGGGTCGTGCGGTCGAGGCGGCGGGTGATATCGACGTCCTTCTGCTCGACAAGACCGGCACGATCACGATCGGCGATCGTCAGGCGAGCGAGTTCCGCTCGGTCGGCGGCACGCGTGACGAGGATCTGGCCGAGGCGGCATTGCTCGCCAGCCTCGCCGACGAAACGCCCGAGGGCCGCTCGATCGTCGTGCTGGCGCGCGAAAAGTTTGGGGTGACGACCAGCGAACTGCCGGGCGATGCGGAGGTCATCCCGTTCACTGCGCAGACGCGGATCTCAGGCGTGATCGTCGGCGGTTCGCTGATCCAGAAGGGGGCCGTGGACTCGATCCTGAAGGCCAATCCGGGGGCAGGGGCGACCGCCGCCGCGACCGAACTGCGCCGGATCACCGACGAGATCGCCCGCGCCGGCGGCACGCCGCTGGCGGTTGCCCGTGACGGCCGTTTGCTCGGCGCGATCTTCCTCAAGGACGTCGTCAAGGCCGGCATCCGCGAGCGCTTCGGCGAGTTGCGCGCGATGGGCATCCGCACGGTGATGATCACCGGCGACAACCCGCTCACCGCCGCCGCGATCGCCGCCGAGGCCGGCGTCGACGATTTCCTCGCGCAGGCGACGCCAGAGGACAAGCTCGACCTGATCCGCAAGGAACAGCAGGGGGGCAGGCTGGTCGCGATGTGCGGCGACGGCACCAACGATGCGCCGGCTTTGGCTCAGGCCGATGTCGGCGTGGCGATGAACACCGGCACGCAGGCTGCGCGCGAGGCGGGCAACATGGTCGATCTCGACAGCGATCCGACCAAGCTGATCGAGATCGTTGGTCTCGGCAAGCAGCTGCTGATGACCCGCGGTGCACTGACGACCTTCTCGGTGGCGAACGACGTGGCGAAGTATTTCGCGATCATCCCGGCGATGTTCGTCGCGCTCTATCCGGGGCTGGGCGTGTTGAACGTGATGCGGCTGGGCTCGCCTGAAAGCGCGATCCTGTCGGCGATCATCTTCAACGCGATCATCATCCCGATGTTGGTGCCGCTCGCGCTGAAGGGCGTGGCGTACAAGCCGATGGCAGCGGGGCCGCTGCTTGCGCGGAACCTGGCGGTGTATGGGCTGGGGGGGCTGATCGCGCCGTTCGTGGGGATCAAGCTGATCGACCTTCTGGTCGGTGCGCTGGGGCTGGCCTGATGATCCAGACCAGTCCGTTGCGCGCACATGCACCCTCGCACCGACCCCCAACACCACCCCGGCGAAGGCCGGGGCCCAGATGGAAAGGTCGCAGTAACGAAGCGCATCCGCAGTTAGCAACGTCACCCAACTGGACCCCGGCCTTCGCCGGGGAGGTGCCAGGTGGGTGGTCGCGAGCTTCGACGTGTGACCTCACCCCAAAGAATTGTTCACCCGCGAAGGCGGGTGCCCAGACTGTGTCTCCGCCTTCGCGGGGACAGATGGAGACGACAGAATGACCTCCGATTTCACCTCCGCTCTCCGCCCCGCGTTCGTCATGACGATCCTGTTCGCGCTGTTGCTCGGGATCGTCTATCCCCTCGCGATGACCGGGATCGGACAGGCCATCTTACCCGCCCAAGCGAACGGCAGCCTCGTCATGGCCAACGGCAAGACGATCGGCTCGACCGTCGTCGGCCAGGCCTTCGTCACCGATCGCTATTTCCAGACGCGTCCGTCCGCAGCGGGCAAGGGGTATGACGGCCTGGCTTCGTCCGGCTCGAACTACGGCCCGACCAGCCAGGCACTCGTCGATCGCACCAAGGCCGACGTCGCCAAGCGCCGCGCGGAAGGCGTGACCGGGCCGTTGCCGGCCGATCTTGCCACCGCCTCGGGTTCGGGTCTCGATCCCGACCTGTCGCCAGCCTCTGCCTACGCGCAGGTCGCCCGCGTCGCCCGCACTCGCGGTCTGCCCGCCGACAAGGTCCGTGCGCTGGTCACCGCCAACGTCGACGGCCCGCTGTTCGGCATCCTTGGCGAGCCACGCATCAACGTCTTCGCCCTCAACCGCGCCCTCGACGCAACGCATTGAACGACGACACGCGACCATCCCCCGAGGCCCTTCTGCGACAGGCGTCGCAGGAGGGTCGCGGCCGTCTGAAGATCTTCCTCGGCGCCGCCCCCGGTGTCGGGAAAACCTACGAGATGCTCTCCGAAGGCGCGGAACGTCGCCGCGCTGGTGTGGACGTCGTCATCGGCGTGGTCGAGACGCACGGTCGCGTCGAAACCGAAGCGCTAACCAGAGGCCACGAGATCGTCGCGCGGAAAGCGATCCCGTACGAAGGCCGCACGCTCGACGAGATGGACCTCGACGCCATCCTCGAGCGCGCGCCCACTCTCGTCCTGGTCGACGAACTCGCGCATACCAACGCGCCCGGTAGTCGCCACCCGAAACGCTACCAGGACGTCGAGGAACTGCTCGCCGCGGGCATCGACGTCTATTCGACGATCAACATCCAGCATATCGAGAGCCTCAACGACGTCGTCGCCTCGTTCACGCGCGTCCGCGTCCGCGAGACCGTCCCCGACAGCATCGTCGAGATGGCCGAGATCGAAGTCGTCGACATTCCGCCCGACGAACTGATCGAGCGGCTGAAGGCGGGCAAGGTCTACCTTCCCCATGAAGCCACGCGGGCACTGGCGCACTTCTTCTCAAAGTCCAACCTGTCGGCCTTACGCGAACTCGCGCTCCGTCGCGCCGCGCAAGCCGTCGACGCGCAGATGCTCGAACACGTCCGCGCATTGGGTGTCGGCGGCACCTGGGCGGGCGGTGAGCGGATCGTCGTCGCGATCAGCGAACTGCCCGGCGCGTTGGGCCTCGTCCGCGCGACCAAGCGGATCGCCGACGCGATGCACGCGCCTTGGACCGCGGTGTATATCGAAACCCCGCGCGCGCAGACCTTCGGCGAGGCCGAGCACCGCCAGCTCGCCGCGGTCTTCAACCTCGCGACACAGCTCGGCGGCGACGTCGCGACCGTCCCCGCGACGTCGGTGGTCGACGGCCTGAAAACCTTCACGACCGAGGCGCGCGCGACGCAGCTGGTGGTCGGCAAGTCGACCCGCTCGCGCTGGTTCGAACTGCGTCACGGCTCGGTCGTCGACCAGATGGTCCGCGAGTCACCCGGGATCGCCGTCCACGTCCTGCCGATGGACCCACCCACCGCGCCTCGTGGCACGCGCGTGCGGACCGGCGGATGGGGCAGCAAGGCGGGCTACGCCTGGACGACGGCGATGGTCGCGGGCGTTACCGGCGTCGCGAGCGCGCTGTTCCACATCCTCAACCTCGGCAACGTCGCGCTGCTCTATTTGCTGCCGGTGATGGCCGCGGCGAGCCTGTTCGGCCTTCGCACCGGGCTGTTCGCCGGCGTCGCCTCGTCGGTCGCGTACAATTTCTTCTTCCTGCCGCCGACCGGCACGCTGACGATCAACAATCCCGAAAACGTGATCTCGATCCTCGTGCTGCTCGGCATTGCCTTCGTGACGAGCCAGCTTACCTCGCGGGTCCGCGCGCAGGCCGACATCGCCGCCGCCAGCGCCCGCACCAACGCCGCGCTTGCCGGGTTCCTCCGCCAACTGACCTCGCTCAACGACCCGGTCGCGCTCGCCCGGGCGATTTGCGAGGAAATCGGGAGGCTGTTCGGCGTGCGCGCCGTGATCCTCGTTGCGGAGGACCCTGGCCTCGCGGTCCAGGCGGCGAACGGCGCGGATTACCGGCTCGAGACGATGGAGATGGCGGCCGCGCAATGGGCGTATGATACGGGTGCGCCCGCGGGACGTGGGTCGAGTACGCTGGCGGCCTCGGAGTGGTTCTTCCAGCCGTTGCGCTCGGGTGAGCGGACGCTGGCGGTGCTTGGGCTGGCTCGGGAAGCGGGTGGCGATCCGGTACGATCGGACCAGTTGCCGCTGCTGATGAGCCTAGTGGATCAGGCGTCCCTGGTGCTCGAACGCGCGCGGCTCGAGGTCGAGATGCGCGACGTCGATGCGGTGCGCGAGCGTGATCGGTTGCGGCAGGCGTTGCTGTCGTCGGTCAGCCACGACCTGCGCACGCCACTCACCTCGGTAATGGCAGCGGCAGCGGAATTGCACCGCGGCGTCACGCCCGAGCTGATCGACACGATCGAGACCGAGGCGGCGCGGCTCAACCGGTTCGTCGGCAACCTCCTCGACATGGCGCGGGTCGAGGCGGGGGCGCTCCGGTTGCGGCTTGAGCCGACCGACCTGACCGATGCGGTGGCGGGCGCGGTGCACGATACGAAGCGCGTGCTCGAGGGGCATGCGATCGAACTCGACGTCGCGCCGAACCTGCCGCTGGTCCGTGTCGATCCGCAACTGCTCCACCATTGCCTGCTCAACCTGCTCGACAATGCCGGCCGCTATGCCGATCCCGGCACGCCGATCGTCGTCCGCGCGGAGCACCGCTTCGGGCTGCTGCGGCTGTCGGTGATCGACCAGGGCCCCGGCCTGCCACCCGGCCGCGAGAAGGAGGTGTTCGAGACGTTCCGCCGCCTCGAAGGCTCCGACCGCGCGATCGGCGGGACCGGGCTCGGGCTTGCGATCGTCAAGGCGTTCGCCGAAGCGATGGGGATGAGCGTCGAAGCCAGCAATCGCGAAGATATAACGGGCGCACGGTTCAGCCTGTGCTTCCCCGTGGCCCTGCTCGTCCGCGACACCGATGGAGCGAATCTATGAGCGCGCAGACGGTCCTGATCGTCGACGACGAACTGCATATCCGGCGGCTGTTGAAGAACACGCTGGAGCGCGCGGGGTACGGCGTCGAGGAGGCGGTCGACGCGCGCGAGGCGCTGCGGATCGCGGGGAGCCGGCCGCTGACCGCGGTGTTGCTCGATCTCGGGCTGCCGGACCGCGACGGGCTCGAACTGGTGCCGTTGCTCAAGAAGCTCGGCGATCCGATCATCCTCGTCGTCTCCGCGCGCGAGGCGACCGACCAGAAGGTCGCGGCGCTCGATCTTGGCGCCGAGGATTACGTGACCAAGCCGTTCGATACGGAGGAGTTGCTCGCACGGTTGCGGGTCGCGTTGCGCGGGCGAGGAGAAGCGACGTCTCGGCCGACGGTCCTGCGCGCGCATGGGGTCGAGATCGATTTCGAGCACCGCCTAGTCCGACGCGGGAACGAGGAGGCGCATCTGACGCGGAAGGAGTTCGATGTGCTGTCGGCGCTTGCGGCACATCCGGGGCGGGTCGTGACGCATCAGCGGATCCTGGAGGCGGCGTGGCCGACGGATCACGATCGCCGCATCGAGTATCTGCGGATCGTGGTGCGAAACCTGCGGCAGAAGCTGGAGGGGACGGGGGGAGTCGGCACGGTCATCGCGAACGAACTCGGAATCGGGTACCGGCTGCTGGTCGACGCCTGAACCGGGAATATTAGTGTGTTTCCCCGCAGTAGGTCGCCCCCGCCGCGCGAGGTCCCGGCTTTCGCCGGGATGACGGGGTTGCGCACTATGTGAACACTATGGCTCCCTTCGTTATTGATCTCGAACGCATATGCGGCAGGCGATAGCTGACGTGTCGCATGACCGACGCCCACCGCCTCCGCACCGATCTCAGCCTCCGCGCCAGTGGTGTTCTGTCGCTTGCGATTGCCATTACCGCGGTCCACGCGCTCGCTCGCCTTCACTCGGCAGCCGGCTCGCTTTCGTTCCTGCTCGCCACGATCGGCTTCGTCTGCGCCAGCGCCGGCGCGATGCTGTTGGTCGTCGGCGGCCATATCCACGACCCGGTCAGGATCAGCGCCCGCTGGCAACGCGCGCGATAGGCTGCGCCCGCGGCGGGACCTGTCGACGCGCGCGCACGACGTCACTATGCTACCGCACTGCAGCATGATGACGACAAGGGAGCGCTCTGCATGATCGGTCGACGCGAAGTAGTAACCGCGCTGAGTCTGTTGGGTGTCCTCCCACAGGCCGCCGTCGCGATGCGTGCAGCGCCCGGCAAGGCAGAGCCGTTCTCTTGGGACGCGCTCCAGCAGCGCGCCGCGACGCTCGCCACCAAGCCATACAGTGCCCCTGCCAAGGTCGCCGCCGCCGCCGCGATCGATTACGACAAGGTCGGCAGCATCCGCTTCCGCGCCGACAAGACTCTGGCGGGTGGTATCCGCCTGTTCCCGCTCGGCCGGTATGCGCCGATGCCGGTCGCGATCAACGTCGTCGAGAACGGGCAGGCGCGTCGCATCGAGTTCTCGCGCGACCTGTTCGAGGCGGAAGAGGGCCACGCCGCCGCGCTGGGCATCGCCGGATTCCGCGCGATGGCACCGGGCGGCACCAGCGACTGGATGGCGTTCCAGGGCGCATCCTATTTCCGCACCGCCGGCGCGCAGGACCAATATGGCCTGTCCGCGCGCGGGCTCGCGATCAACACCGGGCTGCCGGGCCGCGAGGAATTTCCCGACTTCACCGAATTCTGGATCGAGCGGACCGGCGCGGACGCATACACGATCTACGCGCTGATGGACGGCGCCAGCGTCACCGGGGCGTACCGCATCCAGTCGCGCCACATCGCCGGTGCAGGCGTCGAGCAGCAGGTCTCGTCCGTCCTCAACGTACGCCGCGACATCGAACGGCTCGGCATCGCGCCCGCGACCAGCATGTTCTGGTACGGCGAAGGCAACCGCGCCGCCGCGGTCGACTGGCGTCCCGAGATCCACGATTCGGACGGTCTGGCGCTGCTCACCGGCGCGGGCGAGCGCATCTGGCGCCCGCTCAACAACCCGCCGCATGATACGCTGGACAGTTTCGCGGACCAAGCACCCAAGGGTTTCGGGCTGATCCAGCGTGACCGCAATTTCGATCATTATCAGGACGACGGCGCGTTCTATGATCGCCGGCCGAACCTGTGGGTCCAGCCGCAGGGCGACTGGGGTAAGGGCGCGGTGATGCTGTATGCGTTCCCGACCAACAGCGAGACCGTCGACAATGTCGTCTCGTTCTGGACCCCGGCAGCGCCTGCGAAAGCGGGGCAGCGGTTGCAGTTCGATTACTCGCTGTCGTGGAAATCGGTCGATCCGACCGCCGTCGCCGCGACAGCGCACGTCGTCGATTGCTGGCAGGGCGTCGCCGGCCGACCGGGCGCCGAGCCGGTGAAGGGCGCGCGGAAGCTCGTGGTCGATTTCATCGGTGAGGGTCTTGCTGGTCTCGATCGCCAGAGCGGCGTAACCGCCAAGATCGATGTCGTCCGCGGCAAAGTGCTCGCCAACGCGGCCTATCCCGTCGTCGGCCAGAAGAACCGCTGGCGCGTCACCGCCGACGTGGCCCCCGATGCGCAAGGGCCTGCCGACGTCAGGCTGTTCCTCACGCGTGGCAGCCGCGCGCTCAGCGAAACCGTCCTGACCCCGATATTCTGATGCCCGCGCTTCCCATGATGCCGGGCGAAACACCGATCGAGATGCCCCCGCAGCGTTTCGACGGGCCGCCGCCGCCCTGGTCCGCACCCGAGCCCGGGCCGGGCATGGTCGTGTCCTCCGACGACATGCTCGCGCGTCGCGTCCTCCTCGTGCTGATGACCGGGTTGCTGGCGACTGCGGCGTCGTCGGCCGTGCAGGAATCGCTGCTTGCCGACGGACTGAGCTTCTGGGACGCAGCGTTGCTCGCGCTGTTCTTCCCGCTGTTCGCGTGGATCGCGTTCGGCTTCATGAACGCCGCGATCGGCTTCGTGCTGCTTATGACCGGCGGCCATCCGGGGTTCGTCCCGACGCCGCGCCAGTCCGAACCGCTTAAGGGCCGCACCGCGATCCTGATGCCGGTCCACAACGAAGACATCGATGCGGTATTCGAGCGGATCGCCTGGATGGCGCGCGCGATCGCCGCGGGCGGTGTCGCCGACCGGTTCGACATCTTCATCCTGAGCGATTCCGGCGAAGCGGCGGAGGCGGCCGAGGTCGCGGCGTGGGAGCGCCTCGCGCCGACGCTCGACTGCGCGCTCTATTACCGGCGCCGCACCGTGAACGTGGGGCGCAAACCGGGCAACGTCGCGGAGTGGATCCGGCGGTTCGGCGGCGGCTATCGCTACATGCTGATGCTCGACGCGGACAGCCTGATGGGCGGCAACACGATCATCGGCATGGCGCAGGTGCTTGAGCGGCGGCCTGCGGTGGCGCTGCTCCAGACCGTGCCCGCGGTGATCAACGGCGTGACGTTCTTCCAGCGCTGGATGCAGTTCGCCAGCCGGTTGTATGGCCCGATCTCGACCGCCGGGCTGGTCTGGTGGTCGGGCTCGGAAGCGACCTTCTGGGGGCATAATGCGCTGATTCGGATCGAGGCGTTCGCATCGAGTTGCGGGCTACCCGACCTGCCAGGGCGCGCGCCGTTCGGCGGCGTCATCATGAGCCACGACATGGTCGAGGCGGCGCTGCTCCGCAGGCGCGGCTGGCGCGTCCACATGCTGATGACCGAGGAGACGTTCGAGGAATATCCGCCGACGCTGATCGACGCGGCGGTGCGCGACCGGCGCTGGGCGCAGGGGAATATCCAGCATCTTAGCCTGCTGACCTCGTCGGGGTTCCACTGGATCAGCCGGCTGCAATTGCTGATGGGGGCGTCGGCGTTCATCACCTCGCCGGTGTGGCTGCTGATGATCGCGACGAGCGTGGTGCAGGCGCTGATTGGCGAACGCAACATCGTCGAGGCGCAGACCTCGTTGCAGGTGTTGTTCGTGACGCTGATGCTGTTGTTCGGACCGAAGCTGCTGAGCGTGATCTGGGCGATCTCGAATGCGGAGCGGCGCGCGGGGTTTGGTGGACGACGCGGGATCGTGCGGTCGGTGTTGGTCGACGTGCCGTTCTCGATGCTGTCCGCGCCGGTGATCGCGCTGACCCAGACGATGGATCTTGCCGGGATCCTGATGGGGCGGAAGTCCGGTTGGGCGCCGCAGAACCGCGATGCGCACGAACTGTCGCTGGCGGACGTGATGCCGCGGTATCGCTGGCATGTCGGAGTGGGGGTGGCGTTGCTGCTCGTGACGCCGTTCGCGCCGGTCACGGCGGCGTGGCTTGCGCCGGTGACGCTCGGGTTTTTGCTCAGTCCGTTCCTGACGATACTGACGGCGAGCGAGAAGGCGGGGCGGTGGGCGTTGTCACACGGTATGTTCGTCGAGCCTGGCGAGCATGTGTCGGTGCTGTCGCGACCGTCGCTGCCGGCGCACTCTAGCTAGCGTCCGTCATCCTGACGAAAGTCGGGATCCAGAGTAACTAAGCGTTACCCGTCTTGGCTCTGGATCCTGACTTTCGTCAGGATGACGGCGCGTTAAGCCCGGTGTCCGCTGAGTTCCGCCCCCGCATCCACCGCGAACCGGCGGTTCCAGATGGTCGCCGACGCCGACACTGCCGTCACCACCAGGAACGCCAGCGTGAAATCCGCCAGAGCGGGCCGCGTCGCGCCCGTCCCGAGCATCCCGACATGCAGCGACGCCGCGCCGACGCAGATGCCGAGCGAGAGCATAAGCTGCTGGAACGTCGCGTAGAAGCTCGTCGCGCTGCTCATCCGCGACGAGGGAATCTCGTCATACGCGATCGTGTTGTACGCCGAGAACTGGAACGACATGAAGAAGCCCGAGATCATCAGCACGCCGAAGATCACCGGGATCGGCCAGTCGGGGCGGAAGAGGCCGGCGACTGCGTAGCCCGAACTCGCGCAGAGTCCGCCGACGATCAGGCTGTTGCGGAACCCGAAGCGCCTGAGCACGCGCGGGGCGAGGCTCTTCATCATCAGCGAGCCGATCGCGCCGGCGATCGTGATCGCGCCGCTGGCCGCCGCGGTCATGCCGAAGCCCAATTGGAGCATCATCGGCAACAGGAACGGCTGCGCGCCCTGCGTGATGCGGGTCAGCGATCCGCCGATCACCGACAGCCGGAAGGTCGGGATCCGCATCAGCGACAGATCGAGGATCGGATCGCTGCGATGCTTTGCGTGGCGGATGTAGGCTACGCCCGCAACCAGCCCGACCGCGATCAACACGACGGCGCGCGACAATTCGCCGGTGCGGCTGGTCATCTCGAACCCGAACAACAGGCAGCCGAGCGACACGCCAGACAGGATGAAGCCGGGCACGTCGAAGCGCGCCGGCTTGTCCTCGCGGACCTCGCCGATGAAACGCGTCACCAGGATCACGCCGAGCAGGCCGATCGGCACGTTGAGGTAGAAGATCCAGCGCCAGTCGAGATAGGTGACGATCGCGCCGCCGACCGGTGGCCCCAGGATCGGGCCGATCAGCGCTGGCATAATCAGCCACGACATCGCCTGGACCATGTCCTCCTTAGCGACGCTGCGGAGCAGGACGAGGCGGCCGATCGGGATCATCATCGCGCCGCCGAGCCCTTGCAGAAAACGCGCGACCATCATGAAGGGCAGGCTGGTCGCCTGACCGCAGAGCATCGATCCGCCGACGAAAATGAGGATTGCCGCCCGGAAGATCGTCCGCGAGCCGAACCGGTCCGCGAGGCGTCCGCTCGCGGGAATGAAGATCGCGAGCGCCAATAGGTAAGAAGTCAGCGCCGAACTCATGCTGGTCGCTGGCACGCCGAAATCGCGCGCCATCGTCGGCAGTGCGGTCGCAAGCACGGTCGAGTCCATCTGCTCCATGAAGAGCGCGCAGGCGATGATCAGCGCGGTGATGCGGTAGTTGCTCGGCGTATGCGGCAGCGCGTCCGGGTCCTTGGCGACGCGCGCGATCGTGTCGGCGGCGGGCATGATGCCGTCGCGGATTTCGCTGTTGATCGACGCCAGCCCGCGGCGACGCAGCCTCAAGTCTGCCACCCTCCGCCGAGCGCCTTGAAGACGTCGACCTGGCGATCGACCAGCAGCGCATCGGATGCGGCGAGGTTGGCTTGCGCGGTGGTCAGCGCCGCTTGCGCGGTCAGCAACGAGAGGAAGTCGGTGCGGCCGAAACGGTAGAGCGTGCCGGCCTGATCCGCGGCGCGCGCGGCGCTGGACTGCGCGCGGCGGAGGGCTGCGTTGCGGTCGCCTTCGCGGGCATAGGCGGAAAGTGCGGTCTCGGTCTGGCGGAGCGCTTCGAGCGTGGTCGAATCGAACTGCGCGAGGGCTTGGTCCGCGGTGGCGCCGGCCTGGGCGATCTGCGCGCGGATGACCGGGCGGTTGGGGAAGCTCCAGCTGATCAGCGGCCCGAGCCCGAGGTGGAACGCGTTGGTCGAACCGAGCGACGAGACCGGCCCGGTGAACCCGGCCGAGCCACCGAGGCTGACCTGCGGATAGAGGTTGGCGGTTGCCACGCCGATCCGCGCAGTGGCGGCGGCGAGCGACCGTTCGGCCTGGCGGATATCGGGGCGGCGCAGGATCAACGCGGTCCCGTCGCCGATCGGCAGCGGACGGGTGAGCGCGGGTGGCCGCGCGCACGTCGCGACGTCCTTTGGATAGTCGGCCGGGGCGCGGCCCATCAGGGTCGCAAGCCGGTAGAGCGCGGCGGTGCGCGTCGCGATCTGCGAGGGGATCAGCGCTTCGCTCTGGTCTACGGCGGTCCGCGCGCGCGTCACATCGAACGCAGTGCCGCGACCGCCGCGTTGCAGGCGTTGAGTCACGTTCAGCGTCTGACGTTGCAGCGCGAGGATGCGGTTGTTCGCGACGAGCACCGAGTTCGCGGTGCAGGCGGTGGCGTAGCTGCGCGCGGTCTCCGCGGCGACGGTGACGCGGACGTTGTCGCGTGCGGCGGCGACCGCCTCGGCATCGCCTTGAGCCGCCTCGATCGCACGGCGGATGCGGCCGGACAGGTCGAGCGGGTAGGCTAGCGTGATGCCGAGGTTGTAGTCGAGCGTGCCGGGTAGGCTGCCGCCGGTGGTATAGGGACGGTCGAGCGATGTGCCGCCGCCGAGAGCGGTCGACAACGTGCGGCCCGCGGCGACTTCGGCGACGACTGCGTCCGCGCGGCGCAGATTGGCGTCGGCGGCGCGGAGGTCGGTGTTGGCGGCGAGCGCTTCGGTGACGAAGCCGTCGAGGCGGGGGTCGCCGTAGAGTCGCCACCAATGGTCGGGGAGGGGGGTATCGGCGAACGCCTTTTCGTGACCACTGTCGAATGCGCCTTGGGCGGAGGGGCGGTTGACGACTGCGGCTTCGGGGAGCGCGTAGTTTGGGCCGGCGGTCGTGCAGGCGGTTAGCAACGTGGAGGCTACCAGGGCAGCCATCGACGCAACCGCTCCCCTCCCTGGAAGGGAGGGGTTGGGGGTGGGTTGGCCTGCTTGAGGCACATCGGTGCGGATTTGTGGAAGCCTACCCACCCCCGGCCCCTCCCTTTCAGGGAGGGGGGAAGAAGAAGCGTTTCTTAGCGACGCGGGGCGGCGACCGAACATCATGCCGTCGTCCCCGGTGCGACGCGCGGCTGGACCGTCACTGTTGCTGTGCGGCCGACGATCAGCTGGGTCCCCTTCGGCACGCTGGTCAGCTTGACCCGCACAGGGATACGCTGGGCAAGTCGCACCCAGCTAAACGTCGGGTTCACGTTCGGCAGCAGGTTGGTCGTGTTGGTCCGCTCGCTGTCATTGATTCCGGCCGCGATGCTGTCGACGCGGCCGTGCAGCGCCTGTGGTTCGCCCATCAGGTGGACGATCACAGGGTCGCCGACCCGGATGCTGCCGAGCTTGGTCTCCTCGAAATAGCCTTCGACGCGGAGCGAATCCGTATCGACCAGCGCCATCGCCTGCGCGCCCGTCGCGATATAGTCGCCAGGGTGGAGATCGAGATTGGTGACGATCCCGTGCACCGTCGCGCGCACCGTCGTCCGCGCGAGGTTGAGCGCCGCGGTGGAGCGTGCGCTCTGCGCCTGCGCCAGTGCAGCCGACGCTGTGGCGACGCGGGCGACGTTCTGCTCGTGCGTCTCCTTCGCGACCAGATCGCCGAGCGCGAGATCGCGCTGTGCCTCGCGTCGCGCCTGCAACAGCGTCGCGCGTGCGCTCGCAATCGACGCGTCGGCCTGCGCCAGGGTCAGCTGGAAGCGCGGGCGATCGACCACGAACAGGACGTCGCCGGGCTTCACCGCCTGGTTGTCGTGCACCGCGACCTGCGTGACGAGGCCCGCGACATCGGGCGTCACGCGGACGATATCGGCGCGGATATGCCCGTCGCGCGTCCACGGATCGGTCTCGTACCGCTTCCACAGCCACAACGCGACCAGCACCGCGAGCGCGACGATGATCAGTGTGACGGCCGACCGACCCAGCGGGGCGAACAGCGACTTGAGGCGGGAAGAGGTCATGCGGAAGGTCCGGTCAGCAGGGCGAGCAGCCCGAGGATGAGGATGAACAGCGCGAGGTCGACGAGCGGTCGATACGTCACCACGCGGTAGGCGCCTGCGAACGCGAGCAGCCGGGTGGCGATGCCGGTCAGGATGACGGCGGCGACCGCGAGCAGCAGGATGCTCGGCAAGTAGACGCCGCCGATCGAGATTTCGCCGGTCATGCGGCTGCTCCATACGCTGGTGCCGACGGAAAAAGATTACGGCGTAGCGAGGTCAGCGCGAGCACGCCGGTGCGGTGGCTATCGGGCGTGCTGGTCGCGAAACCTCTCATCGCGGCGTCGATTCCGGCGAGCAGGTCGGGTTCGGGTGGCGCGGGCTCATCCGGACGTAACGCACGGTAATGCGCGCCGATACCACGAAGGACCGGCGTGATCACCGCGGCCTCGTCGGGGGAGCCATCGATCCGCAACTGCTTGAGTTCGCCGACCGCGACGCCGACACGCAGGTCGGTCAGCGCGTCGAGCAGCGGCTTGCCCGGATCCTCGCCCTGCAACGCGAGGCGCGGCGCGAGCAGGCCGATGCGGTCGAGCATCCGGGCGATCCAGCCCGCCGCGTCGGGGCGGCTCATCGAATCGCTGCGCGCCGCCAGTTCGCGCCAGCCTGCGCGGATCAGTCGCCGGGCGCTGGTATCCGCGCCGATCGTCTGGAACAGGCCGACCGTGACGACCGCGAACAACGTGCCGATCAACTGCGCGATGCCGCCGTTGAGGAACGCGTCGAAACTGCCGCCGAACCGGTCGTTGAGGCCGACCGTGTTCAGCGCGCCGAGCAAGCCGCCGAGCGTCATCAGCAAGGTCGCAGGGCGGGCCAGGAACATCCCTCCGATCAGCATCGGCGGTGCGAGCACGGCGGCAAGCGTCACGAAATCGGTCACGCGCGGCAGGATGGCGAAGGCGTAGACGGCGGATATGACCAGCCCGATGATCGTGCCGTAGAAGAACGCCAGGATCGATGGTGCGGGGTCATCGCTGTTGCCGAAGAGCGCGCAGCACACGCCCGCGATCAGCACTGCGCCCGCCCCGTCCGACCAGCCCGTACCGATCCAGAAGACGCAGCCGAGCAGGATGGTCGCGACGGTGCCGGCGGCGGCGCGGAGTGCGATGCCGCGGTCGCGGTGCAGCGGTCGCTTGGCGATCCGGGCGAGCAGGCGGGCAACGGCGGGGGTGACCGGCGCGCGCGACGGCGACCGCATCTGGTCGCGCAGGTCGCGGGCATTGCGGTGCGCGTCGACCAGTTCGGCCAACCGCGCGAGCAGGCTGAGCCGCAACGCATCGCGCCAGATGAGCGTATCGCCCACCACCGGTTCGAGGACGCGGGCGCGTTCGATCAGGGCGTCTGCGGTCGGGCCACGCTCAGCAACGGGCGGCGGATCGCGCAACCATTCGCGGACGTCCTCGATCAGCGCGAGCGCTTCGGGGCGGGGCGCATCGGCGCCGCGCTTCAGCTCGACGATCCGGTCGTCGACCGCGCTCGCCAGGGGCAGGAGCATCGACAGTTCGGCTTGAAGCGCGCGCAGAGTCCGCGTGCGGGGAAGCAGGCGCGCGGTGTCGAACGGCAGGTGGATGGACAGCTGGTGAAGCTCGTTGATGTCGAGCGCGAGGCGTCGGCGATCGCGGTCGAGCGCGGCATCGGATGCTCCTGCCAGCGAATCGCGCGACCAGCGCTCGGCATCGGCCAAGATCGCGTCGATCCGCGCGAGCAGCGTTGCGGTCACGGTCTGCGGGAAGACGAAGCCGTGGATCAGGCTGCCGCACAGAATGCCGATCGTGATCTCCTGCACGCGCAAGGCGGCGATCGTGAACACCGCACCCGGGGTCGTTACCGACGGAAAGCCGATGATGCTGGCGGTGTAGCCCGCGAGCAGGAACAGATAGGCGCGCGGCGTCCGGTCGAGCAGCGAGATATACAGGCACAACCCGAGCCACAGCGCCAGGCCGAGCGAGAGAAGCTCGGGCGCGTTGACCAGGTTCGGCACCAGCACCACCGCGGCCGCCGCGCCGAGCACCGTGCCAGCGACGCGGAACACCGCTTTCGACAGCACCGCGCCCGCCAGTGGCTGCGCTACGATGTACGACGTCGTCACTGCCCAATAGGGACGCGTCAGCCCGATCCTGAGCGCGATGTAATAGGCTAAGAACGCAGCGATCAGGCATTTGACCGAGAAGAGCGCTTCCTTCCCGCCGAACCGGGTGAAGTTCATCGTGCCGGGCTCATCGGGCGTGATCCGCGGTGAACCGTGCCCCGAGCCGCTCCGCGACGTGCAACGCGGTGGCGAGATCGTCGTCGGACACGTCGTCGAGCATCCCCGCGCGAAGGCTTGCGAACTTCGCCTCGATCGTGGTGACGAGCGCACGGCCGTGATCGGTCAGGCGAATACGGCTGACGCGCGCGTCCTGCGGGTCGCGGCGACGCTCGACGAGGTTGGCCGCCGACATCTGGTCGATCGAGCGGACCAGCGACGCCTGCGTCACGTCAAGTTGCTGTGCGAGGTCAGTCTGGCGCACGTCGTCGCCGAGCCGTCCGACCTGGACGAGCGCCCAGCCGGTCGACGCCGACACGTTCATGTCGCGCAACGCCCGATCGGCCGCCCGCCGCCACATCTTTGCGAGGGGCAGGAGGGTGCGAGCGTAGGACGACTCGAGAATGGCGCGGGGGGAGGTCATTAGCGTGCTAAGTAATGGTGATTGCGTGTGCTGCAATGCGGAATCGGTTTGTGACGGAAATGTTAGGATTGGGTGCCGCTAATTGGTCGTTTTCCCGCGAAAGCGGGAACCCAGGAACCAAGCAGCGTTGCGTTCGTGGTCCTGGGCCCCCGCGTTCGCGAGGGAACGGAAGGTAGAGCTTACTCCACCGCCAAAATCACATGGCTTGCCTTGATCAACGCCAGCGCACGCGTGCCGATCTGCAAGTCGAGCGCCTCCGCACTTTCCTTGGTCAACGTCGCGGTCAGCGTCTTGCCGAGCGTCAGTTCCAGCATCACTTCGCTGGAGATTGCGCCATCCTCGCGCGCGATCACCGTTCCCGCCAGCGTGTTGCGAGCCGACGTCCGCAGGCTCTCGTCGCCCCGCGCAAGGATCACGAAGCTCGACTTGATGAGCGCCAGCGCGGTCGCCCCCGGCATCAGTCCCAGATCCTCGGCACTGCCGCGCGTGATGGTCGCGACGATCTCCACGCCGTCCGCCACCGCTAGCGTAACCTCGGCATCGATCGTCCCCGGCGTCACGCGCGACACGGTGCCGCGCAAGACGTTGCGTGCGCTCGTCTTCATTCCGATTCCCCATAGCAAAGGCTTCAGCGACAGCCCGTTCGACACGCTAGCCTCGATCCGCGCCATCGCGCTCGCGAGTTCGGCTTCGGCGGCCGCATAGCCGTCGAGTACCGCCACGCCCGCCTCGGTGATCGGGCTCGCGCCGCCGTCCTTGCCGCCCGCCGCGGGGAGCACGAGCGGGCGGTCGAACAGGTTGTTCATCACCTGAACCGCGTCCCATGCCGCCTTGTAGCTGAGCCCGACGACCTTCGCGGCGCTGGTGATCGAGCCACCATCGCGGATCGCGCGGAGCAGCGCGATCCGGTCGGCGCCGACGCGGCCCGTCTGGTCCTTGGCGAGCAGGATCGTGGCGTGGAGGGCGGGGTCCGGCGGTAGCGTCATGGCCCCCCTCATACCTACTGTCGGATGCGGAAGGTAAGCCCGATCGTGCGTGGGTCGCTCGGCGTGGCGAGGATCAGGCCCGAATTGCCCGCCTGGATCGTCACGTTCTGGATGTAGTCCTTGTTCAGCAGGTTGCGCGAGAAGACGGCGAGTTCCCAGCCCTGCTTCGAACGGAAGCCGATGCTGCCGTTGACGATCGTGTAGCCCTGGATGACCGTGAACGCCGACCCCGAAGGATCGCCGAACTGCCGCGTGCGGGTATTCGAATCGACGTGGACGAAGCCGCTGCCGATGTCGGTGATCGGCTGGTTGTAGTCCGCGCCGAGCGTGTACGACCAGCGGGGCAGGCTGGACAGGCGCTGGCCGCTGAGATCGCAGAACGCTGCGGTGTTGAAGATCCGCTCGATCGGGCAGGGGGCCGCCGGGTAGGAATTGAACTTGCCGTCGGCGTAGGCGACGCTGCCGCGCAGCGACAGGTTGCGCGTGACGAGTGCGGTCGCGTCGGCCTCGAACCCGCGCACCGTCACTTTCGGGATGTTGGCGAGGTAGGTGCGGAGCGCGGCGGCGGCGCGCGTGTCGGTGACGTTCGCCTGGAAATCGGTGACGCGCGTGTAATAGCCGTCGACGTTGAAGATCAGGCGATTGTCGAACAGCTGCGTCTTGAGGCCGATCTCGTACGCGGTGTTCTTCTCGGGGCGGACGACTGCGGTGCCGATCGCGGGCTGGTTCTGGTCGTTGAGCGGGAGGCCGGACATGTTGATCCCGCCCGACTTCTCGCCGCGCGCGTAGCTGGCATAGGCGAGGACGTTATCGGTCGCCTGGTACGCGATGTTGCCGCGCCCCGTCAGCGCACCGTCCTTGTCGCTGGCGGCGTAGTTCTGGCCGCGCAGGATCGACAGCTTGGCGGCGTTCAGCGCCGCGTTGGTCGTCTGCAAGCCGCCGAAGGTGAAGGTGTCGTACGTGCCCTCCTTCTCTTCATAGGTATACCGAAGTCCGCCGGTCAGCGTCAGGCGATCGACCGGCTTCCAGTTCACTTCGCCGAACGCGGCATAGCTGTCCGAGCGGAAATCGGTGCGGCCGTCGGTGCCGTAGCCGTCAAGCAGATTGCTCGGGACGGCGGTTGCGGCGGCGCCGGTGCCTGTTGATGTGCCGATCAGATAGCGCGCGGCGGCGGGGCCGTAGATCGAGATCGGGCGGCCGATCACGCGCTGGCGGAAGAAATAGAGCCCGCCGACGTAGCTCAATTTGTGGTCGCCGTTCGAAGCGAGGCGGAGTTCCTGGCTGTACTGGTCCTGTCGCGAGGGGATGTGCTGTTCGGTTTGGATCGGGATGCCGGTATAGTCGCGATCGTTGTCGGCATCCCAGTTCCAGAAGCGCCACGCGCTGACCGACGTGAGCGTCGCGGCCCCAAGGTTCCAGTCCGCGATGACGCCGACGCCGCCCTCGTTGGTATCGACGCCGAGCGCTGCGTCGATGTCGGTCTTGCGGTCGTACGGATTGGTGCTGGGCGGTGCGTAGTTGAATTGCGCGGCGAGGCCGGTCGGGCCGCCGAACTGACGCGTGGCGGTGCGAAACAGGCGGCCATCGGTGCCGCTGCCGGGCCGGGTGGCGACGTTGTAATAGACCTGCGTGCAGCAGTTGCTCTGGAAATTGGTGAAGTCGGCGCTGACCTTCACCTGGAACACTTCGGAAGGGCGGAACAGTAGCTGCCCGCGGATCGCCTGGTTGCCGATGGTGTTCTGGTCGCGGCCGGTGCGGACGTTGTCGATCACGCCGTCGCGGCGCGTGCTGACCACCGACACGCGACCGGCGAGCGTGTCGCCGATGATCGGGCCCGAGATAGCGCCCTTCACCTGAAGGAAATTATAGCTCGCATAGCTGATCTCGGCCTCGCCTTCGGTTGTAAAGGTCGGAGCTCGCGTGGTGATGTTAATCGCGCCAGCGGTGGAGTTCTTGCCGAACAGCGTCCCCTGTGGACCGCGCAGCACCTCGACCTGCCCGATGTCGCTAAAGTCGAACGCGGCGGTGGCGGGGCGCGCGTGATAGACCTGGTCGACATAATAGCCGACGCCGGGTTCGAGCCCGTCATTCGCCTGGCTGACCGCGACGACGCTGCTGCCGAGCCCGCGGATCGTGAACGCAGTGTTGCGGGGATTGGCCGAGCTATAGTTCAGCGCGGGGACGAGCTGTGCGAGCTGTTGCGTGTTCACGGTGTAGGAGCGGTCGAGCAGCGCGCCACCGACAACGGACAGCGAACCGGGGATCTTCTGCGCGTTTTCTGCACGACGGCGGGCGGTGACGATCACCTCCATCAAGGTGTCGGGGTCGCCTGGCTGCGCGACGCTGCCTTCGGTGCGAGCCTGTTCCGGGTTGGCGGCGCTGGTCTGCGCGTCTGCCATCATCGGCAGGCAAGTTGTCGCCAGCAGCGCGGCACTCAGCCGCGCGAAATCATGTCCCCGCATTGTCGTCACCCCTTCGTTATATAGCTTGGCTACATAACGGGAAGTTTTGAAACGGATAGGGGGATTTGCGGAGGTCTATACGCAAACGCGCATACCATCCCGGCGAAGGCCGGGGCCCAATTGGGGGACGACGCTTGGCGAGCGTCGCGTGCCATTACTGTGACCTTTCGAATTGGGCCCCGGCCTTCGCCGGGGTGGTACGGCGTCAGGCGAGAAGTGCGACGATCTCCGCGGCGATCTCGGCGGGCAAGCGCGACGCGCCGTCAGTTACCGTCGACACCGTCGCCCAGCGGCCCAGCGGCCCGGCCTTGGCCATCGCCGCGTAATTCGTCCGCACCCGGTCCTGCAGTCCGGTATCCGCCTCGTACGCGTCGAATGCATCGTCGGTGTAGGACCGCTTCCGCTTCTTCAGGATCAGCCCGCGCGCGATGTCGGCGGGGGTGTCGAGGTACACGGACAGGTCCGGTTTCGGCAGGGCGAACGAGCCCGTCTCCAAATCCGCGATCCACGCCATCATCGCGTCCGCCTCGTCCGCCGGCACCTGCGCCGCCTGATACGCCATGTTCGACGCGATATAGCGGTCGAACACCACCACATCGTTCGCCGCCATCGTCGCATGCAGATGCTCCCGCGACTCCATCCGGTCGAGCGCATACAGCACCGCCGCCGCCCTGGGCGACGTCCCGCGCGGCAGGCTGCCGGCCAGCATCGCGCCCAGCGCCCAGCCGCCGACCGTCTCGGTATAACGCGGGAACGATACGACGTCCGCGGTGCGGCCGGCGGCGCGCAACTGCTCGACCACCAGTGCCGAGGCGGTGGCCTTGCCCGCGCCGTCGGCGCCTTCGATTGCCAGGAGGAAGCTCATGGCGTCTGCCCTAGCAAGCCTTACCGGCTCACCAAAGCCCGCAAATCGATCAGCCCGCGCAGCAGGGACGTGCCGCCCGGCGAGGCGATGTAGCGCGGCGTCCAGTTCGGGCGGAACTTCTCCTTGTACGCGCGCAGGCCAGCAAACCCGTAGAAGCGCTCGCCATGGCGGAACAGGAAGGCGGCCACCTTCGACCAGGTCGGCGACAGCCGCCGCGCCTCGATCCCCGACAGCGGCGCCATGCCCAGCGAGAAATGGCGATAGCCGTGCTCGTGGCCCCACAGCATCAACCGCGTGAAGAGGAAGTCCATGCCACCCTGCGGCATGTCCTCGGCATGGCGCATCAGGTCGACCGACAGCTCCTGCCTGTTCGGCGTGCCCCAGACGTTGGCGAAAGCGACGATCCTGCCCTCGATCCGCACCACCGCGCAGTCGAACTTCGCCATGTACCCCGGCTCGAACCGACCGACGCTGAAGCTCTTCTCGGCATGATCCTTGTCGGCCAGCCACCGGTCGGAGATCGCCTGGAGTTCGGGGATGATCGCCGACATCGCGCCGGCCGGCACGACCGCGAACTCCGCGCCCGCCCGTTCGGCGACACGGCTGGCCTTCCGCACGCTGCGCATCTCGGGCGTCTCCAGCGTGAAGCCGTCCAGTTCGACGGTCGCCTCCTCGCCGTATTTGACGAGTTTAAGCCCCATCTCGATGGCGATCGGGACGATGCGGAGGCCGATCTGGTACAGCAACAGCCGGCCCTGCGCGGCGTCGGCGCGCGCGCGGATCGCCCAGAGGAGTTCGGACCACGCCTCGCTCGGACCGACCGGATCGCCGAGCACGATCCAGCTCGCGCCCTTCACCTGGTACATCAGGAACGCGTCGCCGCTGTCCGAGACCAGGAACCGCTTGTCGCCAGTGAAGGCGAGCATCGCGTCGGTGCGGTCGGCATGTGCGAGCGCGGCGGTCGCGACGTCGTCGGGCAGCATGTCGTGGACCATCGGCACGGGCGCCGCCGCGAACAGCCGCCAGATCGCCGCGCCGATCAGCAGCAGACCGACCGCGAGACTGGTGCGCAGGAAGCGCGAGGCGTTAGCGTTGGTCTCGAACTGCCACCACAGGTCGCTCGAATAGCCGACGCGGCGGTACGCGAAGAAGCCGATCAGCACCGACAGCCCGATCGCGGCACCGACGCCGACCAGCCATTCCGGCGACAACGGTTCCGCGGTCAGCCGCGTCCGCCGGTAGAACGCCGCGCGCGTCCATTGGAGCGCGGCGGCGGTCAGCAGCAGTATCGTCGCCTCCTCGTAATCGAGACCTTTCGCGATCGACAGCAGCGCGCCTGCAACGAGCAACGTCCGCGCCGCCCAGAACGCGCCGTCGAGCCGCCGGTACAGCCCAAGCGCGACCAACAGCAGCATCACACCGACGAGGCTCGCCGCGACGTGCGCCATCTCGCTGATCGGCAGCGGCAGGATCGTCGCCAGCGTGTCCATGCGACCGGGCGCTGCAGGCAACGCGCCCGATACGAGCAACATCGCGCCACTCAGGAACACCAGCACGCCCAGCAGCAAGGGCGCCAGCGGCAGCGCGATCGTCAGCGGATCTGTGCCTCGCCCACGCCACTGGCGTCCCTCGTGGAACGCCATCAGCACCGCGGCCAGGATCAGCGGCGCGACATAATAGATGATGCGGTAGGCGAGCAGCGCGGCGAGGACCGTCGCATTGTCCTGCGGCATCGTCGCGATGATCACCGCCTCGAACACGCCGAGCCCGCCTGGCACATGACTGATCAACGCAACGACGATCGCCACCGCGTAGCCGAGGAACAGCACCGGATAGAGCTCGGGTGAGGCATTGGGGAGCAGCACGAACAACGCCGCAC
>Ga0308169_10001712_pt1 | contig 24723 bp, 24 predicted proteins | sample PhyBR1_2_FD_202139 | JGI IMG/M metagenome (GOLD analysis project Ga0308169, IMG submission 202139) | Phyllosphere microbial communities from UC Gill Tract Community Farm, Albany, California, United States - DLSLSB.R1 | ecosystem: Host-associated > Plants > Phyllosphere > Unclassified | place...
GGCGACGCCTGTCGAGGCGCGCGAGCCCGAGCCGAGGCTGGACTCGCCGACGACGAGCGCTGCCGCAGCGGTGAGCGACATGCCGCCTCGAGCAGATGCTGAGCGTCTCTCGACGGCTGTCGTCCCGCTCGCGGCACCGCATCGTGCGGCGTCCGACGAGCGTCCTCAAGCAGCTTCGCCCGCCGCCGCCTCGGCACCTCCTCGCCCTCCCCTCGACTCGACCACCTCGGCGCCCGCCGCCCTCCCCACCCGCACCGACGCGCCCACCCTCCCCTCCCTCTCGCGCACGTCGAGCCCCACCACCGGTTCGAGCGTCGCCGCGCCGCCCGACTCGGCGCCCGTGCGCCCGACGAACAAGCGCCGCCTCTCGACGGCGACGGCGTCGCTGTCGCGGTTCGCGGCGGCGTTCGGGCAGGGGCTGCTGCACAACTCATCGAGTGCGGGTGACGCGGGCGGGGCGGGCGTGAGGGCTTGAGCTGGGCGCCGCGCGAGGAGGAAGGGTCGAGGTTGTCCGTCTGTGCCTTGTATTGCGGCTGCGTGTCTTTGATACCTTATGCATTCATCCTTGCCTTCATCTGAACTCTGCAGGCGAGGTTTGAGAGAGCGTGTCGCAGCGTTTCTAGGTCGCAGCGGAGCGTCGCGAGAGGCGGCGAGGTGGACGCGCTCTCGTCCTCTCGCTCTCCACCGCTCGACTCGGATGCGCTGCTAGCTGCATCTGCTGCGCAAGCATGTCCCGAGCACCCAACACTACGCCCTGGCCCGCCGCGTCCGGCCCTCCCTCGTCCTCGACCAGTGCACCGCCTCAGCCCCTCACGCCTCCGACCACCGCGGCCGCCCACCCGCCCTTCTCGTCCTCGTGGGGCGCGTTCAACCTCGCCCAGCCAAGATCGCAGCCGTCCAACCTCACTCTCGCCCTCGAGCGCGGCTTCGGCGCGTCCCCCATCCCCTCGACCTCGACCTCGACCCTCCCGCCTCCAGCTCCGCCTCCCTCGTCCAGCTACGGTCAGGGCGGCGCGGCATTCGGGCGCAGGATGTCGACGCTCGGCCAGGACGTGCCCATGACGATGACCTGGGACGACGAGGGCGACGCCGCGCACCACCAGCACCAGCATCAGCACCAGCACCGAGGCGGCGGCACGGCGACGCCCAGCGGCGACGACATGATGAGCATGTCGCCCGCAGCCGGCGACGCCGACCTCCTCCCGCCGCCGCACTCGGCGAGCATGTTCCGCTCGACGCGCAGCCGCAGCGGGAGCGCCTCGTCGGCCATGCTCCTCGGCGCCAACCCGCCCTCGTCGTCGTCGCAGCTCTTGCCGCTCACGGCCATCCCGCCCTCGCCCGTCACGCTCGCCCGCGCCCTCCAGCACGGCGCCAAGACGCCCCCGCCGTTCCTCCAGCGCCGCCTCTTCAAGGAGGACGGCGGCGCCATGGGCGTCGACGAGACGGCGTCGGGCAGCGGGCGCAGCAGCCGCAGCGGGAGCTCGAGCGACGTCGGCATGTCGGGCGTCGGCGGCAAGACGCGCGCGATGCGCATCGCCGCCATGACGAGCGCGCTCCCGCCCGGCGACGACGACGACGAGATCGACGAGCTCAGCGCCGTGCTCAGTCGCAGCGCGAGCGCCGGGCCCGAGGACCCGTTCGAACGCGTCGTGCGCAGGCCGGTCAGCAGAAAGCCCAACCTCCTCGTGCGTCCACCTTCCTCTCTCTCTCTCTCGCTCTCTCCGAGACCGAGCCTGACGGCCTCCCCCTCCCGCGCTCCCTCCCTCGCTACAGCCCAAGCCCAAGTCGCACCTGCGCATCCTGTCCGAGCTGCGTTCCGAGTCGTCGGGCGACCAGGAGATCGTCAGCGAGGCGACGCTCCACCGCCTCTCGCGCGCCGGCGCCTCGGCCGTCCCTCCCGGCCGCACGGGCCCGCCGCCGTTCGACGCCCGCGCCGCGCCGACCTCGTCCTCCGCGCCCGCCGCCTCGTCGACGCACCCGGCGTCGTTTGCTTCGCGCGCAGCGCAGCAGCAGCACGCGCGCCCGACGCCGAACCGGTTCCCCGAGCAGGCGGGGACCGAGGACGAGGACCTCTTGTCGCACCGCATGGGCGGCGGCTCGTCGAGCAGCTCGAACGACGAGGGCGGCGACGAGGCGATCGAGGTCGGGAGCGACTGGGGCGCGATGAGCGTGGGCGGGTACGCGACCGAGGACGACGAGGAGAGGAGGAGCAACGTCGTGTGGAACGGGATCAGGAGCGGGCCTGGTGGGAGCGCCGTCACGGTCGCGACGCCGCTGTCGGCCGGGTCGATGGCGAGGAGCCCGCACGGCGAGAGGAGACTGCTCGACTACGAGGTGCGCTCGATCCCCTTCCTCTCGCTCCTTCGCCCTCGCCTTTGACTGACTCCTCCCCCTCGTGCGCTCGCAGAATCCCTTTGCCGCGCCTCAGACGCCGAGCACGACCTTCGCCGCTACGAGACCCGGCAAGCGCAAGAGTGCGTCCCCCTCTCTCCCCTCGCTCGCGCAGCGCTCGCGCACTCTCTGACGACCCGCCCCGCGCGCAGTGGGCAACGACGACCGGTTCGAGCCGTACGCGCACCAAGCCTTCAAGCGCCGCGCCGTCTCGCCCGCCGCGTCGCTCTCGCTCTCGCCCGGGTTCGCCGCCGCCGCATCGGCCGCGTCGCACGCCTCGTCGTCGGCCTCGACCTCGTCGCGCCCGACGCCGCCGCCGCTCCCGCTCAGCGCGCTCGGGACCACCCAGCCCGTCGCCATCCCCTCGCCGTCGACGTCGGCGTCGCAGCACCACCACTTCTTCCACGCCGTGTCGGGCGCGGCGCCGGCTGGCATCGGCGGCGCAGGCACGCGCTCGGCGGCGAGCTCGCTCAGCAGCTCGACCGGGCGGGGCCTCTCGGCCTTTTCGATGGGCATGGGCGCGGGCGAGCCGCGGCACCGGTCGTTGAGCGGGCTCGAGGAGCGCGAAAGGGCGCTGGCGCACAAGCTCGACCCGGACGGGCTCGGGCGCATGAGCCTCGAGGGCGGGGGAGCGGCGGGCGAGGCGGTCGATGAGGAGGAGCTGTGAGGTCGAGGGGCTTAGAGACGGCCGTGCTGTAGTGCCTTGTTGTCATCCAGTTGCTCTTATTCTCGTCCTCGTGCGCTTCGTCGTGCGAGCGCCTTGGGCGGAGTCGGCGCCGCGGCGTCGGCCCCACCTTCGGCTCGGCGGTCCTCATCTCGCGTTCGACCGCTCGCCCTCAGCAGGCTCAGGAGGGGCGCCAGCTTCAGCCATACCATCTTGTAGCACTCTCTGGACATGCCCACCGCGACAGAACCCTCCCCGCCGCAGTCCTCGCTGTCGCACACCTTCCTCCCCGCTCACGTCCCTTCCTGGCGCTGCGCCACCTGCACGCTCGAGCTCGCACTGCAGGACGAGCTCGTCTCGCGCTCGTTCCAGGGCGCGTCGGGCCCGGCCTTCCTCTGGCGCACCGTGTGCGTCGCCGTCTCTCCTCCTTCGCCTCGTCGACTCGCCGCCTCGTCGAAGCTGACGCACCTCCTCCCGCGCCGCAGCATCAACGCCGACGTCGGCCCAAAGGCCAAGAAGCAGCTCATGTCCGGCACGCACCTCATCGCACGTGCGTCCTCGCTCGCTCCTGCGCCTCGCTCTCGTCGCACCGCTGACCTCGACCTCGAACCCGCCCGCAGCGCTCTTCTGCCGCGGCTGCTCGACCGAGATCGGCTGGAAATACGTGCGTCCCTCTGCTAGAGCTAACAGAGGAGCTGCCCATTGAACCAGAGCCCGTGCCATGCAGTTTGTCGCGCCCGACTCGAGCCAGAAGTACAAGGAGGACAAGTGCATCCTCGAAAAGGTGCGTCTCGGCGCTCGCCTCGCATCTCTCGAGAGCGCACTGCGTGTACTACGCGTGCGTGGCTCGTAGCCCGACGTTCGCGAGCTCTGACGCCCCGTCCTCGCGCTGCAGGGCAAGATCTACAAGGTGCGCTCGCTCTCCCACTTCGTCTCATTCGCCCAAGGCCCTCGTCTGACGCGCAGCCTCTTCCGCACGACGCAGGACAACAAGTGGTCGATCGACGACGACGACCTCGACGGCGGCGGGTGAGCGGTACGAGCGCAAGGGAGTGCAATGTGCGCGAGTTCTCAATCGACGAGCGTGCACAGACCGCGAGCGAGAGCCGGAAGCTGGATCTCGAAAGCGGTCATCGCTGCTCCTCGCTCGCAGAGAGACAAGAACGACAGCGAGAGTGCCAGGCGAGCTGTGCGCTGAGCTCGGCTATGCACGACGCGCTCGGAAGGACGGCCCCGACTTTGAGAAGGTCCTCGTCGCGCGTCGGCCGCTTGCTCGCTCGCTCCCATCTCGCTCGCTCGCGCACTCTCGACCCAGAAAAGGCGCAGACAGAGAGGAGGACTGCGAGCTTCAGGGTTGCAGCAACATAGAAAAAGATCGACGGGAAGGGAGAGAGAGAGAGAGCGGATGACCGTCGCCGCACAGACGACGACCGGTCGGAGAAGGGAGGCAGGAGATGCTCAAGAAGAACAAAACAAGGGCGGCGAGAGAGAGAGGGGGGGAGGAGGGCAAAAGGGAGAGGAGAGCGAGGAAGAAGGGCGAGGACGAGTCGCCCTCGCCCTGGACCCGGACAAAGGTGGACGAGGAGGAAAGGGGGAGAGCGACTTGGAGAGACCCGGGGTGGCAAACGACGACGACGGAGACATTCTTTTTGTAGGCGATTGTAGAGAGAGAGAGAGAGAGAGGAAGGCGAGGCGAGGCGAGGCGCAAGAGGAGGAGGGGAGGAAGGTAGAGGGGGAGGAGGACACTGTTACATGAACCCGGCGTACGAGTGCTGCGCCTGCTGCGCCTGCGCGCCCTGCTGCGGGTACTCGCCGCCCGGCGACACGCCGGGGAAGGGCGCGAACGCCGCCTGGCCCTGCGGCCCGGGGCCGCCGGCGCCGGCGCCGTTCTGCTGCTGCTGCAGGCCGTGCGGCGCGCCGGGCGGACCGCCGTGGCCCATCGGCGGGCCCATGCCCTGCGGCGGCGGCGGCGGCGCGCCGTACGCGCCGAGGTGCGCGGCGTGGTGCGGCGGGAGGCCGTACGGCGAGCCGGCGCGCGCGTAGTCGCCGAACGCGTGCGGCGGGGGAGGGCCGACGCCGTGCATGCCGGCCATGTGCGGCGGCGGGCCGCCCATGTAGTGCGCGTTGAGGGCGTGCGGCGGAGGGGCGCCGTGGTGCATCGGCGGGCCGACGCCGTAGAAGCCGCCGGCGGGGACAAAGTGCTGGTGGTGGTGGTACCCGCCGCCGCCGCCGTGGCGCATGTGGTCGCTCGTCTCGCGCTGGATCTTGGACTGGATGCGCTTGCCGTACGGCGTGTTGCGGATCATGGGCAGGATCGGGCGGATCTGCAGGCGAAGGAGAGGAGGCAGGGGGTCAGTGCGAGGTCGCGCGGGCGCTTTCGATGAGAACGACGACGACGCAGCGGCGAGCGAGCAAGGAGGAAGAGGGGGAGGAGAGGGCGAGAAGGGAGAAGGTGGAGGAGGGAGAGGAGGGAGAGAGGGCGAGACGGAGAGGAAGGAGACGCACCGTCTCGATGAGCTGGGCGCGCTGCGCCGGCTCGGCGTAGTCGAGCGCCGTCTGGACGACGTAGTTGGCGAACGAGTCGCGCAAGAGGCGCTCGAGGCGGTTCTTGACGAGGAGCTCGTCGATGATGGCGCGGCGCCCGGTCGCGTCGGCGACGCGGATGCACTTCTCGACGACGTTGCTCGAGAACTTTTGCGCCGACAGGGCCGACACGTTGCCGAGGAACTGGCGCACAATGGCCTCGATGAACCGGTTGTCGTTGAGGTCGAGCACGTACTGGACGACGTAGTTGCCGAACGCGTCCTGGACGAGCGTGAGCGAGTTGTACGTGATCTCGGTCACGAGCTGGATGCGCTGGCTCTCCGAGGCGTGGTCGATGCAGCGCTGCAGGACGCAGCACCCGTGACGGTGCGTCGCGACCTCGATGCAGTGCGTCGCGACGGCGTTGTAGATGAACTGGTTGTCCTCGGGCGGGAGCGCGTTGAGGCACTTCTGGATGACGTGGTTGCCGTTGAGGTCCTTGATGAGCGTGACGACGTTGAGGTTGAGGGCGAGGATGAGGCTCTGGACCTGGCGCTGGGTCGACAGGAAGTCGATCATCTTCTGGACGGCGCGCGTGCCGTGCATGTTGAGCGAGATCGAGACGAGCTCGCCCGAGATCGACTCGATGAGGGCGTCGCGCTGCTCGTCGGTCGCGTACTCGAGGAGGCGCTGGGCGAGGTAGTTGGCGAACGGGTCCGTCATGAGCTCGGCGAAGTGCGGGAACACCTCGTTGAAGATCATGTCGCGGTGCTCCGGGTTGCCGTCCTCGAGCTTCTTCTGAAGGTAGCGGCAGCCGAACTGGTCCTTGCAGAGCGAGAGCATGTCTGCGCGCGAGCGAGAGAGGAAGAGTCAGTCCCTGCGGCTCCAGGAGGACCGACGGCAAGGAGGAAGAGGAAGACGACGACGCACCGCCCTGGAGGTCCTCGAGGCGCAGGCCGGCGAACCGGTTGGCGCCCATACCCTCGCCGCGACTGCCGGCACCGCCCGCCGGGCCGCCGTAGACGAACGCGCCGTGGTCGTGGACGTAGCCGCCGCCGCCGCCGCCGAGGAACGGCGTCGAGAGGGACGACACGCCCGACACGTCGACGCCCGACGACGAGGGCGAGAAGACCTTGGTGTCGATCGAGAAGTTGGAGAACTGGTCGCCGAGGGCGTCGACGGCGCCCGAGCCGATGGCGCCGCTCGCGCCGCCGTTGACCTTGGACAGGCCGGCGCCGTTGGGCGACGCGCGCTCGCTCTGGGTCGGCGGCGGGAGCGCGTTCGAGCGCGCGCCGGGCGAGACGCCCGCCGGGGTGGTGGGCGTCGAGGCCGAGGCCGAGACGTTCGGCGCGCCGCCGGCGAAGGCGGGCCACTCGCCGCCGGCACGGGCGGGCGTGAGGCCCTGGCCGTCGCCGCGGCGGACGAGGATCGGAAACTTGTCGTCATCGTTGTTCATCTGCAGGTACTTGCCGCCCCAGGCCGAGTCTGCGAGGAGGAGGGAGGGAGGGAGAGAGAGGTCAGGATCCGTGCGGCGAGGACGACCGACGAGCGCGAGAATGAGAGCGGGACGCACTCTGGAGGTCCGCGTCGAGCTCATCGTCGAAGAGAAAGCTGTTGAGCATGGGCTTGCCGTCGGCGTCGCGCTGCTGCTGAGCGCCGTTGGGCTGCTTGCGCGAGGCGGCGGCGGCGTCGCCGTCCTTGGCTTCGCCGTCCTTGAGCTCGCCCGAGTGGCGGCGCGAGCCGGGCATGCTCTTGGCGGCGGCGTACTTGGACGCGGTCGACGCGTCGCCGTTGAACGAGGCGAGATCGTTGCCCGAGCGCGAGCGGATGGGGCCGCCCGACTTGCCGAGAAGGGCCTGCTCCTCGAGCTGCTGCTGGCGCTCGAGCTCCTTCATCTGGTGGGGTAGAGGCGAATGAGGAGCGGCGGATGGTGGAGCGGTCGGAGGTCGAGGTGAAGGTGGGGAAGCGAGGCGACGGCGACGACGACGAGAGGGACGAGGGCGAGGTTGAGGGTGCGGCGGGGGGTAGGAGGGGCACAGAGTGGATGGAGAGAGGGTGCATGGTCAGCAGGCTGTACTGTTGAGCAAACGCACCGCCTCTACTGCCTCGCCCTCTCCACGCGCACGCGCGCCAGGTCCGACCCCGCTCGTCCGCCGTCGTCCGCTCCACCGCCGGCTCCCATCCGCACGCAGCACCGCTCGTAGACACCGCGGGAAGAGCTGAGAGGGAAGGAGACGCACCTGCTCCTCGAAGGCCTTTTTCTGCAGCTCGCGCTGCTTTTCGTGCTCGAGGCGCTTCTGCTCGAGCTTCTGTTTGGCGTGCGGGGCGAGGCGAGGGGGCGCATAGAAGGTGGAGAGGGCGAGGAGTGGAGTCAGCTGAGGGGTTCCGAGGCGTGTTGTGAGGCGAGGCGAGGAACGACGCGAAGGTCCAAGGGACGAGCTGAGGGACGGAGGAGAGGGAGGAGGAGAAGTGCGAGGAGCGGTATACTCACGGCAGCGAGAGCCTCGGGGCTCTGAGCGTTGGTCTGTGCCATGCAGAGCCGAGGTTCGGCCAGGGCGCGGTCGTGACGGCGGCGAGGACGGAGGGCGGAGGGGACGAGGGAGGGTGGGACGAGGGGAGACGTCAGTTGACCGAGCGCGAGGGGCTCGAGCCGCAGCTGGACGGGCGGGAGGGACGCACAGCGAGGTCGAGCGTGTCCTGGAGGCCCTTGGGCTCTCCCTTGCTGGCGCCCTGGGGCGACTGGGCGCCGACAGGGAGGCCGGCGAGAGACGAAGCCATGGGCTGGCCGGGCTCGGCGTCAGACGACGAGCTGGCCGACGAGGTGGGTGCCATGGTCTGCGGGCACGAGTACGCACACGCTCGACGAGTCAGCGCGGCTGCCCAGCAGGAGGAAGGCCGGCGAGCGAGGCTCTGGGGGAGGAGGAGACGAGCCGACCACGAGAGGTCCGCCCGGCTCCTCGGGGGGCGAGAGGAGGGCTGGAGGACGCACCTGAGAGGTATCCGGAGTCGTACAACACGGCCAACACCGAATACAGGGTCCTGACGAGGCGGAGGAAGGACGAGGTGCTCGAACTTCTTCCGCTCCGCCGCGACGACCAACCCTGAGATGGCCGCGCCCCGCAACGGCTTCCGGTGCCGTGCCTGTGCTTTTGTGCGCAGTCTGACATGCTCGTACCGAGACTCAGGAAAGACGAGAGCTTTCCGGCGCGGCGAGGCTCGTCTCGCTCTCCTCCCGGCCGACATCGAGGTGAGTTGGACAGCGTGCTCTTTGCAGTTCGACAGACAGCTCGGCGAGGATAGGCTAGTGCTACAGGCAACAGAAAACAAGACAAGCACCCCGTGCATGCAGAACCGAGAGCGCAAGCGAGGGACCCGCCGCCGCGCAGACCTCCTCCTCGCTCCTCGCGACGCCCCCTCCTCCTCACACGGGCGCGCCGATCCGCCCATCGCCTGACGGCCCGGCCGCCCACGCGCTGAACGAGCTCCCGAGGCGGCTCGGCCCGCTGAACGAGCTCCCGCGGCGGGTCCGCCCGCGCCGCGCCGTCACGTACGACGCGAACCGGTTGCGGAACCCGGCCGCGCCGCCGTCGAGGCCGTCGGCACTCTCGGCGCCCTCGGCACCAGCTGCTCCTGCGGCGCCGGCGCCGGCGGAGGAGGCGCTCGGGACGAGAGGGCGCGCCGAGCCGGCCGGCGACGAGTGCGAGCCGCGGTGGAGGAGCGCGCGCAGGTGCCGGATGACGCGCTCCTCCTCGTGGCGCTCGCCCTCGGCCGAACCGTCTCCCTCGCTCGTCCTCGGCGCGCCGTTGCCGTCGCCGTCCTGCTGCTGCTGCGCGTCGTCGGTGCCGGCGGGCGGCGCGCCGACGGTCGCGAGGTCGAGGCGGCACAAGGGGCACAGCCGGCTGACGTTGAGGAGGAACGGGTCGATGCACGCGCTGTGGAAGCGGTGCCGGTTGTCGCACGGCAGGACGCGCAGCTCGTCGCCGTCCTCAAAGTCGCAGAAGCAGATCGGGCACAGGTCGGCCTCGGCGGCGTCGGCGGCGTCGGCGAGCGTCGCCTCGACGGCGGCCTGCGACGGCGAGACAGCGGTGGCGGTTGCGGGTGCTGCTGGGTCGAGTGCGGCGGCGGACGAGGACGAGGCGGTGGTAGGGTCGGCCGACGCCGGGAGGGGCTCGAGCGACGAGGTCGAGTTGGGCCTGGCAACGGCCGCAGCGACGGGGGTCGACGCTGCCGAGTGGAACGACTCGGCGCTCGTGCTCGCTCGGGACGCCGCCCTAGGGCGAGCCTCGGCGGCGGCGGCGTCGAGCGGCGCGGCAACGGGCGGCACCCCTCGAGGAGCGGGCCCGTCGGCGTTGCTGCTGCGCGCCATCGGGATGGCTGGCGCGATGCTCGGCATGACCGCAAGCTCGATCTGCTCGCCCTGCCCGGCCGCCGCAGCCGCCTTCTTGCGCTCGTCGTCGTCGTCGCCGCCGAGCGGGCCCTCCTCCTCGTCCCGGCGCTCCTCGCTCGTCGCGCCGCCGCCGTTGCCGAACTTGACGACAGGAAACGTGTCGAGGATGGCGCGCGTGAGCCCGCTCGCGCGCGTCTGGGCCTCGCCGCCGCCCGTCCCGCCTTGGCCGCCCGCGCCGCCGGGACGAGGACCGTACCGCTCGGGGTGCCGGGCGGCGCGGATCGCGCCCGACGTGATGACGATCAGGAAGAGCGCCGTAACGAGCCCCGTTATGACGTAGAGAATCAACATCGCCATCGACGTGGACGTCGCGCCGCCGCCGCCGCCGCCCGAGGAAGCGCTGGCCGAGGCCGAGGGCGGGTTGAGCCCGCCGACCGTGACGTTGGCGGCCGCCATGACGGCGCCGAGGTAGTCCTGCGACACGCCGAGCGCTGTGCTCGTCGCCGATGCCGTGGTCGAGGTACGAGTCGGCGGCGAGCCGGTCGGGACGGTCGGTGCGGCCTGGCGCCGGACGAGTCGGCCTGCGGCCGCCGGGGTACCCGAGAACAGGGACGGCGCCGTCGTCGAGGACGTGATGGGTGCGTCGGTCGCGCTCGAGTCGCTCGAGCTCGAGCCGTCGTTGTCCGGGTCGAAGACGGACGGGCTCGTCGCAGCGGCGATGGCGGTCGGGTCGACGGTCGACATGGCGGTCTCGCCGCCGTCGTCGCTCGACGTGGACGAGGCGTTGATCGGGACATTGCCGATGACCGAGAGGGCGTTGCTGTCGAGGAGCGCCTGGGCGATCGAGGCCGAGTTGTTGAGGGTGAGCGAGTCGTACTCGGCGGCGGCGGCGTTGACGTTGCTGCAGGGGGACGAGAGTCAGCCCGAGCTTTCTCACGAAAGAGTGCAACATTGAGAGCGAGCGAGAGACGCACACGAACTGCTGCTCGATGATGCGCGAGCCTTGAAGGGTCGTGGTGGCGTAGACGTCGAGGACCTTCTCGAACGTCGTGAGGTACTCCTCGGTGATTTGACAGCCCTGCAGGACGTAGTAGAGGCGTCAGTCAAGCTCATCTATTTCGAGGCACGGCCGTCCTTCAAGGAGAAAGCGCCGCCGACAAGACGAGCTTCGACTGACCTCGGACGTGAGCGAGTAGAGGAGCGCCGCCTGCGCGCCGAGGTCGCGCGTGATGGTGAAGATGTCGTCCTCGTCCGAGGGGTTGGTGCCGTTCGTGTCGCACGAGATCATGGCGATCCAGGGCACGCTCGTCGGCGGCTGATTGCGCAGCGTCTCGTCAAAGTGGAGGAGGACACCCTGCGCGCACGGCCGTGGAGGGTCAGCTAGAGGCTCCTTCGCGGTCCTGGCAGTAGGGAGAAGACGCACCTTGGAGAACTTGGTCCACGGCACGATGGTCGAGATGTTGGTGTAGTTGCCCGAGTCGTCAAAGCCCTCGGCCCACAACTGACGGCTGATTGGCGTGCTGCAAGGAAGGGGGCGCGTCAGCGTTCGCACAGGTGCAGGAGTGCGCAGCAAGGAGCCGGGACGCACTTGTAGACGCCGTTGTGAAAGGCCAAGTGGAGGAGGTCGCTCGACGAGTCGAGGGACGAGGTATCGTTGACGGGCACGGCGGGGATGTAGGCGTGGGCGGGTGTCGGCAAGCTGAGGATGCTGGCGACGAGTCCGAGGACGAGCACGGCGGCCATGGTCGGTGTGGCCGTGAACCGGGACGCCGACGACGAGCGGACGGTGGAGGCGGTCGAGGGGCGAGGGCGGGCTTGCGAGGGCTGCCGCGCGGTGCCCTGCATCTTGCTCGAGGTGGTGTGCGTGTCCTGGTGCGGCTCTGGTGCGGGTGGAGCGCGTTGAGCGGGGACGATGAGGCGGGGATCCGAGATGAGGCCGGCGGGCGCGGGGAGAGGTGCGACGATGAGGGCGAGCTGCACACGGGCTGGGCGCGGTGCTGGGCTCTCGGCGGCGGCGAGTTGGAGTGCGAGAGAGGCCGGCACGCTCGAGCAGCGCAGAGGGCGATGCGGGCGAGTGGTTCGAGGAGAAGGCCGCCTGCTCTCTCCCTCGCCGATTCGGATCCTCGAGACCAACCGCGCGGCGAGGCACGCGCAACCCTCGCTCGACCCACTCTGCATTAATCACGGCCTCGCCCTGACTACTTTCGGCGCGAGACGCTTCCGTCGCAGAGACCAGGCGGAAGTCAACAAAAGGCGCGCTCGTTGCACGGGCCCCCTCGGCGACCTCGTCCCTCCTCCCTCGCTCGCTCGCGCTCAGACTCCTCGCCGCTCGTCGACCTCGACCAGCTGCTCACGGCCTCGGCACCGCCCTCGGCGTGCGATAGCCGCCCCACGACTGGTGCAGCTTCGGGTTGCGCTCGACCTTCTTGACCATCTTGTAGTCGCTCGACTCGACGCCTCCTTCGAGCTCCTGCAGCTTGAGCGCCTTGACCGCCCATGCCCTCGTCGCCTCGATGTCGCTCCAGGCCGCTGCAGCTTGCACCCCTTCGTAGGCGAGCGCGGATGCGCCGGTGAAGAGGCCCTCCTCGAGAAGGAGGGCGAGTCCCTCCTTGACGAGCGCGACGAAGTTGTCGGGCTTCATCATGGCGCCCGGCGTCGAGATGCGCTGCTGGACCGTGCGGATCGACGTGCGGCGACGGTCGCTGTCGAGCTGCGCGTCGCCAGAGAGCGAGCACGCGCGGCACTCGCAGTCGACGCCGTACATGTCGCGCAGGATCTGCTGGCGCTCGTCGCGGGGCTCGTAGAGCGGCCCGTACGTGATCTCGAGCTCGTCGCCTGGCGCAATGTCGACGCCTGCGACGAAGCGCACCTCGCCGATGCCGGCGTCCCACCGGCGCGAGACGTTCGGCGCGCAGCTGTTGTTGAAGCGCGAGCCGACGAGGAAAAGGCCGCCTTGCCCGTCCGCCTCGATGCTGTTGGTCATGAAGCGACCATAATGCGGGCCGAGGTGCTCGTGAACGCCGGCAAGGGCGAGCGAGTAGAAGACGACGCGGTCCGGCGGCGAGAGCTTAGCGACGGCGGCCGCCACCGCCGCTTCCGTGCACTGACGCTGCGACAGGATGAAGACCGGCTTCTCGACGAGGATCTGCTCGCCGGCCTTGATGGCGCGAGTAGCGACGAGCCCTTTGCCCTTGCCCGGGATGTCGGCCACCTCGAACGCGACGGCGGGAGCTGTGGGGAGGGCAGAGTCAGCTGCGAGCCGTGCTGCGAGTGCTCGAGATCCACGGACCTTGAGCTTGAGCGGCCATGGCGAGTCGTGCGAGAGAGAGCAAGCGAGCAAAAAGTGGCGAGCGAGAGCGGGAGAGGGAGCCGCCCGTCCGTCGGCGACGACGTGCCTCCGCTCCTGAGTGCTCGCCGAAAGGGGCTCGAGCTCTGCAGAAACTCTCGAATACGAGCAAGCGAACAAGGTGCAGAGCTCAACAGAAGATAGCAAGATGAGCGAGGGCGAGGCAGCAAGGAGCGAGTTGCGAAGGTCGAAAAAGCGCGGCTTCTCATTTCTCCTCGACGACGACTTCCTGCTCGTCCTACCGTTCGTCCTCACGGCCGCTCGACAGCCTGCTTCCTCCCGAACACGCCCCATGACCCGTGCGCCCTCGGGTTGGCCTTGAGCGTCTCGATGCGCTTGTACTCGCTCGAGCCGACGCCGGCCTCGCGCTTCTGCAGCTCGAGGTTCCTCGCCGCCCACAGCTTGGCCGCCTCGAGGTCGCTCCATGCGACGGACGCCTGGAAGCAGTCATAGGCGAAGGCGGCACGGCCGGTGTAGAGGCCCTCGCGCTCGAGCGCGGCGAGCGCCACCTTGGCGAGCTTGACGAAGCGCGCCGGCTGCGAGATGAGCTGCGGCAGGTCGTCGCGCGTCTCGTCGATCCTGATACGGCGACGGTCGCTGTCGGCGAGCTCGGTGCCGGTGAAGACGCATGCGCGGCACTTGCACCAGAAGCCGAACTTGTCGTGGAGCTCGTGCTGGCGCTCGTGCTGGCGCTTGTACAGGCCGTCGTAGTAGATCTCGAGCTCGACGCCTTTGTCGATGTCGACGCTCGCGACGAAGCGCTCCTTGCCGAGGCCGCCGTCCCAGGTGCGAGCGACGTTGGGCGTGCAGCTGTGGTTGAAGCGCGAGCCGAGGAGGAACAGGCCCTGCTGCGACGCGCCGCTCGCACTCGCCATCTCGATGCCGTTGGTCTCCATGCGGCCGAGGAGGGGACCGAGGGCCGCCTTGTTGTCCGAGAGCGCGAGCGAGTGGAAGATGAGGCGGTCCGAGGCCGAGAGCTTGTCGACGGCGGCGGCGATCATGGGCTCGGTACGGCGCATGCCCGTCGTGAAGGCCGGCGCCTCGGCGAGGATGAGCTCGCCCGCCTGGATGGCGCGAGTCGAGACGACCCCCTTGCCCTTGCCAGGGAGCTCGACCACCTCGAACGCGACGTCAGCGGGAACTGCGGGGGGCGACAGGGTCAGCGCGGCACCGGGAGCAATCTGGGAGAGCCACGCACCTTGCGCAGACATGTCGAGCGAGACGAGTGAGCGAGAGAGAGGAAGGAGAGCGAGAGCAAGAAAAGCGCGGACGGACGGGCGGCTTCGCCTCCTGAGCTCCTCGCCGAGCGAGGTGCGAGCGGTCGAGAAACTCTCAGACACGAGCAGCAGAGCTCGATACAACGTAAGGAAGGCAAGGAGAAGCCGGGGAAACGGCAGAGAGGGAGCGAAGTAGCGCTGCAACTCGATTTCAGCCCGCTCGCACCCCTCCTCAGAGCCTCCTCATCGGCCGCCTCTTCCTCCCCTCCCCTCTCACTGGCGCACGTTGTCGGCCGGCTCCGAGTGCGGCATCTTTGCCTGCTCGTAGTGGCACTTGCCCTTGCGCACGTGCGGGCAGTCCTTGAGCGCGTGCGGGCACCGATGACCGTGCGAGCACTCGGCGTCCGACAGCTTGCACCGCTTGCGGCGCTGCATGTCCGGGCAGATCGTCGTCTTGACCCAGAGCCGGTACGCCTTGAACTCGTCGAACGTGAACGGCGTGTCGTGCGAGTACGTGCAGTCGGCGTGCGGGCACCCGTCGGGCGAGAGCCAGAACAGGTTGCACGGGCGCTTGTCCGGGTCGAAGCGGAAGTTGCGGCACTTGAACGACTTGGTCGGGTAAGGCGGGAGCTTGTCGGTCGGGAAGCGCGCCTGCTTCTGGGGCGCGACGAGCAGCATACGCTCGGGCTTCTTGGCCGACGGCGCATTTTTGGCGAGATAGGCCTGCGCCTGCTCCCGAGTAGGAGCACGACGAGATGCGGCTGCGCCGGACGGCTGAGGTGCCGCCGCGACGGGTGCTTCGGGCGTCGCAGGTCGGGGCGGGGCTGGCGGCGCCGGCGCTGCGACGACGACGGGCTCAGGCGCACTCGTGAAAGTCTGCGCGCATGTCGTAAAGCGTCAATCGGGAAGCACGATACGAGGTGAATCGAGCGAGCGAGGAGAAAGAGCACGCACAGGGACCTCGGTCTCGACGTCAAGCTCTGCGAGCTGCGCCTCGAGCTCCTCGACGCCCATCCAGTCGACCTTGACGTCGTCCGTGCCGGTCGGCGCGCCCATCTCGCCGAACAGGCCCTTGAACGCGCTCGTCGTCTTGAGCAGGCCCGAGTCGACGAGGTCCTTGATGCCCGGCGCGAGCGTGACCGTCTCGACGAGCGTGATCTTGGCGCGCAGGCGCGGCGGCATGCCCTCGAGGTAGGGCGCGAGGTAGTCGGTGTGGATCGAGCCGAGGAAGATGGTCGCGACTGAGGCGAGAGGGAGGTACAGCGTGAGGAGCTCTGCGAGCAGGAGGGCGGCGGGAGGAGGTCAGCCTGCAGCTCATGAGGGGGACGACGAGGGGGCAGACGAAGAGGGACTCACGGAGGATCCGGCCGGCAGCTCCACGCCCGTCGTCGAGCGGCAACGAGAGGTGGCACAGCTGGCTTGACGAGCCGAAACCCGACAGCCACTGATCCTGCGCCGCGACCTTGGTCGACGACGAGCCGGCGTAGGCGCACCTGCGAGCGGAGGGGCGCGCGCGTCAGCTCGAGAGCGTCTACCGCGCTTAGTGAGTGGAAGGTGGACGCGCGTCACGAGATGCACGACCGCCTCGCCCGTCCCTCCTCCCGATGAAGCGACCTCGGCGCGAGCGATGCGGTGCAGCTCGTCGGCGGCAGCGCGCCCGCCTAGGTGACCTTGCGCGATGCTAGAGGCATTGAACTGCGGGAGCTCAGAGCCCGTCAGCTTGCTCCTGCGCGGCCGAGAAGAACTTGACGAGAGCTGAGCGGACGCACTCGGTCGCCCTCCTTGTTGAGCAACAGCACTGCGAGCTTGTTGCCGCCTGCGCCCGCCATGGTCCTCGTAGGTAGCTCCTGAGTGCTCGCGGCGAGCTTGCCGAGCCGAGGAGCGGTGTGAGGAGGAGGGAAGGAGCTCGTTCGCCCGCTTCCATCAACTCCGCGACGACGAAGGAGCTCGAGTGGGGAAAGCCGTCCCAGCTTCTGCTCTCTCTGTGCAGCGTGTCATGAGGCTTGAGATGAACACTACTCGATGCAAGCTCGACCCGAAGAAAAAACTGGACCGCCGAGACGAGAGAGCCAAAGGCGAGACAGCTCTGAGCGAGTCGCGCTCTCGAGCAGGAGCAGGCTGCGTCCCACCTGACACGCAGCGGGATGTCGCTCTTCTTGCAGCCCTCAGCTACTCGGCTCGACGCTCTCGCCGTCCTCCTGCAAGCGCGGCCCTCCACGGCCCTTCAAGCGCTCCCTCCCTCGCCTCGCCCGCTCAGCGCACCGACCTCTCCTCGCCTGCCGCCCGCCGCCCGGCCCAGCGCGAAACCTCTCGCGCCCTTCTCTGCGCCCTCGACGCTCACGAATTCTCCCGCCGGAGCGCCGCAGCCCCATGCGCTCCTGCGCGTCCTCCCTCCCCTCCCGCCGCCGTCGCTCCCTCTCCCTCGCCCGTGCCCGCGCCCGCGCTCGCACGCCCACCGCCGCTCGCGCGCACAGGCGTCGCCGCGATCGCCCTGTCGAGCGCGTCGAGGAGCTCGTCGTCGTCGTCCTGCGGCGGCGGCGGCGGCGGCGTCGGCGAGCGCGCGCGCTCGGCGGGGCGGGGCGTGCGGAACGCCTTGCGGAGGGTCGGCGCGGCGCCGGCGCGGGCGCGCTCGGCGGGCGAGAGCGGCGTGGAGGGCGGCAGGGAGGAGGAGGAAGGCGCTGCGCCGCCGTTGCCGCGCGTCGAGCGCGCCGTCCTCGCGCGCTTTGACCCGCCGCCGCGTCGCGCGTCCCACCCCTCGCCGCGCAGCTCGACGGCGAGCGGCCGCAGCTCGTCCTCGCCCTCGTCCTCCTCGCGCCGTGCGATAGAAGCGCGCAGCTCCGCCTCGGTGATGCCGCGGAAGGCGGCCTCGTCGGCGAGGGCGGCGTGGTAGGCGGACAGGAGGGCGGAGGTTGTGCGGGTTGGCGGCGGGAAGGGGCGCGAAGGGGCGATGGGCGAGGTGGAGGGGGAGGAGGATGGGCTGGATGAGGGGGTCGAGGAGGTCGAGGAGGAGCGAGTCGGGGTGAGGAGGGAGCGGGTCGAGCTCTTGCTGGCGGTGGACCTGCACACGAGTTCCTCAGCGCGACTCGGCAAGGATAAGAGAGCATAGGACGCACTCGTTCGTCGAGCACTCCTTGACCGCACCCTTGCGCTTCTTGCTCGAGTGCTCGCCGACCGGCGAGGAGACCCTCTCGGGCGCCTTGAACGGGAGCCCGGCCGGCGCCCGCACGCGCCTCGAGGGCTGGACCGGCTGGCTCCAGGAGAAGGTACCGATGTGCTGCGACGTCGGCGAGGAAGAGCGAGCGTGTGCGCCCGCAGGGAAGGCGAAGCGAGTGCCGGGCGCGGGCGAGGAGGTCGGCGCTGGGCGCTTGAAGGGCGAGCGGACGGTGCGAGGGGTCGGCGGAGGCGGGTCGAAGTTGATCTGGATGTGGAGAGGTATCAGCATCGGCTCACATGGCCTTCGAGAGAGAGTGCGAGCGGAGAGAGGACGCACCTGGCTCGGCGCGGTTGCAGGAGGGGAGCTCGACGAGGCGGCCTCGCTCGAGGCGGTGGCCGCGTCAGGTTGCTGGTCGATGCCCGTGAGCGCGATGCATCGCGGATACGGGACGGGCGGGTAGAGCATGGTGGGCGTGGAGAGGAGAAGGAGCGAGAGGGGCGCGGCCGCCGAGGGGAAGCAAGCGGCGACCACCTCGAGCGCGCTCTTGGTAGCGGGAGGCTACGCTGGCAGGGCAGTGCGTCATGTAGCGCGCGTGCCGCATCTGCGTCAGAGCGAGCCCTGGCAGAGCGAGCCGGAGACGGGCAGCTTGCGAGCGGCCTCGCTCGAGCAGGGCAGCATGAAGCGCTTCCGCTGCAAGCCTCGGCTGTGGCCAGGTCGCCTGAGCATCTCCTTAGCGTGCTGCACCTCCTCCTTGCCGTGGCCGCCGTGTGCCAGTGGTCGACAGCCGGCCTCTCGCCCGTGAGCTCAGCTTCATCGCTTGCTCGCCCCGCTCTCGCCGCTCTCCGCTCTACCTGCTCGCCCGTGTGCGCCCGTCCAGCACCCACACCCTCAGACCGACTCCGAGCAGCCCAGCCCGACCCAGCGCGCCATGGCCGACGACAACGAGCGAGAGGTCGCCCGCCTGTTCCGCGTCGCGAGGACAGCCCACGAACTCGTCCGGGACAGGGTGCGCCGTGCTCTCTGCATCCTTCAGGGCTTCGTGGAGCGTGCCTGAGTGCGTGCGCTGACCCTCGTGCCGTGTGCCGCCGCGCAGGGCTTTGCCATCTCCGAGGACGAGATCAAGATGTCGCTCGACGACTTCAAGGCCCAGTACGCAGCAGGGAGCAACGCCATCGAGTGCGTCCACTCTCTTCGAGCTCTGTGAGCGGGCGCATCAGCTTGCGAGGACCCGCTGACGCCAGCCTCTCCTCTCCTCCTCCTCCTCCTCCCCCGCTCCGCCCGAGCAGCAAGGCCAAGATCAACTTCAGCGCGTCCAAGCCCGACGCAGAAGGCGAGTCGATCTACGTCTTCTACTCGGAGGAGGCGTCAGTCGGCATCAAGACCATGCGCAAGTGCGTCGTCGCTCCCTTCTCTCCCACCTTCCGCCCCGGCTTCTCGTTCTCGAAAGGGCCGAGTTGCTGACGGTCTTCGCTCGCTCGCACAGGTTCATCGACATCCTCGAGGCGCAGAAGTTTGCGCGCGGCATCCTCATCTACAAGACGTCGATGACGCCGTCAGCGAACAAGGTGCGCCCCTTCTCTCTCTCTCCCCCTCCTCTCCCTCTCTTTCGACCAGAGCTGACTCCCTTTCGCCCCCCTCTCTCCCCGCTCCTCGCATGCAACAGGTCATCTCGGCCATGGCGGGCCAGTTCCAGATCGAGGCGTTCCAGGAGTCGGAGCTGCTCGTCAACATCACGCAGCACGTCCTCGTCCCCAAGCACGAGGTGCTCACCGCCGAGCAGAAGAAGCAGCTCCTGCAGCGATAGTGCGTCGTCGCGCTTTTCCCTTCTCGCTCTGCGCCGGTGCACGACCGGCGCGAGTGATTGAAGAGTCTCGCACACGCTGACCCGCCTCGTCCGCGCCCGCAGCCGCCTCAAGGACACGCAGCTGCCGCGCATCCAGCTGCACGACCCGGTCGCACGGTACTACGGCCTCCGGCGCGGGCAGGTCGTCAAGATCACGCGCGAGTCCGAGACGGCCGGGCGGTATGTGAGGTGCGTCGCTCCCTCTGCCTCCCCTCTCGTGCGCTCGAACTACCTCGTGCGGGTGAGGCTAACTCGAGGTTGTCGCGTGCAGCTACCGGTTGTGCTTGTGAGCGGGACGAAGTATGCAGGAGGGCGGAGGGTGTACTCGTAGAGGCGTTCGAGCCGTGCGGGCGGTCGAGCGGCTCGCTGTACTTTACTTTGGCACTCGCTTGTCTCGCGCTCGTGCTGTGAGTACATGAGAGCTCGGTGAGAGTGTACAGCGAGCGTCTGGCTGAGCAGAGAGTGTGCGAGGCTGAGGAGGCTCGCTCTCCGAGTCGGCGGTGTTGGTCCTCTCGCTCGCTCTCCACCACCGCCGGCTCACGACTGCCGCGAGGAGCGCCCAGGCATGGACTCGACCATGGCCTCGCCCGCCGCTGCCACCCCTGCAGCACCGGCACCACCCACAGCAGCAGCAGCAGGAGCGACCTCCGCCATCACCTCCATCGCCGCCCTCCTCCCCGCGCCGGCCCACCCGCCGCCAAAGCGCACCGACACGGTCGCCCTCAAGCTCCGCCTCGCAGAGCTCCTCGACCCGGACCACGGCCACCTGTACTGGACCGGCCTGGGAGACTTTGTCGCGGCGAGGATCAACCGCACAGAGTGGGACGACGTCCTGCGCCGGGCGTTCGGGCCCGACCAGGCTGTGCGCGACCAGGCCTGTGCGTCCACTCTCTCACTCTTGTGCGCACTCGGGACCGCGCTGACCCTGAGCTGCACCCCCCTGCTCGCAGTCAAGCTCCACAACGCGCTCCTCCTCTCGATCCTCTACAACACGACCCGCCCGTTCCTCCCTCCCTCCTCCGTCCGACACAGCGGCTTCCACCCGCGCGGCGCCAAGAAGCGCGGCGCAGCCGGCATGACCGGCGGCGACGCCGACGGCCTCGCCTCAGCCGCCGACGACAAGCGCCGCCGCCTCCTGCGCGACAAGGTCATGTCCCTCGGGCGCCGCGAGCGCGCAGAGGTCAAGCTCCTCGGCTCGGCGACGGCGGCGGCGGCGGCGGCGGCGGCGGCGGTCGCGCACAAGGGCAAGCTCGCCAAGGAGGGCGCCGACGCCGAGGAGCGCCGGCGGAGGAGGCTCGCCGAGGGGGACCCGCTCGGCGAGGCGGTCGGCGCGGCGAGCAGGGGCGGCGGTGCGCGGGTCGATCTGGACGGCGTGCCGAGGGCGCTGCGAGAGCGGGAGCGCCAGGGCGTCACGCTGCCTGCGAGTGCGTCCCTCCTTCCTCTCTCTCCTCCTCACCTCCTCGCTCGCGGGCGCGCACTGACGCTCGCCCCGCCGACAGCACTCGCGCAGGACTACGGCCGTTTCGTGCAGCTGCCGCTGTGCTGCGAGTCGCGCATGCTGCCCGACGCAGAGACGATGCGCGAGCGGATGCTCGCCCTCGCGTACGAGGAGGGCATGCCGGACGGCGTCGAGGCGCGCTCGGCTGCGCTCGTCCAGGGTGCCATCGAGGTGCGTTCCTCTCCCCTTCTTCTCCTCATCGTCGTCCACGACAGGCGCTGACGCCCAAGCGTGCAGCACCACCTCCGCAACATGATCGCCTCCGTCATCTCGCTCGTGCGCGGCACCCGCCCAGCGTCCCCTCCCCCTCTCCCTCGCACCGCCGCCTCCTCGGCCGTCTCGACGCCCGTCCCTCCCTCGACCTCGACCTTTGCGCCTGCCGGCGCCGCACCTGCCGCCCCTTCAACCACCGCCGCCGCCGAGCCCGAGAGCCCGTCCCCCGCCGACCTCCCCGAGCGCACCCCGCTCACGATCGCCGACTTCCACGCCCTGTTCGCCATCTCGCCCTCGCTCCTCGGGCAGCACCCGACGAGCGCCGCCGTCGAGCGCATGTACGCCATCGCGCCGCCGGGCTCCGAGTCCGACTCGGACGACTGCTCGTCCGACGACGGCAACGCCGACGACGAGCGCGACGCCAAAGCCGCCGCCGCCGCCGCCGCCGCCGCCTCGGCACGAGTGCGCGCCAAGGCGCCCGCGCGCGACGCAGAGGGCGACACGCCCATGCTCGGCGCCGCGTCGTCGGCGCCGACAGGCCAGGGCGCAGGCAAGCACCCGCGCCTGTCGCGGTCGCGCGCTTCGTCCTTCTACGGCGCGACGCGCCCCGTGCGCGCGTCGACGGGCGGCAGCTCGCCCGCCGTCGCCGCCCCCTCGGCCTCCTCGTCCTCGTCGTTGGCGGCCGCAGCGCCGCACGCGCGCCCGCTCGCGCCCGGCGCAGGCCTCGGCGCTGGCGCCAGCAAGACGCAGCGCTTCGTGCTCGACCCGAGCTCGACGCACGGCGTGCCCTCGGGGCACCCGGACGTGCCGCCGCTCAGGCCTACGCCGGCGCCGCTCTTGCCCGCGCACCTCGGCGGGCCGGGCGCGCCGGGCGCGGCGGCGGGCAGTGCGGGCTCGGCGGGTGCGCATGGTGCGGCGGGCGGGCATGCGCATGCGCACGGGCACGGGCACGGGCATGGCGCGGGGGGCGCAGCGGCGAGCGGCGTCCTGAGCCCGAAGAGCCTCGCGCTGCGCAACTCGCTCTTCCCCGAGCTGGCGCCCTCGGCGCCCGGGTCGGGCAGCGCGACGCCGGGCGCCGGTGGGGCCGGGGCGAGCGCGGCGGGTGCGTCGGGCGGCGAGGGCGACGGCAACGGGACGTCGACGGACGCCGGGTCCGACTCGGAGGACGACGTCGGCGCGAGCACGAGCGCGCGCGCCAAGCAGGGCGTCGGCGCCGCGCGCAACCCGGGCTTCAAGATCAAGCTCGGGAGCTCGGCGCTCGGCGGCGCGGCGGCGCAGCAGCAGGGTGCGGGCGCGCCGGGCGGCGGCAGGCCGATGCCGACGAACGAGCGCGACAAGGAGGCGGGGAGGAAGCTGTGGGAGGTCGTCGACTCGGTCGGGCTACTCGACGGCGTGCTGCAGTAGCTCGATCGTCGTCCTGCACGAGCTTGTTCTTCTTGGATTGCGAGCGGGCCAGCAACGAGATTTCGAGAGCTGAGCAGGCGGCGCGCCTGATCCACGGTCTGTCCTCTGAAGAGCGTGCCTGCTGGGGACGAGATAACGGCGAGCTCTGCGTATCTGCAAGGAGCGACCGGCGAGCCGGGGAAGGGTCGAGGAGGCGGCTCGACTTGAGAAGGTCGACGCGCGCGAGGCCCGAGCGGCCTCTCCTCGACCTCCTCACGTCATTCTCGAGCTTGCAGCGGCAGAAAGAGGCGTGCACGAGGCGTTTAAGGCTTCGTGCAGCAAAAGATACTGTCGACCAGAGCAGGACTTGAACCTGCGCAGGCAGAGCCTAACAGATAAGCGGTGATTCTAGTCTGTCTCCTTAACCACTCGGACATCTGGCCAATTGTAAGCGTTTCCTCGCTCTTATGCATACAGATCGCACACATCAGCCATCGGGAAGCACGAAAGGGAAAGCGAGGGAGGGCGGCTGTCGTCGTCGTAGACGGACCAGGCGGGAGGACGACCGCGCCTCTCGACGCTGTTCTCTGCTCGACTTCGTCTGACCATAGCCCCGAACTGACGTGCATTGAGACGGAGCGAGCGGGCTCGAAGCGCTGTCGTATCGTCGAGCCGAGAGAAGTGCGAGGCGAGGGTCAAAGCGTCGCAGCGCGCATCGCGTCGCCGGTTCACCTTGGCGCGGCGCGCGACGCTCTGCTTGCTTCAGCTTTCGAGGGCTCGAGCAGCATTCCTTCTGTGAGCGTGGAGCATGCAGAAAGCGCTGCGTACGCTGAAGAACCGTGACGCGCTCGACCTTCCCAAGTCGACGCGCGTGCTCGACGGCTTGAGCGCTGCCGCCCTGCCTGTCGAAGGTGCGGCTCGTCCATGCTCAGCCTCCTGCTTCGAGCTCTCCTGACGCTGAGCGCAGAGCTGGACGCGGGACTGGGTCGTTGCCGCCTCGATTCTCGAGGGAACGAGCTGCGCACGAGCCGCTTTTGGCGAGCTTTTGCTTATAATTGATATATACGCGCGGCCGCGCGGCGCCAATATCTACTCGGGGATCTAGCTCATCGGTAGAGCGCTCGCTTAGCACCATCGTGTGCGAGAGGCGCAGGGTTCGACTCCCTGGTTCTCCAGCTCTCCTTTTGCCGCTCACGAACGCGCTCCTCGAGCGTGCGAGCAGCGGCGCAAGCCGTTCTTTTTGCTTGGGCGCTCTCGCCGTCGAGACTAAGTAGAAGAGGAGGAAGCTGCGGAAGCAAGCGGGGCGCGCTTTGACCTTCTCAAATCGAGCCTCTCATCCTGTCGCTCTCGATCTCGATCTCCTCGCTCTCGCCCGCAGGCGTCGCACGTACAACAAGCACGTCGATGCACTTCCTCCACTCCCGCTCCTCGCCGCATCTCGACCGCCAGCTCACCGCCCCCTCTTCTCCTCGACGTCGTCCTCCGGGTCGGGCCGCTCGTCAAAGACCGTCTTGGGCTGCGTCGCCGCCCAGGCCTTGGTCCACGTGTTGTCGTTCGGGTCGGCGGTGGCGTACTTGAGGAGGGCCTCGCGGGGCTGTGGGACGGGGCGGCGAGGCGGGCGAGCGAGGGCGAAGGAACAGGACGGGCGAGGGGAGGGCGAGAGAGGAGAGCGAGAGGGGAGGGAAGATGAGGAGCAGGGGAGGCAGGATGCCCGATACGTCGAGGAGAGACGGGCGCAGTAGTGGAAATGCGAGAGAGGGAGGGAAGGCGGCGGGGAGGAGAGAAAGGCGGGCACGAGTCAGCGCTCAGGCCGCCGTCGACGCCTCGCCGCACGACGAAAGCGAAGAGACAGCGAGAGAGGACGACGCACGTCCTGGTCGCGGATGTTGTTGCGCACGAGCCCCTGCACGACGTGCTGCGTCGCCGCGGCGCCAATGCGGCCGCCCTTGCCCGGGCCCTGGACGGGCGGCACTGCGAGCGAGCGAGAGGACGAGTCAGTCGGGGTGCGCGACAGCAGGGTCGGTCGACGTCGTCGGCGTCGGCGTCGGCGTCGGCGTCGGCGTCGGCGGAAGAGGAGGAAGAAGGGGAGGAGCTCGAGGGAGAG
>Ga0308169_10001713_pt1 | contig 24713 bp, 34 predicted proteins | sample PhyBR1_2_FD_202139 | JGI IMG/M metagenome (GOLD analysis project Ga0308169, IMG submission 202139) | Phyllosphere microbial communities from UC Gill Tract Community Farm, Albany, California, United States - DLSLSB.R1 | ecosystem: Host-associated > Plants > Phyllosphere > Unclassified | place...
CACAGGAGCGCAAGAATGCATGCTCGAGCTTGTGGCACGAGCAGAGAGAGCGAGAGGGACGTACAAGGGTCGAGATGAGCCGCTCGAGGTCGACCCCCAGCTCCTGCACCGCCCGAGACGCCCGTCTGCCCCCTCTGCGGGACCGTTCTGCGCGCGAGGGCCTCAAGTCAGCTCATCGTCGCGTCCTCGACGCGGCTTAGCGAGCTGGCGTGCGCGAGGCGAGGGTGGGGAGGGGAGCGAGGGAGAGGAGGCGGGGAGGACGAGGACGCACCTGCTCTCCCGCTCCCGTAGAGCCCGCCCGTCCGACTCGCAGCGCGCCTTGCACCTTTGTGAGCCTCGTCGAAGGGCGCGCACGAGTCCGGAAGCCGCCGCCGGTGTCGAGAGAGGTCGGGTCGACGAGGTTCGCTGATGAGGACGCACCGAGATCGCTCTGGGGCGTGGGCGAGGGCGCGTGTTGGTGTAGGCGGAGCACAGAGCTGCTGGAAAGTGGTGCAGGCCGCCAGGCGAGGCCCAAGTCGTGTGCCCAGTCGGGAGGGCGAGTGGGAGGAGGGCGAGGAGGAGCATAAGCCGGGCGGGCTTGACTTTTTGTAGTCGGCATTAGCTCTGCCCGCTCGGCTAATCCAAGCTTAGGCGCGCGTTCCTGTTCCGATTAGCTTTGCTCGACCGGCCGCCGACGACGATTGCGCCGCCCACAAGCCTTCGCGCGCCTCGCTTCGCCCTGAGCGCACTCAAAGGGTCCAGATCAGCGGGTCGAGGAGCAAGCAGCCGGCAGGAAGAAGCTCTCGCGCACCTGCTCTCGTCCGACGTGGAGGGAAAACGGTCCAGCTCGCCCTCTACACTGGAACGAGTCGCTCTTGGGCAAAGTATGCATAGCAAGAGAGAGAAAGAGACGCGCGACGACAACAAGGGGATAGACAAGACGAGGAGGCTCGAGAGCCGAGAAGAGGACGTCGACCCTGCGTCACGCACCGACCGCCGCTGTTTGAGAAGACGCTCCTCGCCCTCCAGGTGCCTCCTCGGCAGTTGCAGCGGCCGCAGCCGCAGCGCTCTTTACGCTCGAGGCGAGCTGCTCGAGGTCGAACTCGAGGAAGGACCACCCCTCGCCCGCAACGTCGAGCGTGTCGTCCTCGCTCTGCGCCCCGTCCTCGTCCTCATCTTCCTCGTCATGCTCGTCGCCCTCTCGAGCGTCAAGCAGCTCAAGCCCGACGAGCGCCTCCTTGTCGGCCCTCGCCGCCGTGCTGCTCTTCCTCCTCCGCCTCGTCTCGCCGCCCGTCCATGCTCCTTCTCCCGGCGCTGCCGGCGCCGACGACGACGCCGAGGCCTTGGTGACGACCGCCTCGACGACGTACCGCACCTCGGTGTCGCCGACCTTGAGCAGCGCGGGCTTGTACAGCGAGTCGCCGCCGTGCGGTGACTTGGGCGCGTGCCCGGCCCGCGCTGCTCGAGGCGGTCGCCCAGCGCGCTGCGCGCCGACGAGAGCGCGCGCCGAAGATGCAGGCGCGGCGGCGGCGAGTATGGGCGGCGAGTCGCCGCCGGACGAGGTCGAGCCGCCGCCGCTCGCGCACGGACCTGCGCCCGCCTCGGCGCTGCGCCTCGCCTTGTTCCGCACGCGCGGCGGCTTGGGCGGCTTGGGCGGCTTGAGCCGCGGCTGGACGGGCGGCGGGTGCGCGACCTGGAACGGCACGACGAACGGCGACGGCGAGGCGTGCGCGCGCGGATGCGGGTGCGCAGGCGTGGACGCTGCGTCGCGGCGCAGTTGGCGCCGGGCGTCGCGCTTGAGGCGGCGCATCTCGGCCTGCTCGTCGGGCGTGCGATTGTTAGGGATCGGCGCCGGGCCGCGCAGGCGGGCGGGCGGGAAGATCGAGATGGCGCCCGTGACGGGGTCGGTCGCGAGTTGGAAATGGGGCGTGCTCGGGAGGGACGAGGACGACGTGACGAAGGCGAGGTCGTCGGTGTCGAAGGGGACGTCGAAGGAGGGGAAAAGGGCGCCGGGCGAAGCGGGCGGGGATGTCGAGGCCGAGGAGGACGAGCTGTCGCCGCAGTCGAGGCGCACGACGCGGCTCACCTGGACGCTGCCGCCGCCGAGCCCGGCGAGCATCTGGCCGAGCGTTCGCAGCGACTCGTCCATGTCGTCCTGACCGAGGCCGACGAGCGTGCCGTCGTCGAGGACGCCGAGCTCGTAGACTGCGACGCCGCCGCCTTCGACGAGCCGCCACTTGAGCTGCGTGCGGAGCTTCTCGAGGCGGTGAAGCGACGTTGGGGTGAGGAGCTTGAGCTTGTACTCGATCTGCGGGCGGTTCAGCGTCAATGAGGGTGTGCGACGACAAGAGGAGGTGAGGGAAGAGGAGAGAGCGGACGCACATGGCCTTGGTGGTCCACCTCAGGCTCGAGCGTCTCCATGCCGACCTCGCGCACCGTGATCTCCTCAAGCGCAGGTACGTGCGCCGACGAAAGCTTTGCGGTCGCGCCCCTCGCAAGCGACAGGACGTCGAAGTCCTCGGCGAGGCCGTCGAGGAGCTCGATCTCCTCGAGCGACGAGCGGCGCTGTCGGCCGGGCGAGGACGACGAGGATGAGGATGTGGACGCAGACGATGGGGAGCGCGACGAGTCGGGCGTGGCGAGGGCGAGGGGGGAAGGGGTGGCGCCGCTGGACGAGCGAGAGAGCCAGGGCTGCGAGCGGGACGAGGGGTCAGCGTGCGCTCGAGAGAGAGAGCTGCAGAGAGCAGGGACGCACTGAAGGTAATCGCGGCGACTCGGAGTAGGTCTCGCCGAACATGGCCGTGGTGCTGGCCTTGGTGCAAGCGACGATGTATGCCGACGGGGCGGGGTTGTGGGGGACGAGAGCTGGTGGCGGTGGCGTGTGGTCGTCGGTGGAGCTTGTCGAGGTGGTACTCGCTGCCTCTGGGGCGTGTTCGAGTCGAGGCGGGTCGAGGCGGGCGAGGGGAGGTGGGAGGACGAGTGGGGGCGAGGTCGCGTCGGGAAGGGCGAGCGAGCGCGCTTGGTGCGGCGCAGTGGCTGGTAGGAAGGTGGAGGAGCGGGGTGCAGGCTCTAGCAAGCTAATCGGGTCACCATGCGCTGCGTGTGCTGAGGTCGACCAAGCCCGAGTGCGACTCAGCCGTGAGCGACTCGACCGCGAGACTTGACTCTCGCTCTTGCCGACAGGGCTCTGCATCTGCGATAGAGATACATGACACGCTAGTCTCGCTACAACCCTATGCAAGCTGCGCCTGGTGCGCGACCAGCAGCGCCGCCGACCCGAGCCGCACCCGCACGTCGTGGTGGTCGACGTCATGAGCTGCGAGCAGACGGAGACAGGCTCGTGAGCGAGGCTCGAGTAGCTCAGAAGAGTGGAGAATGAGAAGGACGCACTGTCCTCGACCTCGCCCCAGCGGTCAATCTGGCTCTGCACCTCGACGTGCGCCGCGTGCGCCGCCTCGTCCACCGTCAGGTGTCCCTCGACGAGCGCGAGCGCGATCAGGTACGACTTGGACGCGAGCACCGCACGCTCGAAGGCTGTTGCGAGGGAATGCGTCAGCGAGAGCTTGAGAGCGCCGAGCAGAGAGAAGAGAGAGGGAGCGCACCGGCGAGCTTGAAGTGGTCGAACTCGGACGCGACGGCGCCGAGCTTGAGCACGGTCGCGTCCGACTGCTTGTTGCCGAGGATGCCCTCGTACAGCTTGACCTCGACGCCGTACCTCTCCTCGACCCACGCGATGAGCGGCTTCCAGTGCGCGTCCTGCAGCCGGGTCAGCCGCTCGGGGAACGTCTCGTGGAAGCTGCGCGCGGGCACGAGAAGGGCGTCAGCGGTGCCTCGACGAGGAGAGAGTTCATGAGTGAAAGCGGACGCGCCAGACAGTGTCGGTGTCGAGGTAGCGGAGGAGGTACGCAACGACGTCCTTGCGAGCCTCGGCCGTGTTGAGGCCGTCGAGCGCGCGCGCAGCGATCGAGGTCTGCGAGCGAGAGCGCTCGTCAGCGTCCGAGCATTTTGCTCTACCGAGGTGGAGGATGTCGAGCGCACCATGGGCAAGGTGTGAGGCTTGAGGACGGTCGTCTGGTTCTCCCACTCGTCGGCGATGCAGAGCGCGACGGGCAGGCGCTCCTTGGGAACGAGGAGCTGGGTGCCGCCGGGCGTCTTGAGCGTGCGCTTGTCGAGCAGGACGGCATAGTCACCTGTGCACGAAGAGAGGGTTAGCTTGAGCGGGGAGAGGGAGAGCGAAGACGAGAGGGAGCGCACCGTCGCGAGGCTCAAGGGCGACCGACTTCCAGAAGCGGCGCATCATGGTCTCGGCCCCTGTTGCGCAGAGATGTGCGGGTCAGCTCCAAGCCTCGAGCGTGTGCGAGAGAGAGTGAACGCACGGCTGGTCTGCGAGTCGGGGGCGGCAGGGGTGGCCGCGACGGGGGCCGACGTGCTGGCGCAGCGGACGCACTGAAGCGCAGGCGCGCGCAGAGTCTTGCTGACGAGCGAGCGGAGCATCTTGAGCGAGTGGTCGAGCTGGGAGGAAGCCAGAGCGACGCCCGAGGATCCGCGGACGAGACGAGCTCCGGCTCGCGATCCCTTCCTCACCGCCACACTCGCAAGGCTACCCAGTAAAGGTGCGAGACCACTCAGTGGACCTGCGAGAGCCGCCTGCTGACCCGAGCCGCTCCTCCCGCAACAGCCTCACCTCGTCCTCCTCGCCGCCTCGCTCTTCATCTCCCCATCGACCTCTCCGACTCGCCCTCACCATCCATGTCCGCCTCTGGCCTCAGCTCGCGCGAGGCTCGCCAGACCTACCACCCGGGCGGCTACGGCGTCTCGGAGGGCCTCAAGCGCGCCCGTCGCCCGTTCCGCACCCGCAACTTTGTCACCGGCTCCCTCATCTTTGGGTTCGCCGCGAGCGTCTACTTCTACTCGATCCGCGCCGTCGCCCAGGACGACTTCAGCGACCTCGACCAGCCCCTCTCGGACGACAAGCGCCGCAGCTTGACCTCGATCGAGGAGCAGCAGCGCCAGCGCGACGAGCTCCGCCTCGCCGCTAAGGGCCCGCTCGCGCCCACACCGGGCTCGGTCGCCGCCGCCGCCGCCTCGTCGCCGGCCGTCGACGGTCTCGCAGCAGGGGGCGCACCGGCGCGTCAGTCGGGCGTCCTGTCGCTCGTGCGCGGCGCGTTCGCCGGCAAGGGCGCCGACAGCAAGCTCGTGTGGGGCGCACCGCCGGTGGATCGCGTTGGGCGGATAGGCGCAGAGGGTCCCGTCGCCGAGCAGTACCCGCGCAGGATCGTCTGAGGAAGCGGGCGGCGGCGAGGGCTTGTGTACAGAGTGCGTCGGTAACGAGGACTTTCCCCACTCTCCCTTCGTCAAGAGCCCGTCCTCGCTCTTGCTTTCGCCGCCTGAGAGGCTCGTATGCTCAATCGAGCTCGCCGGATGGGCGGCTCTCTCGCCGAACGGGTTGCTGCTCGCGCACTCCCTCCCTGTCTTCGCCCCAGAGCTTCCTCGCCGATGGTGCCCGCGTCTGCCTCTCTTTGCGCTCGTCTTCGACTCAATCGCTAGCTAGCAAAGCTCTGAGCACGCTCAGACATTCTCGGCTTGCTAGGACAAGCAGTGAGCGAGCGAGAGCGTGAGCGAGGTCGAGAGCCGCCGACTCAGGAAGGCCGCGCACGGACCTCCTTGCGTACAGCGCTCCTCGTGTCCTCTCGCTACGGATCCTTTGTGAACCTTTGCCGAAACTTCGGGAGCTGTCTGCGCAGGTGCTTACGGACAGGAAGAAGGCGTCAGCGCTACCCCAATAGGGTGCGACGCCTCCACTCTCTCGATCCCGTCGGCCTCGCGGCTCCTCCCACCTCCCTCGCCCTCCCTCCCTCCTACCGCCCACCCTACACGCCCGCATCACACACTCACGATGCCGTACAAGTTTGAGACCAAGGTACGCTCTTTCCAGACGTCGAGCGGGCGTGCTCCTCCTCCTCGAGAGCTGCCCACTCCGCAGCTTGCGTCACCGCGCGGGCGTCGCTCGTCGTTCCTCCTGCTGACTTGCTGCGTGTGCTACAGGACATGATCTACAAGAACCTCGGTAACACCGGCCTCAAGGTGTCTGCGTGCGTCCAGTTCTCGTTGCTCTCGTCCTCCTCCTCCTCGAGCCGGACTGACTCGCTGCTCCTCGCAGCCTCTCGTACGGCGGCTGGCTCACGGTCGGCGGCACGGTCAAGGGCGACCCTGTTAAGGAGCTGATCAAGGAGGCGCTCGACAACGGCGTCAACTTCTTTGGTGAGTTGCGTTCCCGCCCTCCTCCTCCTCCGCCTCTTCCTCTCGCTCCTCCCGCCGCCGCGAAAGAGGCTGACGTTCTCTTTTGCGCGTTTCCTGACCAGGCCGAGGTCTACAGCAATGGACAGTCGGAGAGCGAGATGGGCCGCGTCTTCGAGGAGCTCGAGGTCGACCGCTCCCAGATCGTCGTCTCGACGAAGATGTGCGTTCCCCTCCATCAGCTCCCTCCCTACCCTCCGTACCACGCTTCGATACTGACAAGACGGATATCCTCTCTCCTCCTCCCCGTCCTCTCTTGCCCCTCCTCGCCGACGAACGCGCCGGCCCTCGCCCGCGCCGTTTCCTCTTCCTCCTTCGCTCTTCCTCGGGGCACAACTGCAGCTTTTTCGGCACCGGCAAGTCAGACCCGAACCAGAAGGGCCTGTCGCGCAAGCACATCATCGAGGGCATCAAGGCGTCGCTCAAGCGCCTTCGGATGGACCACGTCGACATCGTCTTCGCTCACCGTCACGACGCCGCCACGCCGATGGAGGAAATCGTTCGCGCGTTCAACTACGTCCTCGATAAGGGCTGGGCGTTCTACTACGGGACCAGCGAATGGACGGCGCAGCAGATTCAGGAGGCCATCGCCGTCGCCGACCGTCTCGGCCTTGTCAGGCCGTGCGTCGAGCAGCCGCAGTACTCGATCTTCCACCGCGAGAAGTTCGAGGTCGAGTTCAAGCCGCTCTTTGACAACTACAAGTACGGCACGACCATCTGGTCGCCCCTTGCCGGCGGCGAGCGTGCGTCCCTTCCCTCCTTTCTTCTCTCCCTCTCCTTGTGCCCGTTCCTCTTTGCCTCGACCCACTCCCTCGCCTCTCCTCTTCCTTAACGAACCTCTCACTGACTCTTCTCATGTGTACGCAGTGTCGGGCAAGTACCTGAACGGTGCGTCACAGCGTTCTCTCTCTTCGACCCTCCTCGTCGACCTTCCCAGACTGACTCGGCCTTCTCCCCCTCTTTGCCTTTGCTCTGCAGGCGTCCCCGAGAACTCGCGCTACAAGACCAACCCCGAGTTCTACGAGCAGAAGATCAAGGAGCTCGAGTCGCCCGAGGGCAAGAAGCGCCAGGACAAGATCCGCCAGCTCGGCGAGATCTCGAAGCGCCTCGGCGGGTCGGGCCCGGCCGCGCTCGCGCTCGCGTGGGCCGCCAGCAACCCCAACGTCTCGTCCGTCATCCTTGGCGCGACCAAGCCTGAGCAGGTGCGTCGCAGATCACCGTCTCGTCGCCCTCGAGCTGCGCGAAGCTGACTCGCCGCCCCGCTCGGGCCCTCCTTCCCTCTCGCAGCTCAAGGAGAACTTCGAGGCGCTCAAGCTCATCCCCAAGGTCACCGACGAGGTCCGCAAGGAGATCGACAACCTGTTTGAGAACAAGCCCAACCAGCTCCCGACCTACGGCCGCGAGTTCAACTAGAACGAACGGCTCGTGAAAAGTGAAATCAAGCAGTCGTCGTTCCTCTCTGCCGCTCTCGTCGTTCTCTGTGCGAGCCGAGACGTCTTCACGTTGCCGTGAGCGAGAGAGAAAGCGCCTCGTTGCACTCGCTCGTCCAGGAGGAAGGCGGGAAAGAGCATGGTCAAGGGGCAGCTGCACCCGTCACCGTGGGCACGCCGAGCTTGCGGCTTGGGAGCTGAGAGCGCAGGTCTAGCTTGCGCGTTCACGTGGAGCAGAGCAGAGCGCGAGAGCGCGAGCGAGGATGCGGCGAGGGGCAAGCGGAGCGCGACGGCGTCCGCGCTGGCAGTGAGGAGAGGGCGGCAAGGCCCTGTAGAGGTAGCTGCTTGAGCTGTGCGTGCCCTCGAAAGAGGGCCTTGACGCTGCGGGTTGCCGGTGGGTGGTCGAGAGGCGGAGGAGGAGGAGCCGGTCGCCTCTCTCGCCGCTTCATCACCCGCTACACCCGCTGAGCGCACCTGCACGGCACCAGAGCCTCGCCAGAGCTACCTCACACAAGTCAGCCCCACCTCTCGAGCCGGTGCGTTCCGTTCTCGCCTCTCCCTCCCCGCCCCTCCTCGCACCTTGCGATGAGGAATCCAGCCCGCGACTGCTGCGTCGGTTGAGCTCTCTGTGAGTCTGGACAGCCTGAACTGATCACTCTAACCTACCCGCAGCTCCGACCGCACCCTCCCAGCCTCGCCTCGACCCCTTCACCTCCTCGCCGCTCTCGCACAGCCACCATGGCCACCGTCAAGCTCTCGCCCGACGTCAACCGCATTCTCTACGTCAAGAACCTCAACTACAAGACGACTGGCGACGACATCTACGACCTGTTCGGCGTGCGTCCTCTCCCTCCCGTTGCCCCTCCTCGAAGCGCTCGACGGCGAGCTGACCTGCCCCTTCGCTCCTCGGCGCGCAGAAGTATGGCTCGATCCGCCAGGTGCGGCTAGGCCGAGAGGCCAAGGCCAAGGGTACGGCCTTTGTTGTCTACGAGGACGTCATGGATGTGCGTCCTGCTCGAGCTCTTCCCCTTCTCGCCTGTCGGCCGTGCCGAGCTGACGCCCGCCTCCTGCCCCTCGCTGCAGGCCAAGAACGCCTTCGACTCGCTCAACGGCTTCCACCTGATGGACCGGTACCTCGTCGGTGCGTTCTCCCCTTCTCGTCGCTCGTCCTTCCGTCCCGTTCTCCCCGAGCTGACTCGGTCCCTCTGCGCGCACAGTCCTCTACCACCAGCCGACAAAGCAGGCCGCCAAGGCCGACCTCGCGCGGCGAGAGAAGGAGCTCGCAGAGCTCAAGGCCAAGCACAACATTCCCGAGAAGGAGTGAGCTCTCGTCGGCGGTCGAGAAACGGGGTTCGAGGTCGTCGGTCGTACGTGCTCCTTGTTGTAACGTTAGCCTCTCTCGCATCTTTCGCGCTGCATAGAAGAGTGGCTCTGGAGACTGTACATGTGCAAGATCCGCTCGCTCGCAGCTCTACGACTCGCCGCTCCCTCGTCGACTCGAGCTCCGCTCGGCTCGCCCGCTTGCTCAGGTGGCTGTGCCGCTCGATGACGCCTTGACGGAGACGACGATGATGATGATGACGATGAGTAGGACGAGCGCGGCGATGGCGCCGAAGAAGTAGAGGCGCTTGAGCTGCAGGACGAGGAACGAAGGAGAGTCAGCCTGGAGCGTCGCTCGAGAGCGACGAGCGGGACGAGAACGCACGCCGAGAATGCGCTTCTGTCGCCACCAGGCTTTATGCTCGCCCTTGCGGTGCTTCTTTCCGTGTCGCCCGCCGTGCTCCTCCTCGTCGTCGTCGCTCGCGCTGGCGCTCTCGTCGCCGTCCGAGGGCGAGCCCGACCCGCCGTCGTGCGCCGAGTGCCGGCCGTGGTGCGCCTTGCTGCGCTTAGCGTGCTTGTGCGAGCGTGCTTTGCGCGGCGGGCTGGCCGAGTCGTCCGAAGCGGCGTCGTCGTCGTCGTCGCTCGGCGCTCGGGCCCTCCTCCTGCTGCGCTTCGGCGCCTTCTTCCCCGGCCGCCTACCCTGGCCGTCTTCGTCCGTGCCCGCCTCGTCCGTCCCCGTCTCATCCTCTCCGTCTGCTGGCGGGTCGGCGCGCCTCGAGCCCGCTCTGCTACTGCGGTGCTGCCGAAGCGGGACTGCGCCCTCGTCGTCCGTGCCCGTCTCGGTGTCGGTGTGCTCGTCGGCGGCTTTGGCCTGCGTGTGCGGATGCCGAGGGTGGCGTGACATGCTGGACGAGGAGCAGGTGGAGCAAGCGAGAGCTGCGAGAGGTGCCCGAGAGCCGGAGGAGCGGCGAGTCCGCGGACGGACGTCGGCACGAGAGGAGGCAGAGGCGCGAACGAGCAGCTCCTGTCGTCCGGAGAAGTGCAAGCCAGTGCGTCCGATCGAGGAAGGACGAGTTCGGAAACGGCGCGCAGAGAGGCTCGAGCGCTTGAGCGCAGCTTGAGAAGGCGAACGGAACAGCTGCCTTTCGGGCTCGATTTACGCTCTCGTACGCCTCGCAAAGTACCACAGGAGATGCACAATATCCAGACCTAGTCTACCGCCGTCGCCTCTCCTGCTCGAGCACCTACTGCACCCTCGCGACGGTCGCCTCCACCCGGTCGAGCCACGCGCCGAGGTCCCGCTCGACGTCGACGAGCGTCGCAGAGGGCGAGAGGGCGAGCTTGCTGTAGATATGGGCGCGAGAGGGACAGGCGCGGAGGATGACCTGCGGGAGGGCGCGAGTCAGTCACCGAGGGAGAGGAGGAACGAAAGTGCCCAACGAGCAGGAGAGCCGAGAGGAAGAGGACGCACCTTGAAGAGCGGTCGCACGAGCCAGTTGAAGTGCTTCGCTGCAAGGCATAAGCGGCCTAGAGTCAGTGCGGGAGGAGCGAGAGCTGGCCAACCGGCTTTGCAACACACGCAGTCGAGCGAAGAAGGTCTCGCTCGACGGCGAACGCGCAAGAGATGAAGCCGACGCACCGAAGCTACGGTCCCACACAGTGCTGATGCTTGCGCTGAGCTCCTCGGGCGGTTGGCGGGTCAGGTTAAGGCGGAACGACTCGGCCATGAAGCCGATGATCCTGCAGGTGAGAGCGTGAGCAATTTCTCTCCGGCCTACACGAGCTCGAGTCCCTGCTAGGTACTTGAGGCTCGAAGCGGTAGAGGGAGACTTGAACGCACCGAGAGAGCCATTCGAGTGCATCGGTCGCAGGTCGGCGACGCTCGCGCCGCTCGGACTGGACGAGCTGCTCGAGGGTGGTCGTGCGCGTCGGGAAGAGCTGCCGACGGGCTCGAACTCGCTGCGGGACGAGTCAGAGTCAGACAAGTCTTCTTGAGCAGCAACATAGCTTCTGCAAAGGGAGGTGGGAGGAGAAATGAGAGGGAGAGCACGCACCCCAACGTCGGCGAGAAACTCGCCGGCGCACAGCGCCGCCGCTGCAGGCGCGAGCAGTTCTGCGGACGGGCGTTACGTCAGTAGGAGTACTAGGGGAAGTCGAGGAGGAGGAGGACGCACCGCTGATCGATACCAGGCTCTCGGCGGCAAGCAAGAAGGCGTCCGTCTCGACTGCGCCCGCCTCGAGTTCAACTCGCTCGAACGCCTGCGCGCGAGGAGGCAGCTCGTCAGCAGTGGCTCACGCGCGGAAGAAGCGTGAGAGATGGGATGCACCTGTCCAGCCTCCGTCATGAACCACGTTACCGCCTCGAGCTCGCGCACTTCTCCTTCTCCTCCTCCCGCGCGCACGACCTCGCCGTCTTCCACCTGCTCGTCTCCCAGTACCACGCCTTGCTCCTCATCCTCGCGCCGCAGCGCCTCGTCGACCATGACCTCGACCTCCTCCGTGACCCGCTCGACCTCGGGCGCAATGACCCGCTCGACGAGCTCCTTGTCCCGCTCGCTCGGCTCGCCGCCTTCCTCGTGCGCGGGTCGAGACGTCTCGACGTCGAGATCGAGGTCGTCGAGGTCGACGAGGCGCGAGAGGCACAGGGTCGTGCGGCGGGATAGGCGAGAGAGGGAGGAGAGGGGTCGAGGGAGGGGAACGAGCGCGGGCGGGGATGAAGGGCGAGGCGGCGCAGACGGCGTGCTTGGTGCTGCCTCGTCGATGTCGACGAAGGTTGGTGGTGAGGACGGCGAGGCGGGAAGGGGGACGTCGGCTGCGGCGAGGGCGAGGTCCGCCGGCTCGAGGTCGGGCGCCGGCGTGTCGAGCTGCAGCTCGTGCGCGGCCGTGGCGTCCTCCTCGTCGTCCAGCTCCTCGACGTCTGAGCCCGACGCCGAGCTCGCGTCGCTCCACTCGCGCATGGCCGCCCGCAGCGCCCGCACGACTCGCTCGTCGCCGGCGCCGACCTCGCTGCAGGTGCCCGGCTGAGCGTGCGCGCGCTCGTGCAGCCGCCCAGAGTCTGCTGCGGCAGCGCTCGTCGACGCAGGTGCGGTCGCCGAGCTGTCGATGGTCGCGTAGCCGAGGGCATCTGCGGGCTCGGTCGCAGGGTCAGCTCAGGCCCAAGGGGGGACAGAGAGAGAGGGAGAGGGGGACGCACACCACACTGCGCTGTTGGCTAGTCGTGCTGGGGCGAGGATGTACGAGCCCGTGAGGCGGATGGTGTCCATCGGCGGGACGAGCCGGCTGCGGGCGGGAGGGCGAGAACGGCGAGGGCGGGGTGTCGAGGCGAGGAGGGGGCGAGGGCGAGGGCGAGGGCGCTGCACGCCTGCGAGCGGCGGCGCTGGTCGGGTGCGCCGTCGAGCAGCAGAGGCGGAGCGAGGGAGAGCAGCTCCATCGCCTGAGTGGAGGTTGACGACGGACGAGGCGCGAGAGCTGCGGGGAAGGAGGAGCGAGCGGGACGACCTCGCGACCGCTTGCTCGAGCCGACGCAAGACGACTCACCGACTAGTGACAGTCAGACCGACGACATTGCGAGTGCAGCAGAGATGCGCAGAAAGATAGAGAGGCGAGCTCTACGAAAAGAAGCCCTGAACCCGAGCCGACCCTCCTGCGACCGCTGCTGCACCTCGAGCGGGACCCGCCCGCTCCCAGCCGAGCTCTCCATCGCACACCTAGAAGCCCTTGTCGTGCTTGCCGGCGACGTAGAACTGCTCGAGGCGGTCGAGGATCGAGCCGAGCGCCGAGTTCCACTTGTCGAGCTCCGAGTCGATCGGCGCCGACGGCGGGCCGAGCTTGGCGTAGAAGTCCTTGCGGTACGGGCACGCCTTCATGGCCAGCTGTGTGTCGGCGAAATCGAGCGACATCAGCCTCTGTCTGCCGCGCGGGCCGACGGAGAGAGGGAGAGAGCGCGAGCGCAAGGACGCACTCCAAAGACGGGGCGCACGACGAACGAGTGGTGCTTCTTGAGCGTCTCCTCGTACGCCTTGGTGAACGACACGGCGAGCTCCTCCTCCTTGTTGGCCTGCGAGCGCTTGAGCGCGACCTGGGTGAACCGAAGTCCGCTGCGAGCGGGCGTGCGACGCGGGTCAGTCTCAACCTGAAGCCGATCGTCGAGGCCGACGGCGCACGGGGTTTCCGCAAACCGATCGGACTGCTCGGGCGTGCGAAGAGAGAGTGAGCGACGCACCGCAGGAGCCACAGGAGACCCTCGGTCGCGGTGCGCTTCTTCTCGCCCTGCTCGTTGGCGACGAGCTGCTCGAGCGTCTGCGACTGCGCCGGCGCAGCGTTGTAGCGGGTGCGGATTTTCTGCGGGCGGTGCGGCGAGGTAGGTCGGCGGTAGGTCGGGCGAGCGGGGGGAGAGAGAGGGGAGGGGAGGAGGGAGGGCGACGAGGTCAGCCCAGAACTCGCCGCTCTTCGACGGAGGAGGGGAAGGCACGCACAGTGACGTTCCCGTTCATGTCGTTCTGCACAATGGTGAAGGCCGTGCTGCCGAGGAGGTCTGCGCGAGAGGGTCGTCCACCCCCACAAGCGAGCAAGCGTGTCAGCTCGCCGCGCTCCTCCGCCTGGCCTCTAGACGCGCCAGTAGCGAAAGCAGAGGACGCACCGAACATCTTGATGAGGCCCTCGGTGGCCTCGAGGAACTGGAGCGTGTCGACGCCGTCGGCCGACACGGGCACGTCGACGAACGACTGCGAGCGGGCGCGACGAGAGGGTGAGCGGGCTGGGCTGGCTGTGCCGGGGGCTGAGAGAGAGCATGGCGCACCTTGGACACGGTCTCGAAGTAGGTAGACATGGCTGCTGGGCGAGGACGACGAGGTTGGGAGGCGGAGAGGGAGCAGCGCGTGCGGTCGCGACCACGGCCCAGCTGGGAACTCGCGCAACTCCGCGGACCTGGCCTCACCTTTTCCTGCGACTCCATACGACTCGAACAGCATCGCAACGTCGAACCTCTCTTACTAGTACGGCTTCGAGATTGCATCTTCCGCTCGTGCCCGCCGCACTCGCCCGCCAGCCGTGCGCCGCGCTTCCGCTCCTCCTTCAGCTCCTGCTCTACAGCCTGATCATCGAAGCGACGGAGACGTGACACGGAAGCTGCAGCGGCGACCCGAAGCGCCGACTCGTGCGAGAGGGCGAACGAGAGTCGCTGAACGAGCTGCTGCCGGCCTCGAGAGCCGTCGAGCGCTGCATGTCCCGCAGGACCAATACCCGGGCGCGGCGCGCAGCAGATCTTGTAGGTAGCACGAGTAGAGCAGGGGCCCGGTCGGCGCAGAGGATGTCCGCGACGAGCAGCACGGTGAAGAGAGCCCGGCGCCGGCAGCTCGACGCCTCAGATCCAGCCGTCGCAGCAGCTCAAGCGTCGGCTTGACCCGAGCCCAGCCTTCGGTACGACGTGACGTCGAGGGCGAGCAAGAGAGCTCCCCACCTGGACCAGCTGTGCAAGCGCTCGGCGAGCCGGCGCTCAGGTCGGCGTCGACGTGCGAGGGGGCGAGTCGAAAGTGCGACGCCTCGAGCGCACGACGGACAGCAGCTCTTGCTAGAGCTCGAGTAGTCGGTGTTGGCCCTGCGCGGGTCCCCGTACGAGGTCGAGCCGGCGCAGGGCGAGGTGCGGTCGGCGGGGCGAGGTCGACGAGAGGATCGAGTGGCGCAAGGCGAGCGCGGCCTGGGGACGGCGCCAGCCGAGTTCGAGTCGATGCAGCGAGGCCAGGACAGCACAGTCCAGCCATCTCTGCGAGCGGTGCAGCGGTGGTCGAGCGAAAGGAGCGGGACCAACCGGACCTCGCCTCTTGCTCCGCCCCGCTCGACCACCACCGCAACCATGTCTGTGAGTCGACTGCCTCGCTGTTCAGCGAGCCACACGTACTGACTAGCCCCCGCAGGCCATCGCTCGCCCCATCGCAGAGCTCTTCTCGCGCAACAGCGTCTACGTCGGCTCCATCTTCTTTGGTCAGTCTCTCCCTCTCTCTGCCCCCCTGTAGCCCCTGCGGCACGTTTGGGAGCATCACAGAGCATCAGGCTGACCCATTGCGCACTCTCCCCCCCTCCTCGACCCGTCGCCGCCAACTCGCTCCTCCCTCCTCACCTCCTCCTTCTCCACCACCTCCTCCTCTCGCCGCGACCCGATCCGCCCGATACGCCCCGTCTGCGCACTCGCACGCTCCCACTCGCACGCTCCCACTCGCACGCTCACTCGACGTCGTGACCGCACCCCGACAGGCGCCTTCGCGTTCGGCCTCACCTTCGACAAGGCGACCTCGGCGTGGTGGGACAACCACAACCAGGGCAAGCAGTGGAAGGAGTGCGTCGCAGCTCTCTCTTTCTGTCGCACCTGGCTCCGCAGCGTCGGCGGGCGGTGGACCTCGGCTCTCTCCCAAGGCCGGCCGCTCGCCTCGTGTCGCAGCCCTTGTGAAGAACACGCAGGCTGACCTCTGCCTCTCTCCTCGCGCAACAGCATCCGCGCCAAGTACCAGACCGAGGAGTAACCTCGTCTCGTGACGGCATAGACGAGCGAGAGGGCGGGAGGGACGAGGAGATTCTGTACTCGGGGGCGACAATACCACCCACCGTCGCGCACTGCACGTTCCGGCTGCGGCTCTCGCGCTCGTCGAGGACTTCGAGAGGGCTCGTGCGGTCCTGGACATGCTGCTTCACGTCGGTAACGGGGCGAGGCGGACGGGCTGTCGAGGTGCGCGAGGACTTGCGCGAGGATGTCGACCGAGAGCGCGAGCGGCGGCGGCAGAAAGAAGCTTCGCGCTGCTCCAAATTGGTCGAGAGCGTGCTCGTCGGGCGCTCTTTCGAGCCATAAAGCGCGCAAGCTGCCTCGTGCTCGCTCGCCGCAGCTCGATGTCGGAGTCGCGAGGCCCCACCGACTCTCGCTCGCTCTCCCACCTCGCTCGCTGCTGCTGTGCGACACTCGCTGCCGCTCAGCCATGCCTGCTTCCACCAGCACCGCACCAGGCGCACTCGGCGAGCGCCAGCCGCTCCTCTCGGGGCAACCGGCCGCCTCCACCTCGGTGGATGACCGAGCCGTCAAGCGGGCGAGCGCAGCCTCTGGTGCGCCGCTCGGCCGGTCCGTCACTCGAGGACCCACCACGGACGACTACAGCACCGACCCGGGCTCGCAAGAGGGCGACAGCGACGACGACTCGGCCCCTCCACCTCCGCCCGACCCGACCACTCGCCGCCGCACTCTCGTCCGCTGGCTCCTCATCTGGACCGTCGTCGCCGCCGTCACCACCTTCCTCATCGTTCAGGCGTTTCGGCGAGGCGGCGGCGAGTTCGACTGGAAGGGCGCGCTTAAGAAGGCTGGCGGAGGAGTGCGTCCCATCCCTTTCGCCCTGACGACCTCGCGAGCGAGCGCTGACACATCCCCTCTCGCTCGCAGGGTCTCGCCGGTGCGATGGCTATGGTCGTCCAGGTCCTCGCCCTCATGCCGCTCCGCACGACCATGAAGTGCGTCCGAGTCCACCTCCCTCCCTCGCAGAGTCGCACTCGCTGACCTTCTCCTCGCGCGCGCGCAGCTACCAGTACCGCTACGGGACGACAACTGCCGAGGCGGCCAAGAAGCTGAGAGGAGAGGGCGGCTTCAAGCGGTTCTACAGCGGGCTCGCGCCGGCGCTCGTGCAGGGTCCCGTCGGTGCGTCCCTCTCTTCTCCCTTGCACGCCGCCTCCTCCGCCATTGAGCGGTCGCTGACGTTCCTCACCGCTCGCAGCTCGGTTCGGCGACACGGCCGCCAACGCCGGCATCCTCGCCCTCCTGTCGTCCAACCCGTTCCTCTCCAAGCTCCCCTCGCCGCTCAAGACGGCCTTCGCCTCGCTCGCCGGCGCCCTGTTCCGCATGGTCCTCATGCCCGTCGACACGCTCAAGACGACAATGCAGACCGAGGGCTCGGCGCACGCCTTGCCGCTCCTGCGCGCGCGCGTCGCAGCGTACGGGCCGGGCACGCTTTGGGCCGGTGCGTGGGGCACGGCCGCCGCCAACTTTGTCGGGTCGTGGCCCTGGTTCGCTACCTTCAACCTGCTCGGCGAGCACCTCCCGCCGCCGCCGCCGGGCAGCCTCTGGTGGAAGCTCGGGCGCCAGGCCCTGATCGGGTTCGTCGCGAGCGTCGTCAGCGACACGATCTCCAACTCGCTGCGCGTCGTCAAGACATACCGTCAGGTCAGCAAGACGAGCGTCGGCTACCGTGCGTTCTCCTCTCTCCCTCTTGTCATCTTTCCTCGTCGCGCGCCGACTCGTTCGTGACGACCCTCCTCTTGCGCGACGCAGGGACCGCCGCCTCGCACATCCTGCGCACCGAGGGCTACAAGGGCTTGTTCGGCCGAGGGCTCAAGACGCGCCTCCTCGCCAACGGCCTGCAAGGCCTCCTCTTCTCGGTCCTTTGGCGCGCGTTCAGCGAGCTCCTCATGGGCAAGAAGGGCGACGGCAAGTAGAACTCTCTGCGTCACGACTTTGTAAATATTCTAGCTCTGTATTGCAGCATGCTCCTCATCTAGGTCTTGCTCCTCGAGACGTCTCTTGGCTCTAGCTCCAGCTCGGCGGGCTGCGCCTCCTCGACCGTCTCCTGCCCGACCTCGTCCGCCGTCTCGAGCTCGCCCTTCTCCGAGTCCTTCTCCCCGCTCGCTCCCTCGCTCTTCCTCGGCTCCCTCCTCAAGCTCCACACGCCGTCCCATCCGATCCAGCCCTTGGCGTGCGGCCCTCGCGCGCACAGGACGACGATGGCGGCGACGATGAAGGCGACGTTGAGCGCGTACGTCGCGCGCCAGCCGTCGCGCAGGAAGAGTTTGGGCCCGACCGACGAGCCCGTCGTCTGGCCGAGGAAGGTGAAGGCCTGCGTACGGGAGCGCGTTCGAGGAGAGGGTCAGCTCGAGAGGATGAGGGAGTAGGGAGAGGGGAGAAGGGGACCGAGCGCACCATGTAGACGCCGTTCAGCCGGGCTCGAGCATTTGGGTCGACGTCGAAGAAGCGCCGCTGGTTGCCGATCGTCGAGGACTGATGGCAAATGTCGACGACTGCGCGCGCGAGAGCCCGAGTCAGTGACTTGAGAAGGCGCGAGCGAGAGGAAAAGAGCCCGACGCACAGATGCAGCAGATGACGACGGGCGCGAGGCTGAGCCTCGCCGTGCCGAGTGCGAGCGCCTGCGTGCCCAGCTGGACGAGAAGAGCGACGAGCGTCGTGACCCAGGGATGGATGCGGTCGGTCAACTTGCCGGCGAACGGCGCCCACACGATGGCACAGATGCCGGTGAGGCCGAACAGGCCGATCTCGAACGTGTTGAGCGAGAAGGGCGTATCGCTCAGGAGGAACGTGAGGGTCGTCCACCAGGAGACCATCGTCGCGCACGAGAGGAAGCCGACGAAGCACGCCTGGGTGAGGGCGGGCTTGGTGCAGAAGAGCTTGACCATACTGCGGGGCGTCGTAAGGGCATCAGCACAAGGATGAGGAGAGGGCGCGAGAGCGAAAGAAAGAGCGGGCGCACCTCCACAAGACCTGCGGGTAGCTGAGCCCGAGCCCCTTCTTGGGAAAGGCCGGCAGCTTCCACCAGAACGCGACGGCGAGAGCGAGTTGCGTCGCAAAGGCGAAGTAGAAGATGTGCATCGGCGAGCCGGTGTAGCGCGTCTGCAGGAGTGCAGGAGGGGAGAGTCAGCGACGAGGCGAAAGGAGGACCGTGCGAGGGGAGGAGGACGCACAAGGATGCCGGCGAAGAAGCGTCCGACGACCATGCCGCCGATGAGCCCGCTGACGACCGTCGAGACGCACGACGCCCTCGTCGCAGGCGGTGCCAGATCCGCACTGAGCGGCACCAGGATCTGAGGAGGCACGCTCGCGATGCCGACGAGGAAGCTCAAGGCCTCGAACGTCTGGAAGTTCGGGGCGAGGGCTTGGCCGAGGGCGAGGAAAGCGGCGACGACGATGAGAAGGAGGAGGAGGGGTCGTCGAGGGAGGAGGTCGCCGAGTGGAGTGATGAGGACGAGGCTGCGCGGCGCGGGAGCGAGAGAGGGTCAGTGAGCCGGTCGCGATCGAGGGCGCCTCTCTTCCTCCCGCGGCTCGCAGAGAAAGTGGACGGACCCGACGAGGTAGCCGCCCTGCAGGAGCGACGGGATGCGGGTGACCTGCTCGTAGTCGACCTGGAACTCGACGGCGAGCTCGACGAGGATGGGCTGGACGACGTAGAGGTTGGCGACGGTGACAGTCGCGCCGAGCGCCAGGAGCCAGTTGAGCGATTTCGTGAAGACGAACGCCTCGCCGGGCACGCAGCCCCGAGGAACGGGGAGGAAGCCAAAGTCGCGAGTGCGCCGAGGTCGAGCGTCGAGTGCCCGCCCTGCGCCCGCATCGACGCCGCGGTTGGCCTCTGAGCTGCCCTCGAGCGTCTTCTGGGCAGCCGACGAGTCGCTCGAGGCCCGCCTGGGCGAGGATGAGGCCTTGTCGTCGCGCCGGAGCAATCGCGAGATGAAGCCAGCCGGGCGGGGTGGCTCGCTCGCTCGAGGCTGGTCGGCGGGCACGTGCGCCGAGCTTGGCGATGCTGCAGGCCTGTCGGCCATACAGGGCGGCCGGTGATGCAGTGAGGAGCGAGAGAAAGCTGCCGAGATGGCGCCACTTGCGAGCGCTCCTTCGGCACCGTCGGGCGCAGCTCGGCCGACGGCGGTCGCGCCTTTTCCGTTCGCTCTCGCTCTCTCTTGCGCGGTTCTCCTCTAAGGGACTGCGAATGAATGCGATACGGAACGACAAGGAGATCTACCCGGCACAAAGACGAAGGAAGAGGGAAAGACAGCGGCGAGGCTGAAAGGCCCGAGCGAACTACCTCTCGCTCAGTCGCGCACGATGAGCGTCGCCTTGCCCGCACCGGTGCCTGCAGGAACGCACAGCACGTCAGCTCGTGCTCTCGAGAGCAGCTAGAGAGGAGGTGAGAGAGCGGGGACGCACCCATGCACAGCGTCGCGACGCCGACCTTCTTGTCGGTGCGGATGAGCTCGTAGATGAGCGACGACAGGAGCCTGCCGCCGGTCGCGCCGAGCGGGTGCCCGAGCGCGATCGCACCGCCCTTGGGGTTGATCTTCTTCGGGTCGAGGCCAAGCTCGCGCGTGACCATGAGCGACTGGGACGCGAACGCCTCGTTGAGCTCAAACAGGTCGACGTCGTCCTTGGTGATGCCGTAGTGGGTGAACAGCTTGGGCAGGGCGTACGCCGGGCCGACGCCCATGATGATGGGCGGCACGCCGACGACGGCCGAGCCGACCCACTTGGCGAGGATCTTGAGCCCGAGCTTGTCGGCGACGTCGCGGCGCACGAGCGTGAGGGCCGACGCGCCGTCCGAGATCTGCGACGAGTTGCCGGCCGTGCCCGTGCCGCCCTCCTTGAAGCACGGCTTGAGCTTGGCGAGCGACTCGAGCGTCGTCTGCGGCCGGATGCCCTCGTCCTTGGACAGGACGAGCTCCTCGACGACCTCGGCCTTGTCGCCCTCGGCCGGCGTCACCTTGCGCACCTTGATCGGCGCGATCTCGGCGGCGAAGTAGCCCGCGTCCTGCGCCGCCTTGGCCTTGGCGTGCGACGCGCAGGCGAACTCGTCCTGGTCCTCGCGCGAGATGCCGTACTTTTCGGCGACGGCCTCGGACGTCGTGCCCATCGGGGCGAGGCAGTCCTGCGCGTCCTGCGAGTGCGACTTCTTGATGTAGGGCGAGATGCCGGCGGGGATGGCGCGGGTCTGCAGGAGAGGGTCGAGCGAGGTCAGCTCTCGGGCCTTCAAGGCATCCGCGCGGTCGAGCAGGGAGAGAGGGACGCACGCCGTAGTCGCGGGTCATGGACTCTGCGCCGGACGCAATGCCCATGTCGATGAGGCCGCCCTTGATCTGGAGCGCGATGTCGGTGACCGACTGGAGCGACGAGGCGCACTGGCGGTTGACCGACTTGAAGCCCGACACGACGGGGAACCTGCGCGCGGAGAGGGTCGTCAGCGAATGGAACATCGAGATGAAGGCGTGAGAGGGACGCACCCGGCATCGAGAGACGCAAGACGACCGCTCTTGGCGCCGCCGAGCTCCATGAGGACCGTGCCGTTGTGGATGTCCTGGACGGCGCCGCCCTGGACGTCGACGCCCTGCTGCTCGAGGCGCAACCTCGTCTCGCGAAGAACGTGCGAGAGGAGCTCCTGCAGAGGAAGAAAGAGAGGGCGCATTCGCTGGGTCAGCCTCGCCGCCCGCCCGGGGTGGTCGTCGAGGAGGACGAGGAAGAGAGACGCACCTCGGCGTGCATGTCCTTGAGGCCGCCGCGGAACTTGCCGATGGGGGTACGGAGCGAGGTGACGATCTGTGCGAGGCATAAGGTCAGCTGGTGAAGGAGCAGCAACATCCCGCGGCACGTCGGCGAAGGGCGAGGAGGAGGAAAGAGAGGACGCACGACGACGTCGTCCGGGCGGCGCTTGAGAACATCGGCGAGAGCACGACGAGGAATGGTGGCCTTCATGGCTGCGCGGGGAGGGCGAGGTGAGTTCAGCGAGGTTGGCGGCGAGGAGATGAGGGCGGGGGAGGACGAGGCTGGAGCCGCAAAGCGCACTGGCGGGCTGGTGGGGAGCAAGGCAGGACAGAAGGTGGACTCACTGTCTAGGGAGAGCTGTCTAGTGCGAGGTGTGCGAGCGAGAGAGGGAGCGCGAGCAGGCTGACCTCGTCGTCCACCGAGTTGCCGCGGCACGGCGGCCCCGGTCTCGGCTACCATCTTTCTCAGCCGCATGCGCATCCATGCTCACAACTGCTCGACGTAATTCGTGTACATTCCTGCAGCTATCCGCCTACAGGCACTAGACGGAGAGGGAGGGGAGGGAACGAGAGTCGGGCGCACGTACCGAGCGCGCCAGGGGGGCGACATGCGGGTGGGCGGCGAGCGAGGGGCAGTGGGCGGCTGATGTGTATCACGGCGCAGTACAGGGTATGCTGTAGGTGAGGGCGGGTATCGAGAGGGCGGGCCGGCACGGCGGTCGGGCGGCTGCTGAGGAGGAACGACGAAACGAGGCGGCGCGGGTCGTGCGCGAGGGCGAAAGACGAAGGATGCGAGCGGGGAGGGGCTGCCGAGGGACCTAGGGAATCCAGATCTGCGACGAGGGCCGAGCAAGACGGTCAGGACGAGCAACCGCGAGAGCTGAAAGGGGGAGAGACGGTGAGCGCACCTTGATCGTCTGGTCGACCGAGCCCGTCGCGACGACGTTGACGAGCTGCGCCGTCTCGTGCGCCTTGCCGCCGGCGCCGTTCGTCGTCGCGCCGTTGGGCTGGCCGCCGGGAGCTGGCGCTCGGCCCCAAGCCATGGTCGTGACGAAGTGCTCGTGCGCCTCGAGGACCTTGAGGCAGCGGCCCGTCGCGAGGTCCCAGGTCCGAATCGTCTTGTCGTCCGACGCCGAGAGGAGGAACTTGCCCGAAGGGTGGAAGACGAGCGCTCGGACCCAGTTATCGTCTGCGAGAGACAGGCGGCGTCAGCGCCTGAGCAGCGCGCTCGCGAGAGAGAGAGAGAGCAGGGACGCACGGCCGACGAGCGTCTTGAGGCACTGACCGCTGACGGCGTCCCACAGCTTGATCGTCTTGTCGCGCGAGCCCGTCGCGGCGAACGCGCCGACCGTCTTGGCCTCGGCAGACCGTGCGCTCGGAGCCTGCGAGCGAGAGTCCCTGTCAGCGACGCTCTACTGCGCACAGGACGAGGTGAGAAAGGAGACGCACCGTGATGCCCGCCACCTCTCGTATCGCCGGGTAGGCCGCCGGCGGTGCAAAGACGGCGACCTCGACGACGTGCTCGTGCCCTCGCAGCTCGGCCTTGGTCTCGCCCCTCGACGCCTCCCACACTCGCGCCGTCTGCGAGCACGTAGTTATCGTGAGCAGCTGTTGGACAACCCGAGGCGAGACGGTCGTCGAGCGAGAGGGAGAGGACGCACCTGGTCGACCGAGCAGCTGATGAGCTGCAGCCCGTCCGAGCTGGGCAGCACGCTCCGCACCCAGTCGTTGTGACCCGAGAACGTCTTGGTGCAGAAGCTGCGGGCAAGAGGACGAGGCAGGGTCACCAAGACGAGCGAGGGTGTGGAGCAGGACAGTGAGGAACAGGAGACGCACCCGCTCGACACCTCCCAGATCCGGATCGTGCGGTCCCGGCTCGCGCTGACGATGAAGTCGTCGTTGGGCAGAAAGCGCGCCGATGAGATCGAGTGGTCGTGGCCGTGCAGCGTGCGGACGTTCTTCCACTCGTTGTTCGTATCCCACAGCTTGATCGTCAGGTCGGACGAGCACGAGACTGCGAGGGCGGCGAGTCAGTCGCGGTCCCTCTCACGAACAGCGAGCTGAAGAAGGGAGAGAGGGACGCACCGAGGAAGTTGCCCTTCGAGTCAAAGTCGACGTCGGCGACGGCCTTGGTGTGGCCCTTGACGGTGCGCTCGAACTCGCCCGTCTCCCAGTCCCACACCTTGAGCGTCGAGTCCTCGCTCGTACTGACGACGACGCTGAAGAGTGGGTGGAACGTGACGCGCGTGATGGGCGAGCGGTGGCCGGACAGGGTGTGTCGTGCTGGTGCTCGAGGGGTCCAGTCGGGCGACGAGGCCGAGGGTCGTTTTGACGGGGCCGACGAGAGCTCTTCTTGCAGCTGCGAGTTGCGCGCCTCGAGGTCCATGATCTGCAGCGCAGGAGCTGGGTCAGCGTGCTGCTCGCGCTCCTCCTCCTCGTCATGAGAGCTGCGAGCTGATTGAGGGACGCACCTTCTTCTGCAGCCGAATCACGCTCGTCCACTTCTTCTCGAGGAGGCCGCTCCACTTGGCCTTGGCGTCGGGCTGAAAGTCGGGCTGCCCCGCCTCGTGCTTGAGCGCGGCGAGCGTCTCGGTGAACCCGCTCGAGTGCAGGTAGTCGAGCATCGACTTGTGGCTGCGCGCATGGGAGCTCGGTCAGCGTCTTGATAGCCTGGTGGATTGGAGAGAGGGGACGCACAGCTCGTCCTTCTGTCGCTCGCTGAGGACGGAGCTCATCGCTCACGAGGTTGCGGAGGAAGGTGGGGGAAGGCGAGGTCGCACTCGGCGCGTTGGGCGGCGGTCGGCACGGGTTGGACGAGCTGTTCGAGAGCTGGAGTGGCCGGCGCGAAGCCCTGTGTGCGAGTGTCGGAGTCGGAGGTGGGGAGGGATGTCGAGGCGGGCGACGAGGACGAGGGCGAGCGGTGTCGGCGCGCTTTGCGAGCGAGTGCGCGCGTGCGAGGTGGCGCTGAGAGCTGTATGGAAGGCCCTGGCTCGACAGGAGCAGCCGCTGTTGTGGTCGACGTGGACGAGGCGCCGGCTCTCCACTCCTCGTCCTCCTTGTCGTCGTCGCCTTGCTCGCTCCTCGTCGCGCGACAAGCCGGCTCTAGACTGCTTGCACCCTCAGCTGCGTCACAGCTTGCTCGTCGTCTCAAAGCAAGCATGCGCACTCGTCCACCCCGCTGTGCCAGCAAGCTCCGCGCCCTCCCCCTCCTCCTCCTCGCCCTCCCACCTCCGCCCGAGCACCGCCTTCCGCAGCGTTGCCTCGCTGCCCTCGCGAAGCTGCGAAGGCTTTGCTCTCGCCACGTGACCGCCGCTTTGGGCTAGTCCACGGCGGACGGACAGGAGAGAGGCGCGGACCGGCGCCGGGCGGACGACGCCAAGGTCTCCTCGCCGGACCGTCCGCGGACCT
>Ga0308169_10001714_pt1 | contig 24697 bp, 20 predicted proteins | sample PhyBR1_2_FD_202139 | JGI IMG/M metagenome (GOLD analysis project Ga0308169, IMG submission 202139) | Phyllosphere microbial communities from UC Gill Tract Community Farm, Albany, California, United States - DLSLSB.R1 | ecosystem: Host-associated > Plants > Phyllosphere > Unclassified | place...
ATTTTTTCCTGAAAATGCTGTCGAGTATTTTGTGAGTTACTATGATTACTATCAACCTGAAGCTTATATTGCAAGTTCAGGAACTTACATAGAAAAAGATTTAAGTATCAACGAAGAGGTAGAAAAATTACGTCTTTCGGCAATTGCAAGTTTACTTTCAGGAAGAAGAGATATTTTGATTGTGGCCTCAGTATCATGTATTTACGGTGTCGGAAACCCTGCTGAATTCCACAAATCTTTAATTTCTCTTCAGATTGGTGAAAAAACTACCCGAACGGCGTTACTTCATTCTTTAGTTAATGCTTTGTATTCAAGAACGTTGGCGGACTTCCAGCGGGGGACGTTTCGTGTAAAAGGGGATGTTATCGATATATTTCCTGCGTATGCAGACAATGGAATAAGAGTTCAGTTTTTTGGGGACGAAATCGAAAAAATTCAGAGTTTTGATCCTGTTTCAGGAAATGTAACTTCCAATTTTGACCAGATTCAGATTTATCCAGCCAATCTTTTCGTAACGACAAAAGAAACATTGAATGGTGCGATAAAAAACATTCAGGATGATATGGTAAAACAGGTCGACTTCTTTTCCGAAATCGGTAAGCCTTTAGAATCAAAAAGACTGCAGGAAAGAACAGAATTAGACCTTGAAATGATTAAAGAGCTCGGTTATTGCTCAGGAATAGAAAACTATTCACGTTATCTTGACGGAAGGCTTCCGGGATCTCGCCCGTTCTGTCTTTTAGATTACTTTCCAAAAGATTTCTTAATGGTAATTGATGAAAGCCACGTTACGGTTCCACAAGTTCATGCGATGTATGGTGGCGATAGAAGCCGAAAGGAAGCTTTGGTGGAATATGGTTTCCGACTACCAGCAGCGATGGATAACAGACCTTTAAAGTTTGAAGAATTTGAGGCGATTCAAAATCAGGTTATTTATGTTTCGGCAACCCCGGCAGATTACGAGCTGGAAAAAACCGGTGGAGAATATATTGAACAGATTATCCGCCCGACAGGGCTTTTAGATCCAATAATTGAAATAAGACCTTCCTTAAATCAGATTGATGATTTAATGGAAGAAATAAATAAGCGTGCTGAAATTGACGAAAGAGTTTTGGTGACCACTTTAACCAAGAAAATGGCTGAAGAGCTTACCAAATATTTCACAAAATTCGGAATCAGAACGAGATATATTCACTCGGATGTTGAGACTTTGGAGCGTATTCAGATTATGCAGGATTTGCGTCTTGGAGTTTTTGATGTCTTAATTGGTGTCAATTTATTGAGAGAAGGTCTTGATTTACCTGAAGTTTCATTGGTTGCTATTTTAGATGCCGATAAAGAGGGAATGTTGAGAAGCAGAAGATCTATGATTCAGACGGTTGGTCGTGCTGCAAGAAATATCAATGGTAGAGCCATTATGTATGCCGATAAAATCACCAAATCGATGCAGGCAACTTTAGATGAAACTGAATATCGTCGTGCAAAACAAATGCAGTATAATGAAGAACATGGTAAAGTTCCGATGGCATTGAACAAGAAAATCTCAGAAAACCTTGTCGGAAGAAGTAAAGATTTCCCTGATGAAAGATATACTCAGAAAGAAATTACTCAGAAAGTTGCAGAAGTAAAAGCATCTTACGCAACTGAAGATATCGAGAAAATGATTGGGCAGAAGCAAAAAGAAATGGAAGCTGCTGCAAAAAATCTAGATTTCATAAAAGCTGCAAAACTTAGAGACGAAATTGCCGCTTTAAGAGCGTAATAAGTTAAATTAACTTTAAAACTATATCATGAAAAGAGTTACGGGAATTGGAGGCATTTTCTTCAAATGTAAAGATCCTATCAAAATGAAAGAATGGTACAAAATTCATTTAGGGATTGATACCAATGACTACGGAGCAACTTTCGATTGGAAACAAATGTCTGATTCTGATGCGAAAGGTTCTCTTACCTGGAGCCCAACTAAAGAAACAACAGATTATTTCGAGCCTTCTACAAGAGAGTTTATGATTAATTATACTGTTGAAAATTTAGAAACATTGGTTGAAGAATTACAAAAAGAAGGAGTAACAATTCTTGACGAAATTGCAGTGTATGATTTTGGAAAATTTGTTCACATTCTCGATTTGGAAGGAAATAAAGTTGAATTGTGGGAACCGAAATAATTTAATCATTATAAATAAAACTTCGGCGGCACCAAAAGTACCGCCGAAGTTTTGCAAAGTCTTTTAAAACTTATAAATCTTAGTTTTAGGTTTTTCATAACTCACTTTCCCGCCACGAAGAGGTGTAAGCAAATCCATCAAACCATTTAGTTTTATTTCGTAAATCGTAGAAAGCTGCATTCCCAATTTTCCTGGCGGCATACCTTGACGGTGAAACCACTCCAGATAACTGATTGGAAGATCAGCCAAAACGGTGTCTTTATATTTTCCGAAAGGCATTTTTACAACACATATTTCCTGTAAAATTTCAGGATTTATTCCCTGCTCCATTTGTTAAACTATTAAATCAATTTTATTTTCTAATTCTTCTTCACGGTCTTTTTCTGAAAGTTGAAGTTCAGGAGTTTCATCATCAGAAAACTCATTTCTATATACCTGAATAAGCAGTAAAGTTAAGGAAATAAGAATCGGACCGAATACCAATCCCATAAATCCAAAAAGATTCATCCCCATAATAATTCCGAAAACGGTATTTAAAGGGTGAATATCTTCCAATTTTTTAAGCAATGTGAAACGAAGTACATTATCCGTTAATCCCACAACAATTACACAATACAATCCAAGACCAATTCCGGGTCCTGTCTGGCCTTCAGCGATCATAAAAATACAGATTGGGGCATATACTATCGCCGCTCCCACAATCGGAATCATTGATGCAGCAGCAGTTAATGCAAATAATAAAATGGGACTTGGTGCACCAAAGATAAAGTAACCAATTAATGCGATAATACCTTGTCCTAAAGCAACAACAGGAAGACCAATTGCATTGGCCATAATCAATTTGCGCATTTTTTCGCCAATTAAAGAAACATTTGCTCTTTTTAAAGGAGCAGCTGATGCCAAAATTCTTTCAAAAAATCTAGGTTTTTCAAACATAAAGTAAAGAATGAAATACATCGACATCACTACCGTCAGAGTATTAAAAGTTCCGCTTAATGCTGAGGTAGAATATTTTCCGGCAAATTCTTTGACCTTTGCCATGTTTTCTTTGCTAAGAATATTTATACCTGTTTCTTTATCAATGAAATCATGAATTTTAGCAATAAAAATGTTAAACTTTTCCATGTAAGCCTGTGCATTACCAAGCTTTTCAATCAGTAAATCAACGATTAAATAGACGGGAAGAATAATTATAATTAAACTGGCCAGCATGAGCACCAGAGATGAAGCCCAGGGTTTCCATTTTCGCTCTTCTTGCAGGTAAAAATTATATTTGCGGCAGACTACGTAAATTGTTATCGCTCCCAAAACGGAAGGAATGAAAAGCGCAAGATTAAAACAGATTAAGCCCCCTAAAACTAAAATAATGGTTAGCAAAAAGACCTGTTTGATGGCAATGCTGCTGATATGTTTCTCTTTATGTGGCATTTTCATAGTTTTTATTTAGAAGTAAATTTAACCTTTCTCATAACAAAAGCAATACCACGCCTTACATATTATGCTTCCTCTTTGAAAATAGTCTTGTAAAGAGAATAAATCATCGCATTCCAAAATGGAAAAGTGAATAATCCACCGATCAAAAAGATTCCAAATCCAATGTATTTAAATAAAACTGCCACTATTGTACAAACTAATATTTCGATGAAAAACATTTTTAAAGCTTTCCAGTTTAATGCGATTCCCTCAAAAATAGTTTTGTTCTGAAAAAACATTAGTGGCGCTACAAACAAGGTGATCATTACCCAAATGACCGGAAGAATGAGGGTTTGAGCAATAATGCTGTATAAAAAATACCAGAATATAAAATAGCTTGCATATCTGAAGAAATTCAGACCATTGTAGCCTGCAAATAAATCTTTTAACTCAACATTCTCTTTAAGATCAATTTTTCTGAAAATTTGAAAAAAACCTAAATTCAAAGGATAAAGAAAAATAAGTGTTCCTACCATTCCAAGATAAAAGTTCTGAAATCCTTCACTAGAAATGATTGTTGAAATATTATTTTTATAGGCTTCTAGCCCTGCAGGTCCTATTTTCATATAATCAGACATGGCACCCAGAAACTGATCCATAATTCCGTATCGACCCGAAAAGTACATGAATACCGTAGAAAATAAAGCCATATAAATAACTGAAAAAATCATTTGGTATATCAAAGTCTTATTCCAATAAAAAAATGCCTGTTTTAAGATAAAATCGATTCCCGGTTTTTGTGGATATTGCTGCTGCATGAAAATATTTTGTGCAAAAGTAAACATCAATAACTACTTTTGCGGAATGTTTTTGGCGAATCATCAAAAATTTATTGAAATGGACGAACTTTCACATCAGAAAGTTCCCTTTTTCTTTATTATAGACTTCCTGGTTGATAAGGTAGAGGTTTTCACAGAAGATGAAATTAGTAGAAATGGTTTATTGGTTGATTTTCAGGGTTTTTCGATTGTGAATAAGCAGGAAGCTTTAGGAAAAGAAATAGAATTGAAATCTTTTCCTGAATCATTGAAAAGCTTTAAAAAAGGTTTTGACCACGTTCAGAAAAATATTCGGCAGGGAAATTCTTATCTTACCAACTATACAAGGAAAACAAAAATTGAAACCAATCTCAGTTTAGAAGAAATTTTTCATCATTCTCAGGCAAAATATAAGGTTTTATATAAAGATTTTTTCGTATTTTTTTCTCCTGAAACTTTTGTAAAGATCGTTGATGATAAAATCCTTACTTTTCCGATGAAAGGCACGATTGATGCTTCCGTAAAGAATGCCGCAGAGGTTTTGAAGAACGATAAAAAAGAAAAAGCCGAACATTATACCGTTGTTGATTTGCTTAGAAATGATTTGAGCATGGTGGCAGATGATGTAAAGGTTGACAAATTTCAGCATATAGATTTTCTGAAAACAAAACAGAAAGATTTGTATGCGATGAGTTCTGAAATTTCGGGAAATTTAAAATCTGAATTTAAAGGAAAAGTAGGAAGCATAATGCAAAAGCTTTTGCCTGCAGGCTCAATTTTAGGAGCTCCAAAACCTAAAACTTTAGAAATTATTCTTGAAGCGGAAGGCTTTGAAAGAGGTTTTTATACCGGAGTTTGCGGTTGGTTTGATGGTAAAAATCTAGACAGTTGTGTGATGATTCGTTTTATAGAAAAAGAAGGCGATCAGCTTTATTTCAAAAGCGGTGGCGGTATTACGCACATGAGCAAGTTAGAAGACGAGTATCAGGAAATGAAAAACAAAATTTATGTCCCAATTCATTGAAAGTATTAAAGTAGAAGATCAGGAATTGTTCCTGCTGGAATTTCACCAGAAGCGTGTGAACGAGACTTTCGCCCATTTTGGGAAAGAAGGCTCTATCGATTTGGAGAAAATTTTTAAAAATCTCAATCATGACGAAGATGGTTTATACAAATTAAGATTAACGTATGATTTGGATAAAAGATTCAAAACCATGATGATTCCTTATGCGATTCCCGAAATACAGGATTTTCAGTTGGTAGAAAATAACATCTACGATTACTCTTTTAAGTTTGAAGACCGCAAAGAGCTGGAGAAAATGAAAATGAAGTCTAAAGCTGAGGAAATTATTATTGTAAAAAATAATCACATCACAGACACTTCTTTTTCTAATCTTCTGTTTCAGAAAGGAAAAGACTGGTTTACACCGTCAACTTACCTTTTAAATGGAGTTCAAAGACAGTATCTTTTAAAGAAAAAGAAAATAAAAGAAGCGGAAATTACATTGCAGAATATTAAGGAATTCTCACATTTTCAGTTGATTAATGCGCTGAATGACTTTGATGATATGTTTATTTATCCTATTCATAAAATCACCAATCTCCCGGGAAATGATGATTATCTGGATATTTAGATAACTCCTTTAAAATATTTTTCTTACAGATTAAATAGAAAAGCAGATTTATAATTAAATAAATCTGCTTTTTTTTATCATTAAAGTTTAGGATTTTTTCTTAATCGTCCTCCACAACTTAATTTTTCTTAATGGTTCAAATCTATTTTAAACTTCCTTTAAAAAATTAAAATAAGCTTTTTGGGTAGCTGCATTATTTTGACCTTGCGTATTGACTTCCATGATCTTAGGTTGTAAATCCGGCTTGAAGAAATTTTCAAAAACCCGGTCTAAAGTTCCGTCATCATCTACTTTTATATAAGAAAAACCAAAATGTTTAGCCATAAACTCAGCATTCTTATGATGCTTTGTAGAAATGAATTCATCAACCGTATTTGAGTTGGCATTTCCGGGGCCTGGAATGATCTTAAAAATATTTCCTTCACCATTATTAAAAATGATAATTCTTGTAAACGGCGGAATATATTGATTCCACAAACCATTGATGTCATAGAAGAAGCTTAAGTCGCCTGTAATCAATAAAGTTGGGTTTTTGTTCTTAATAGCAAAGCCCATTGCCGTGGAAGTACAACCGTCGATTCCGCTTGTTCCGCGATTACAGTACATTTTTCTTTTACCAAAATCGAATAATTGTGCGTAGCGTATCGCCGATGAATTACTGAAGTGTACATTGTAATTCTCCGGAATGCTTTGTGAAGCTTTATTAAAGAAATAAAAATCTGAAAACTCGATTAGATTTAAGAAATCATTATGTTTTTTATCTTTTTTATCTCGTAAAACATCCCAAAGATTATAATAAGGTCTAGGTTCTAAGTTGATGAAATGTAATAATTTAGAAAAGAATAGTTCAGGCTTTACTTCTATTTTCTGGGTTAAAGAAAAATAAGTATCGGGCTGCCAAACCTCATCCAAATGCCAATGCTGTTTCGGATGTGCATTTCTTAAAAATTGCTTTACTTTTTTAGAAACCACATTTTGCCCGACAGTAATTAATAAATCTGGAGCATAAGTTTTAAAATCTTCTTCTGTGAATGCAAAAATATATCGGTCGATATGTCTGAAAAACTTCTCATGATATAAATTTGAATTTGCTTCGCTTAAAATAACAACAGAATGGTTTTTTACCAATTGTGTGAGCTGGTTTTCAAGTTCTGCGCTGTAACCTTTGGTGCCCACAAGAATCATGATTCTCTGTGAAGTATTCCAGTCTGCAACTAAATTTGAAGGGAGTTCGTAATCTTTCTTTTTAATGGTTTTCTCTACTTCAGGGAAAGTTGGAAGTTCTGAAACCAAATCATACAAAGGCTCTTCCAACGGAATATTGATATGCACCGGACCTTGTTTTTCAAAACAAAGCTCGACCGCTTTTTTTATAAGATCTGAATTGATGCTTTCTGCGTTTTCTTTACTGTCTTCCACCAACTGAAAATCTCCGTAAGAATGCTGATGAAACAGATTGTTTTGTCTGATTGTTTGTCCATCAAACAAATCGACATAATCCGTCGGTCGGTCTGCCGTTAAAATCAACAACGGAATATTCTGATAAAAAGCTTCGGTAACTGCAGGATAATAATTTGCCGCTGCAGAACCGCTTGTACAGGTAATTGCAACAGGTTTTTTCTCACTCATTGCCATTCCGAGAGCAACAAAAGCTGCACTTCTTTCATCGACAATGCTGAAACAGTTGAAATCATCCATTTCTGAAAAATGAATGGCCAGAGGAGCATTTCTGGATCCCGGAGATATCACAACGTCTACAATGTTGTACTGATGAAGAATATTGGCAAGTACCTGAATACTCCTTTTAGAAGAATATTTTTTCATATAGCAAAATTAAAGGTTTTTATTGATTTGATAAATAAATTTATACGTCAAGTTTTGTCGTATTCCAGACTTAGCTTTGCTTTTAGAAATGATTTTGCAAAATCTTAAACTATGTTTAACAAATTAAAAATATAAAAGATGAATAATATTTATGATGGATTTACTTTTGTGAAAGGTTTATCAATAAACAATCCAACAGGAACAATAAGAATTGGAAATACAAATGATAACAAATCATTTATTTCTTATCGAATAGTATTATATCCTAAGAACTTTACAGAAAACTTGATTTTGGAAATATCAACGAACATAGGAATAGGTCAAAGTTTCAAAATTATAATATATGATATTGACAGTGTTTCAATGAATAATAAAAAGAACCCTTCAAAAGACACAAAAATAATTAATAAATCATATGATATAAAAAGTGAGAAATTCCAGCTATCGATTCCATTTAATCAATCCGCACAAGCGAATGCGTGGAAAGATAAAGAATTCAAGATGGCTGAGTGTTACTTAGAAATAAGTTCTAATAAAATCAAAACAGATTACTCGGAGGTATTCTTAGTAGAAAAATCTAAAAACCCTAACCCGAATAATCAATCCGAAATTAAAATAATTAAAAATCCTTTAAACTTAACAAAAGAACAACAAAATAATTTTATGGCCGCAGTACTGGTAGAAACTAGTGGAGGAAGAAAAGCACTTTGGGACATTGCATGGATTTATTTCAATTTAGTTCAAATTCTTGGATTTGAAAAAGGACTAAAAAGATCTTCTGCATATAACTTGAGAGAAAAAAATTATATGTTCAAAGCGCACTTATATTTCTTAGGAAACGGCGAAAAATACAGCAATGATGTAGGAGTTTCTCCAAGCAATTGGGATGATTATAAAATAAAAGATTATGTAAACATTGGTCCATATAAAACTAATTGTAAAGATTCTGTCTTAGATTTTAAAGAATTTGCAGAAAAAAACATTTTCAGCAATAAACCAATGACTTTATATGATGGATGGGAGGGTCAAGGAAATACGGATGATATGAATATAGATGATGGAAGATATGATAAAGTATGGGAAAAAGCACGACAGTATTATTGGCTACAAAGACGGAAACAAGTATCAAAAATTTTTGTCAAAAAGTTATATGATGGAGAACATACTTCGTATATTTATGACACTAAAAACATAATGAGTTATTTTAAATCATTTCCAAACAAATTACCAAATACTAATGAAATACCGAAGATTCCGCATTACGACAAATATGGAGAACCATACAAATATGATTCTAATGGAAAACCAACGCCTGCTATTCTTGACACTTATGGAGGGGTCAAAAATTAGCAAAATATTAATCTTTATATTTTCTAGTTTAATTTTAATTAATTGTAAAAAAACGGAAAATATAAAAAAAATAAAGCCAGAAAAACAGAATGAGATATTTCAACTTGTTGAAAAGGGAGGTTACTCATTTAGAAGAAATTATAGCTATTCGGAAGACATATATAATAACGAAAAAGAAAAAAAGCAATTAGATAATAGAAATCCCGAAATTACTGGTAAAGACATAAAGGGGACAAAGTATTATTCAGGGATTGATAGTATGAAATTATTTGACAATCTTAGTAATCTAAATATAGAACAGTGGGATGAACTGAAAAATATTAAATATAAAGGAGAGAAATTCAATTATAATGAAAAAACATATATTTTTTCAATTTCAGATATAAATAGTAGTTCATTTTTAATAAAACTTCGTGATTTAAAAAATAATATCGTCTTAACAAAGAAATTAGATTATGATCTACCTCCTGACGTTATATTTCAAATTAGAAATATTGACAATGACAAGAATGATGAAATTATATCATTTTATCATTCTTACATTGCTAATGGAGATAATTATGATATCAACATATATGAATTAGAAGAAAAATAAAATCTGTAAATTAGCACCACGTAAAATTTCTATAAAATGGATAAAATACCTAGTGTAGACCTGCGTGATTTCCTTTCGGACAACCCGGAACGCAAACAGAAATTTGTAAATGAAATCGGAAAAGCTTACGAAGAAATTGGTTTTGTAGCCTTAAAAGGACATTTTCTTGATGACAAACTCGTAGACGATCTTTATGGAGAAGTAAAAAACTTCTTTGAACTTCCAACAGAAACCAAACAAAAGTATGAGATCCCAGGAATTGGGGGACAAAGAGGGTATGTAGGTTTTGGTAAAGAAACGGCAAAAGGTTTTAAAAAAGGTGATTTAAAAGAATTTTGGCATTTCGGACAGTATGTTTCGGATGACTCAAAATACAAAAGCCAATATCCTGACAATGTAATCGTTGACGAGCTTCCAAAATTTAATGAGGTAGGTAAAGAAACTTACCAAATGCTTGAAAAAACAGGAAAATATGTTTTGAGAGCTTTAGCTTTATATCTTGGTCTTGATGAATTTTATTTTGATGATAAAATTGCAGAAGGAAATTCCATTCTTCGACCAATTCATTATCCTCCAATCACTCAGGAACCAGATGATGCAGTAAGAGCTGCCGCTCACGGTGACATCAATTTAATCACTCTTTTGATGGGCTCTCAGGGAAAAGGTCTTCAGGTACAAAACCATAAAGGTGAATGGATCGATGCCATTGCACAACCTGATGAATTAATGATTAACGTTGGAGATATGCTTTCGAGACATACCAACAATAAACTGAAATCTACGATTCACAGAGTCGTTAATCCGCCAAGAGAATTGTGGGGAACTTCAAGATATTCTATTCCTTTCTTTATGCATCCGGTAAGCGAAATGTCGCTGAATGCTTTAGAAAACTGTGTTGACGAAAACAATCCAAAGTTGTATGAAGATACAACAGCCGGAGAGTTCTTGCATGAAAGATTAATTGAATTGGGATTAATTAAGAAATAATTTTGAAACCGAACTTTTTAGTTCGGTTTTTTATTTTCAACAGTATCATTTTTGTCGATCTGTGGGAAGAATTACTTTTCACAGATTTCACATATTGACACAGATTTTTTAAGTTAAGCTTTTATTTATTGATTTTCAGCCATTTCGTAATGTTTTATAAGTTCACGATATACAATATTTTAATTTATTTTATATAATTGTAAATCAATATAATTGTTATTTTTTAACATCTGTTTTTGGACATACTTTTTTTCTTCTCTTTTGCGTAAAATCTATTTCATTTCCATTATTATCAAAACTTTTACCATTTAAAAGACCAGGATTTATATTCATAAATTGTTCGGTGGCACCCATTGGATTTCTTTTAAAATTATTCCAAATTTTATTAAATTCAGATTTATTTATTTCAATAGGTGTTAAATACTGTTTATAAATAAAATTTGTTACTGCGTTTGCTACTTTATAATTTTCTATTAATAAAAAAGAATGCTGGTTTTGTAAATCATTTATTTTAACTATTAAACCAGGAAGGTTTGCAAAAACATATGGGCCATCCTGTATTAAAATGTCTTGTGTAAACCAAGCTTCCCATGTACGTCCTCCATAATTGATTTCAGCTTTTTGACAATTGTAGTTTTGTATTATTTTTTTTTCTTTTGTAAGCTTCCAATTTGTTAGCGGCTGCTGTATAACTTTAAATGGTTGAATACCAACATACTCAATAGAATAGGTGCTTTTTTTACTTTTAAAAACATTATTAATAAATAGACCTTTAGAGAGTTTAATGTTGGCTGGATTTTCATTATTTTTAATAGCGTTCGCAATAGCTGAATCTCTCTTTGCGCCAATATTACTAACAAATTCAGTATGGTTATCAAAAACTTCTAACCTAGTTTCTTCATATAGCAAACTATCTATCTTTGTTGAATCGGCAATAAATTTATATGAATAAATAAATCGATGAGTTTGAGAATAACAAACAAAAGGTAACAGGAATAAGACGAGATAAGTAAATTTCTTCATTGAGTAGTATTTGATTTACATTTATTAAAAACCATTAACCCCCAAAAGCTATGGGTTAATCTTGTAAAAGTCTATAATTTCCTAAAAATTACAATTTACCTGTATTATTGTCTGGTGATGGAGGGTTGTGAACATTAACACTAGGTGTTGAAGATAAATCTTTTAAATCATTCTGCAAACTTCTTGTTCCGTCACCACAGGAAGTTTCCAATCCGCCAGAAATACTTGACAATAAATTCTCAGAAACAACTGCTCTTTTTCATCAAAATATTTCTTTCTGCTTATTTTTAGAGCTTGTGATAATTTTAGAAAATAAATTGCTAGAAACTAAAAGTATTTAGAATCGTTTCAGCGATATTCTTTAGAAAACTGTGTTGACGAAAACAATCCAAAGTTGTATGAAGATACAACAGCCGGAGAGTTCTTGCATGAAAGATTAATTGAATTGGGATTAATCAAGAAATAAATCTGATCTATAAATTCTAATATATAATTAAGAAAGACCTCTATTCGTAGAGGTTTTTTTGCTCTAAACAGTTGGATGCGATAAAAATACATCGTACAGAAAGTCTATACGATCCTATTAAACTTTTCGTAGATCTGCAGAATATCTAAACTGATATTTTAAACTCTCTGTAAACTTACAGAATGCTTAAACCAGCATTTTAAACTTAGTGAATACTGATTTAGCTTAAAATCTGAGACTTTAACCTGTCGGTATACAGAAGCTTTTTTTATTCCCACAACTTTACGTATTTTTGAGAAAATCCTTCATAATGAATTTTAAACCTATATTATTAACAGCCGGAGTATTGTTCTCGGCTACAGTTTATTCTCAAAAAATGAATTATCCTAAAGCGATCAAAGGAAATCAGACAGATACTTATTTTGGAACAGGCGTTGCAGATCCGTACAGAGATTTAGAAAATGATTCAGCCCCTACTAAAAAATGGGTAGATGAAGAGGTTGCTTACAGCCAAAATTATTTATCGAAAATTCCTTTCAGAGACGAGATTAAAAAGCAATTGACAGATATTTGGAATTACGAAAAGATTGGTGCACCTTTCAAAGAAGGAGATTTTACATATTATTATAAAAATGACGGTTTGCAGGCGCAATCTGTACTCTATAGAACCAACAATAAAACAAAAACAACAGAAGTTTTCTTAGATCCGAATAAATTTTCAGATAAAGGAACAACTTCACTTTCCAGTTTATCTTTCAATAAAAAAGGAAATTTAGCAGCATACTCAATCTCAGAAGGAGGAAGCGATTGGAATAAAATCATCATCATTGATGCCATTACCAAAAAACCGATCGATGAAACTTTGGTTGATGTAAAGTTCAGCGGAATTTCTTGGCAGGGTGATGAAGGTTTCTATTATTCAAGCTACGACAAACCGAAAGAAGGAACGGTACTTTCCGGAATGACCGATAAGCACAAAGTGTACTTTCATAAATTAGGGACAAAGCAATCTGCCGATCAACTGATTTTTGGTGGAGATAAAACTCCAAGACGATATTTGGGAGCTGGAGTTTCTGAAGATCAACGATATTTGATTATTTCAGCGGCAAATGCAACCAACGGAAATGAATTGTACGTTAAAGATTTAAAGAAAGGAGGCGATTTCGTTCAAGTCAACAAAGGTTTTGATATCAATGTAAATATTGTTGATACAGAAGGGGATAATCTTTTTATTTTTACCGATAAAGATGCTCCGAATATGCGTTTGGTAAAAACGACCATTCAAAATCCATCTCCTGAAACATGGCAAGATGTTATTCCTGAAACAGAAAATGTGTTGGGGATTTCCGGCGGCGGAGGTTATTTCTTCGCTACTTATATGGTTGATGCGATTGATAAAGTAAAACAGTTTGACAAAACCGGAAAGCTGATCAGAGAAATTTCTCTTCCTGGGAAAGGTAATGTCGGTGGTTTTGGAGGTAAAGAAACAGAGAAAGAAATGTATTATTCTTTCAGCAATTACATTACTCCGGGAACAACGTACAAATTCAATGCAGATACCGGAAAATCTGAAGTTTACCAAAAACCGAAAGTGAAATTTAATCCTGAAGATTATGTTTCTGAGCAGGTATTTTATACATCAGAAGACGGCACCAAAGTTCCGATGATGATCAATTATAAAAAGGGGATCAAACTGAATGGTAAAAACCCTACGATTCTTTATTCTTACGGTGGCTTCAACATCAGTTTACAACCATCTTTCTCCGTAGTTAATGCGATTTGGATGGAAAATGGCGGAATTTACGCTGTTCCAAACATTCGTGGCGGAGGTGAATACGGTAAAAAATGGCACGATGCAGGCACGAAAATGCAGAAGAAGAATGTATTTGAAGATTTCATCGCAGCTGGAGAATATTTGCAAAGTAAAGGTTATACATCAAAAGAATATATGGCGCTTTCAGGAAGATCAAACGGAGGTCTGTTAGTTGGAGCAACGATGACGATGCGTCCTGATTTGGCTAAAGTTGCCTTCCCGGGAGTGGGCGTTTTAGATATGTTGAGATACAACAAATTTACTGCTGGAGCAGGTTGGTCTTACGATTACGGAACTGCCGAAGACAACAAAGAAATGTTTGATTATTTAAAATCATATTCACCGGTTCATAATGTAAAAGCAGGAACTTGTTATCCGTCAACAATGATTATTACAAGTGATCACGATGACAGAGTAGTTCCGGCGCATTCATTCAAATTTGGTGCAGAATTACAGGAAAAACAAAAATGTGCAAACCCTATTTTGCTAAGAATTGAGAAAAATGCAGGTCATGGTGCCGGAAGAGCAACGGATCAGGTAATCAGTGAAAATGCTGACTTGATTTCTTTCGCTTTATATGAAATGGGCATTAAAAAGCTAAATAAATAATCAAAACTTATTTAGGTTTAAATGAAAGCGAGATTGTAATAGTACAGTCTCGCTTTTGTATTTTATGTTACTAAGAAGTCCTGAAAGGACGATTTAACGAAGAATAGGATGAAGTCCTATTAAATTAAACAAGTTGATAAAGCCTAAAGAGCTATACGTTAAAAGATTCTTTATTTTAAGCATTTAATCTTACTTTTCCTTCCTAAAAATCAATCGCAAAACATTCTCTCAAAAATGCTTATTTTTAAAATCTTAAATCTGAAGAAATGAGAAGGGAAATAAAGAATAAAATTCCTCAATTTAATATATCTGAAAATCAGCAGGAAATCTACCAATTTGAAAAGGATGGACTTGAGCTGAAATCAAAATACACAGCAGAAGATGTAAAAAATAAAGATATCGCTGATGCCTCTCCGGGAATTGCACCTTTTCTAAGAGGTCCTTATTCGACGATGTATGTTCAAAAACCTTGGACCGTTCGTCAATATGCAGGATTTTCTACAGCTGAAGAATCTAATGCGTTTTATAGAAGAAATTTAGCTGCCGGACAAAAAGGACTTTCCGTTGCCTTCGATTTGGCGACACACAGAGGTTACGATTCCGATCATGCACGAGTTGTTGGAGATGTTGGTAAAGCTGGTGTTGCGATTGATTCTGTTGAGGACATGAAAATTTTATTCAACGAAATTCCTTTAGATGAAATATCGGTTTCCATGACGATGAATGGGGCGGTTTTGCCGATTCTTTCATTCTATATTGTAGCGGCAGAAGAGCAGGGTGTTTCTCAGGATAAGCTTTCGGGAACCATTCAGAATGATATTTTGAAAGAATTTATGGTGCGTAATACGTACATTTATCCACCAACACCGTCCATGAAGATTATTGCTGATATTTTTGAATACACTTCGAGAAATATCCCCAAATTCAACTCGATATCAATTTCCGGATATCACATGCAGGAAGCCGGTGCAACTCCTGTTTTGGAAATGGCTTATACTTTAGCTGATGGTTTAGAATATGTAAGAACCGGAATTAAAGCAGGAATGAATGTGGATGATTTCGCACCAAGATTATCATTTTTCTGGGCAATCGGGATGAATCATTTCATGGAAATTGCTAAAATGCGTGCTGCAAGATATATTTGGGCAACGCTTTTAAAACAGTTTAATCCTCAAAATCCAAAATCTTTAGCTTTAAGAACGCATTCACAAACTTCAGGTTGGTCTTTAACAGAACAAGAACCATTTAATAATATTACGAGAACAGCGATTGAAGCTTTGTCTTCAGCTTTAGGCGGAACCCAGTCTCTTCATACAAACGCTTTGGATGAAGCGATTGCTTTACCGACTGATTATTCGGCAAAAATTGCAAGAAATACACAGATTATTCTTCAGCAGGAAAGCGGAATCTGCGATGTAGTAGATCCAATGGGCGGAAGTAATCTGGTTGAAAGTCTTACGCAGCAAATGATCGAAGAAGCGATGAAATTCATCGATGAGGTAGAAAAAGAAGGCGGAATGACGAAAGCCATCGAAGCCGGAATTCCAAAAATGAGAATTGAGGAAGCTGCCGCAAAAAAACAAGCTAAAATTGACAGCAGTGAAGAATTTATCATTGGTGTCAATTCATTTAAATCGAGTTTAAAGCAAACACCAATCGATATTTTAGATATTGATAATACTGAAGTTCGTAGAAAGCAGATTGAAAGATTAGATTCAATTAAATCAAACAGAAACAGCGAAGCTGTAGAGCAGATTTTAAATGAAATCCGAGAATCTGCGAAAACAGGAAACGGAAATCTTTTGGCATTATGCATCGAAGCGGCAAGAAGGAGAGTAACTTTAGGCGAGATGAGCGATGCTATGGAAGAAAGTTTCGGACGTTACAAAGCCAATATCAGAACGATACAAGGAGTTTACGCTATGAATGCAGGTAAAAATGAATACTTTGGAAAAGCACTTGAGCTTACCCAAAAATTTGAAGAAGCAGAAGGTCGTCGTCCAAGAATTATGGTGGCAAAAATGGGGCAGGATGGTCATGACCGTGGTGCAAAAGTGGTAGCAACTGCCTTTGCAGACATGGGATTTGATGTCGATGTTGCGCCGTTATTCCAGACTCCGGAAGAGGTTGCAAAGCAGGCGGTTGAGAATGATATTCATATTTTAGGTGTTTCAAGTTTGGCGGCTGGTCATAAGACTTTGGTTCCGCAGGTTGTTGAAGAGTTAAAGAAATTGGGTGCAGAAGATATTACAATTGTTGTGGGAGGAGTAATTCCACAACAGGATTACGAATTTTTGTATGCAAACGGAGCTGATTTCATTTTCGGTCCCGGAACAAATCTTCCTAAATGTGCGGTTGATATTTTGAATAAATTTTTAGCGTAATCAAGTGAATATTTTAATTGAGAAATCTGATGTTACGTGGCTGGTTCAGTCTCATAAAGGATTTTCTCCATTTAATTATGATATTTGTGTAGATTGGGCGATAGATCTACTGCAGAAAGAAATTGTGACGGATAACATTCAAATGCTTTCTGCATTTTCTAAACCTACCGATGCTTGGGAAATTAAACCTTTTGTAAGTAAAGTTTTAAAAGAATTTAATCTTGAAGAATTTGAAGGGGAAAAAGCAGTTCAAAGTCGATCTTATTATTATATACAGAAGATTGTTAATGGTGAGAACGATGTGCTTTCTTGTCTCGAAAAACTAGCCAGAATTTGTGTAGAATCAGAGTATGAAAAAAATGTTTATCCGTTTTACTTATTATATTATTCATGGGGAGATTTAGAAGATTTTAAGATGAGTTCCCACTATCAAAATGTCACTTTTAGCAATTTTAACGAGACGGTTTTAAAAGAGGCAAAAATTTGGATTGCAAATTTCGAAAATCTAAAATAAATTTCCCAGAAATGTAATTTAACATTTCATTAGACTTCAAATTGCACAGCTTTTGTACTGTAAGACATAACCAAAAATAAAATGTTATGGCTTATACAGTAGTTTCAGTATTTCCGGAAAATGTGAATACCGAGGAAATAAAATCAGAATTAAAAAATAACGGATTTCTTGATGCAGACATTATTGTTTCGAAATCAAGGTTTGATCAGGAATCTTTAAATAATGAATACGAAGATGATGAAAAAACAAAAAGTTTTTGGAATCATGTTTTTGTGAATGATAACGAGATTTTAGCGGCTTACAGCAAAGAAAGTGTAGGGAAAATCAACTTGGTAGTTTATGCTTCCAATCTTACAGATGCCCAAAACGCAAAAAAAGTTCTCGATCAATATGGAGCGTTAAAAATTTACAACAAGCCTTCTGTTAATCAGAATGAGTCAGAAACTGCAGGTTTACCGGAAGATGTTTACAACGGAATTATTGCAAAAGCAAAGCATGATGTATATTTCCTAGATAAAGAAAGAGTGTATTCCCCAAACAGCAACGGAATGGGCGATACAATGGATAGTTTAGGATCTAAAGATTAAGTTTAAGAAAAAATAAAGAATGCCTGGATAAGAAATTATTCAGGTTTTTTTGTGAAAAAATTTTGTTTTTCAGAAAATTGTATATCTTTGCATCTGAAAATCAAGTTTAACCATTAAAAAAACAACGAAGCAATGTTCAAATACAATCAACATTCATCAGTAGGATTGCCTTTTGCAAAGGCGAGGCTTCGTGGTTTGGTACATTCATAGAACAACAGTATATTGAAATATCAAAACCCGAAGTCGTAAGATTTCGGGTTTTTTATTGCGCAATATTTCAAACTCAAAACGTTTCCCCGAAATCATTTTTTTTAGGAGCTTAATCCCGCTGTCCACTGTATCTTTTTTGCCAACGCTTTTTCAAGCCAATGCAAAAAAGGATGCCGTTTCCATCGGGGCTAAAAAAAATTCCTGTCAATCAAAACCACATAGGTTTCAAAAACCTATGTGGTTTGAATAACATTGTCATTCTCACGAAGGAAGAATCTCTTTCAAAAAGATGACAAAAACAAGATCAACTAAAATTTTAGTTGGTGAAATGTCAGATGCAAAAATGTCTTTTATCTAGCGTCTGATATCTAAACATTTTATTAAAAAAACAATGGGAAATTTAAAACTTAAAGGAAAAGATATATTAAAATTAGGCTATCCAAATAATCAAAGCGTAAACATCGCTTTGGAAGTCATGAAAAGAAATTTTGCAACGAAAAATATTCATCACGTAAAATCTCTTTTAAAGGAAATTCTGGTCAATCCGGAAAATTTTGAGAAAGATTTAACCTTCGGACAAATTGCAGAAGCCTTGCTTTCATCCAAGAAAACAGAAAAAAGAATGCTCAACACAAATAGAACTTCTTTTCATATTTTCGGAAATAATATTTCGGATGAAGCAAAGAATCAATTGTACACCGCATTGAAATTGCCAATTGCAACGCAGGGAGCTTTGATGCCTGATGCGCACAGCGGTTACGGGCTTCCGATTGGTGGAGTTCTCGCCGTAGAAAATGCTGTAATTCCTTACGGAGTCGGCATGGATATCGGCTGTAGAATGTCGCTCAGTATTTTGGATACGCCGATTTCATATCTGAACGGAGCAAGAGATAAATATGAAAAAGCGCTTGCCGAACATACCAAATTCGGGATGTATGAAACGCATAAATCTCACGTCGATCACGAAATTTTCGACAGAGACACATTCGACTTAATTCCGATTTTGAGACGATTAAAAGGAAAAGCCATCAAACAAATGGGAAGTTCCGGCAGCGGAAATCACTTTGTAGAATTCGGGGAAGTCGAAATTACGGAAGAAGACGAACAGATCAACCTTCCAAAAGGAAAATACCTCGGAATTCTTTCACACAGCGGTTCGCGTGGTTTGGGAGCAGAAATCGCTCAGTATTATTCGAGAGTTGCAACAGAGCAATGTCCGTTACCAAAAGAAGCCCAAAACTTCGCCTGGCTAAATTTGAATACGCATCTCGGCTTAGAATACTGGACGGCAATGAACCTTGCAGGAGATTACGCTTCGGCTTGTCACGACGATATTCACAGAAGATTGGTAAAAGCTGTTGGAGGAAGAGTAAAAGCCAGAATTGAAAACCATCACAATTTCGCTTGGAAAGAAATCCATAACGGAAAAGAAATGATTGTTCACAGAAAAGGTGCAACTCCGGCAAACGAAAATCAATTGGGAATGATTCCCGGCTCGATGACCGCAAAAGGTTTTATTGTTCGCGGAAAAGGAAATCCAAATTCATTGAACTCAGCTTCACACGGAGCAGGACGAGCTTTTTCAAGAGGAGAATGCAGAAATCTTTTCACTCAAAATGACATTAAGAAAGAATTGAAACTCAAAAATGTCACTTTGATGGGCGGAAATGCCGAAGAAGCACCAATGGCGTACAAAGACATCAACGAAGTCATGAATGCGCAAAGCGAATTGGTAGATATTCTTGGAACTTTCCAGCCTAGAATTGTGAGGATGGATAAGTAAATTGGTTGATGGTTATAGTTGTCGGTTGTTGGCAACGAGCCTGCCAAAAATAATTAATAAACTGAGTTTGATAGTTAAAATAGTTTTAAAACATCAATAGGAATGGGCTTTAGCCCATTTTACTGAGGATGATGAAGAGTTGGCTTTAGCCAAAATATATAACAAGTTTCGGCTAAAGCCTTTGATTCTGCATCATCTACATCGGGCTAAAGCCCGAAGCAATTGATAAATTTTCAACTGTAATATTCAATATTTTAATAAGTGATTTTTAATCAAACTCAATGTAATAACAAATAGTAATAACAAGGAGAAAAACCATAGCCTCGATTGCAGCGGCATCCTTTTTTTGCATTGGTTTGAAAAAAACGAGGGCAAAAAAGATATAGCGGAAAGCGGGATTAAGCTCCTAAAAAACAATGGACAAATTAATACAAATAACCTCAGGAAGAGGACCTTTAGAATGCCAATGGATAGTTGCCAAGGTTCTGAAGGTTTTCCTTGAGGAAGCAAAAAATAATAATATAGATTACGAAATCATACACCGCGAAAATGGTGATGAAAATCTGACATTGAAATCTGTAACCCTACTTTTAAAATCAAAAAATGTAAATGAATTTTTAAAAACTTGGTTGGGAAGTATTTGCTGGATTGGGAAAAGTACCTTCCGAAAACTGCACAAAAGAAGCAATTGGTTTATCGGGGTTTTTGAACTGGAAGGTTTGGAGAAAATTAGTTTCAACGAAAAAGATATTCAGTTTCAAACGACGAGAAGCCAGGGAAGTGGTGGACAAAACGTGAATAAAGTAAACACTGCTGTTCGTGCGACTCATATTCAGACCGGGAAAAGTGTTTTCGTGCAGGATTCTCGTTCGCAATTGGAGAATAAAAAACTTTCGATTGAAAGATTGAAAGAAAAAGTATTGGAGCAGAATATTATTCAGCTTCAAAAGCAAATGCAGGAAACATGGAATAATCATCTGCAGGTACAGAGAGGAAACGCTGTCCGTACTTTTTCGGGAACAGATTTTAAAAAGAATTATCAGGAAAAATCTTTCAAAAAACAAAGAAATACCCTGAAAAACGAATTAAAAAAATATAAAAATGACCTTAACTAAAAGTAAATATTACTTCGAGGCTTTAGATAATTATCCTTATAGCTTGCCGGATTGTCTGGAAGCGTTGAATTATGCGCTGTCATACGATCCTGAAGATGCAGATTCTCTTTGTTTAATGGGAAGAATCTACAGCGAAATGCTCATCGATTACGAAAAAGCAAAACTCTATTTTGAAGAGGCAATGCAATGTGATGTGACGAATCTCAATACGCCCAAATATTACATTAAATGTCTTTTGGATAATGAAGATTTGCAGGAAGCTGAAAAGCTGATTACCTATTCTTTAAAAATAAAAGGAATTGATAAAGCGACTATCTGGTTTTACAGATCCCTGCTTTCTGAGAAGAGAGGAAGCTTTCCCAATGCTTTAAAATTTTTAGCTGAAGCTGAGAAATATTGTTTTACATCGCACAGTTTCGATGTTGTAAAAGATCGCAAGAAATTTATTAAGTCTAAAATGCCAAAGAAAAAATCTAAAAACAAGAGGGAGACGAAATAAGTCTCCTTTTTTGTAATTTTAATTTATGAAACACTATTTATTTTTGATTCTATTGCTATTGATTTCCTGCAAAAAGAACGAAGCGAGAAAAGAAATAATCCAAAAAGATGAAACTTTGGACTTGAAGTACGAAGTTTTGAATCAGCTTATTACTGAACAAATTAGAGAAGACAGCATTAATGACATTTTACATGATAACATTTATAATATTGCAGTTAAGAGAATTTTTTTTGAAGAATTAAATGAGAACGAAGTACCACCGCCGCCTTTTTTAGCGTTGAATTTCTCATATGATTCCATTTTTGCAATGAAAGATACATCTTACTATAAAAATCAAGATAGAAACTTAATAAATTTTCATCTCCAAAAAAGTAGAATCAAGAATAAATTAGATTTTGTAACCACCGACGAAATTTTGAATTTAAGCATAAAATATGAACGAAATTTTTGGAAACAGTTCGAAAAAAATATGGAGATAAATGCATTCAAACTTTTTCTGTTCCTTTCTTTAATAAGAATAAAACGGTTTGCATTGTACAAAATTCAATGTCTTGTGGACGATTATACGGTGGAGGTTCAACTTCGATCTATAAAAAAGTGAATGGAAAATGGGTTGTTTTAAGAACATTTGACCAATGGGTAAGTTAGTATTATGAAAATAAAGTTTACACTTAAAAAGTTTCACCTAAAAGAAACATTCTCCATTGCTTACGGGAATTATAATCATCGCAATGCATTGCTCATTGAACTACCTCATCAAAAATGTAAAGGCTATGGCGAGTGTGTGGCGATTGATTATTATCAGATTAACCTTAATGATTTTGTTTTAAAATTAAACGAAATTCAACATACTTTACAAAAGCAAGAAGTTTTGAGGCCTTTTGAGAAGTCAAAAAATCAGTTTGTGTCTAAAATATAACCTAATTTTAAAAAAAAGAAAAAATAAAAGTGCTCGAAAAAGCCGAATAATAAAAACAAAACGCAAGCGTAACAGGTTTGTATTTAACATATTATATTTTTTTATTGAACATTCAGAAAAAAGATTAGATTTGTTAAAAGCACTAGTATGAAAAAAAAATTATCTATTATTCCGCTTTCTGTTGCGGTAGTATTTGCCTTCAATACAATGAGCGGGCAAAATTCTAAAGTATTAATTCAGGATTATTATAAAAAGAACGCACAGCTTTCTCAGAAAAATAGTTTTGATAATAAACTTAGTTTTATCATCCTTAATGAAGATCATTCTAAAAGTTTAGGTGCAAATATTGTAAACGTTCAACAGACATATAATGGTCTGAGAGTATATAACGCACTTGGAAAAGTGATTATAAGAGATGAAAAAATTATCTCAGAAAAAAATGATTTCAAAAAAGAAATTGTAATCGGTAATCAGGGAAATCTTAAGGAGAAGTTTTCTGAAGAAACACTTAAACAAAATCTGAATCTAGAGGAAGTCTCAAGAGTAGAATATCTGCCCAACGTCTATTTTGAAAAAAACAATGTATTTATTTTAGCAAAAGAGCTTTTTGTTTCAGATAAAAAATCTTCGGATATGTGGCATATAATCGCTGATGCCTCAACGGGTGAGGTTCTTTCAAGAGACAATATGACAGTGAGTTGTAATTTTGAACACACTGATATAGAATCAGATGTACATTATTCTGAACCGGCGCAACATGAAAATGTAAATGTAGATACTGAGAAAAATACTTCATTATTGGTTCCGTCTGATGCTTCGTATAATGTTCTTCCAGTACCTATAGAAGCTCCTACATTTGGCTCATTTGCAATAGTCAACAATCCGTGGGATCTTATTGCATCACCTGAAGGATGGCATTCGGATGGTGTAAACAACTATACAAACACAAGAGGTAATAATGTTTATGCATATTCAGATCAGAATAATACAAACACTGCGGGATATTCACCGGATGGCGGGACTTCATTGAATTTCAATTTTCCACATGCAGATGGAAGATATGACAGCCCTTTTGCTTACAGAGATGCGGCAATTACGAATTTGTTCTATATGAATAATGTGATGCATGATATATTCTATAAGTTTGGTTTCGATGAGGTTGCCAGAAATTATCAGACAAATAATTTTAACAAAGGCGGAATGGAAGGTGATGCTGTAAAGGCTGAGGCTTTTGATGGAAGTGGTACTAATAATGCTAACTTTAATTCTGGCTATGAAACAGTAATTAGTGGTGTAACATATATTGCTGCACCAAGAATGCAGATGTATCTTTTTAAGAGATCACAGAGTGCTCAAGACCCGATTTCAAGATACCAGTATAATTCACCTGCTACATTAGCAACCAGACCTAAGCTGTTGGCAGGATCAGCAGCGTTTGGAAAACTGTTGTTTGAAGGTCAATCTGTAACCGGAGACCTAGCTCTATCTACCCCTGCAGATGCTTGCTCGGCGCTAGCTGCAGGAAGTATGACCGGAAAAATTGGTTTAGTGATAGCTTCTACGTGTGCTTTTCCTGTTAAAACTAAAAATTTACAGAAAGCGGGAGCTATAGGAGTTATCCAATATCATCCGTCAAACAATACACCAGTAGATATGGGCGGAACAGATGCCACAATTACAATTCCTACAATTATGTTAGGTAAAGCAGAAGGAGAATTTTTAGTTAATGAAATCACCAATGGAAGCACAATCAATGCTACTTTGGCAAATGACTTTACTGGTTTTAGACATTCAAGTTTAGATAACGGAATTATCGCTCATGAATATGGACATGGTATTTCAAACAGATTAACAGGACAAGGATATTCTTGTCTTTCAACAGCCAATTCTACCGAACAGATGGGTGAAGGCTGGTCAGATTTTTTTGCTTTAATGCTTACAACAAGACCTGGAGATACTTCTGCTTTAGCCAGAGGGATAGCAAGTTAT
>Ga0308169_10001715_pt1 | contig 24692 bp, 24 predicted proteins | sample PhyBR1_2_FD_202139 | JGI IMG/M metagenome (GOLD analysis project Ga0308169, IMG submission 202139) | Phyllosphere microbial communities from UC Gill Tract Community Farm, Albany, California, United States - DLSLSB.R1 | ecosystem: Host-associated > Plants > Phyllosphere > Unclassified | place...
AACGAGGAACGTATTGAGAAGACAACCTTCTGCAAAAGACGTTGCGCTCGCTTTATCCCCCTCCTCGAATTCTCCTTCGTTCTCATCCTCCTCGAAACCTCCTCCTCCTCCTTTACCTTCCAACCTCAAATCTAGTACAGGACCTTTGAAGAGAGGTGGGAGTTATATTAGTGGAGTAAACGCGGTTCAGGAAGAAGCGGATCGGGTGGTGAAAGAAGAGATTAGGAGGAATTCGAACGAACCTTTAACTGTCGAGGATGACGAGGAAAAGGGAGAGGGGGAGAAGAAGGCGAGTGAGAAAGAAAAGTTGAGAAAGAATGTGAGGGGAGATATTTACGAATTAGTGAAAGGTACGCTCCTCGAAATTACTCGGAATCTGGTATAGCCTCATCTGATTTTGTCTTGTTTGAGACTTACAGATCCAACGAGTGTACTTCCTCGACTACGGAAAGAATGGTTATCTCCCTCTATACCATCCACCTCTGCCCCTTCACCTCCTGGACCAGAAGACGACCCCTCTCGCCGCGCATCAATCTCTTCCGTCGTCGACGAATCTTCTTCCCGACTCTCAACAGACTCAGATAGTCCACCACCAGGTTACGTACCTTTGAACGCATCATCCCTCTCTTCCTCAACCACGAAAAAAATCGTAGATTATCAAATTGAATACTCATCTCGACCTCCCGACCCTCTCGAAGAAATTGGTGAGATCGGTCGAGAACGAAGGAGACGTAAGAAATTCTTGGACGTTTTACAAGGAGTTCGAGGAAATGGGGATGGTGAGGAGGAGGAGGATGAGAGTCACCGTGTAGGGGGTGAGACGGATTTGAGTGAATTGAGAAAATTAAGTTGGGGTGGAGTGACGAGGGAGTTGAGACCCGTCGTTTGGAGTCTCCTCCTCGTACGTTTCTCTCTCTCTCTCGAGTAGTGAGGGGCTTAAGCTGACTTTGAGTGCGTGAGGTAAGGGGTACTTGCCGAGTCCGTTTTCGAGGAGAGAAGTTACGTTGGCGAGGAAGAGGAAAGATTATGCAGATATGGTTAAACTCGCTTTTTCTCGAGGGGTGAAAGGGTTGGATGGACCTATATGGCATCAGATTAGTATTGATGTGCCGAGAACTAGACCGGGAGTAAAATTGTGGATGATGGAGGGAACTCAGAGGGTAAGCTCTTTTTCACCTTTTTCTTCGAGAGGACGAGAGGGGAGCTGATTTGAGGGGGTTGAGAGTAGAGTTTGGAGAGGATTTTGTATGTTTGGGCTATTAGACATCCTGCGTCTGGGTACGTACAAGGGATAAATGATTTAGTTACTCCGTTCTTTCAGGTCTTTTTGGGTTTGTATATCAGTAAGTCTTCTTCCTCTCCTGCTCGGTTTTGTCTGTCTATGTCAATCACTAAAGCTCCTGGTTGCGAGGGTTCAGATTCGGATCCAGAAGAATTTGATCCATCCTTGTTACCACCTTCGGCGCTTGAAGCTCTCGAAGCAGACAGTTTTTGGTGTCTCTCGAAACTACTAGATGGGATTCAAGACAATTACATTTTCGCACAACCAGGGATTACGAGAGCTGTCAAGAAGATGGAATCGTTATGCAAACGAGTTGATGGTCAGTCCTTCCCTCCCCCCTTTTCCCCTTTCTCCAAAAGATGATTGAAGGCTGATGAGTGGGGGTGATGTCGCAGCTCCGTTGGCTAAACATTTGGAGTCTGAAGGAGTCGAATTCATTCAGTTTGCGTTCAGGTGGATGAATTGTTTATTGATGAGGGAATTGTCAGTCGAGAATATCGTTAGAATGTGGGATACCTACCTCGTACGTTCTTCACTTCATGCCTATCTCTCTCTCTCTCTAAAGCAAGACTGATTGGTAGATTTCTTGGATGTGCAGGCTGAAGGTGGAGATGCGTTCTCTGAATTCCACTTATACGTCTGCTTATCATTCCTCGTGAAATGGTCTGAACAACTAAGAACGATGGATTTCCAAGTACGTCTCTCACTCCCATCGCCCTTCTTGAGATGGTGAGGCTGATGAAGGAGTGGGGAGAGTACAGAGTATAATCATGTTTTTGCAGAGTTTACCAACGAAGGATTGGAAAGATGGGAATACCGAATTGTTGTTGAGTGAGGCATTCATGTGGAGTAGGACGTTCGAGGCTAGATAGAGACACTCGAATCGGGGATGGAGGACTGTTGTTTGTAGATACGAGGGGAGAAGGAGAGGAGGAGGAGGAGAAAGTGTATTAATTACGGAATAGAGGAATATCTCTCTCTCTCTACTGCGAACAATTCAGGCGAGAGACCTCGAACGAACAGCAGCGTAGACAATCTCGAGAGTAGAGAACGAGTTTTGGTTGCGAAATTGCAAGACTTTGTCGACGTAACTGATTTTGAGCGAGAGTTCGATCAAATTCCTTTTCCTCCTCTCTCTCTTCCACGTCCTCACTCCCAATCAAATCATGTCGGACTACTTACTCGACTTGTTAGATTTGGGAGCGCCCTACCTACCTCGCGCAATCACTTCTCCATTGTATTCAATCATTTCCCAACTCCCCTCTTCCCCTTCGGAACTCCTACAAAACCCAACCTCATTCCTACCACTCCTCGTAACCCTCTTCTCTGCCTATTTCGCATTCAATCAATTCATCGGTACTCTTCGATGGGGATTCCGTACTGCTTTAACTTTATTGAAATTGGGAGTAGTAGCAAGTACGATCGCTGCAGTTTATATGGGTTATGAGAATATAGGGACTGAGAAAGGTGTAACTGGTGGAGTGAGGGACGCATTCAGAACTGCCGAGAATGTAGGAAGGGGAGTATTCAACGTAGGGAAGAAAGGAAGTCAATGGTATTTCGGACAGGAACAGGGGAGTTGGTTGGGAGGAAGAACTGGTGAATCTGCTGCACAGAGGAGGAGGAGAAGGAGTACGGCAAAGAGTACGAATTCCAAGAAGAGAATGTTTGAGGATCCGGAAGAAGTAGATCTCGCAGATGAATTGGGAGGGGGAGGAACGCAGGATTTTGTAAAGGAGGCAATGAAGAAAGCGGAAGGGATTTGGGGAATGTTTAATACAGACACTTCAACTAGGACGAGGGATACGGGGAGGAAAGCGAAGAAAGAAGCAGAGGATCAGGGAGGATTCGTTTGGAATTTGTTGAAAGGTCAGGCGAAGAAGTATATGAATGAAGCGATGGAACAACCGGGTGCGAAAGCGACAAAGGGAAGGAATGGGAGGCGATAAAGGTGGAAGGGGGCCACGAAGGGAAGTCAAGATGAGGTACGCTCAAGTTCTATCTCCGCTTCGAGAGGCTTTCGATGCTGACGTAGAGATATTGGGTGCACAGTACACACGCACCAGCGCTCTATCTTGACCACACTTCTCAACGACAGGAAAGGCTTGTAACATACGAAGGAATCGAGGGATTGTAGCGGTACTTCTCGAGTGAAAGAAAATCGTAGTAATCGAAAAGTCTCCTTATCCCCTTCCGCCCTTCGTCAGTCCCACTCTATACAGACGCTCACCCGAACTCTTCGCTTGTGCTCGCAAGTTGAAAGATCTGTCTTGACGTTCGAATCGCTGTCATCGAGTTTCGTTCTCGTCGAGTCGACTTGCGAAATCGATGGTTTCTGGGATTCGTGCACTTCCTGCTCGGGTCTGATGGCTTATTTGACAGTGCCCGCATTGACCCTGAGCTTGCTACAGTCAAAGAATAAGAATGACCGATTTTCAAAGTGTCATCTCGTTGCGAAGCGAGGGAAAGTCTGGCTCATAGTTTCAGCTCTCATCACTTACTTTGCCCAACTCGCTCTTCGCTTCGGACTCATCTACACTACTTACAGAGCTCTTGGTCATCAGGTGAGCCTACTTGTTCCTTTAGCCGAGGTGGAAATCTGGGAAAGGGACGAAAGATGGGGAAACGGTCAAACTCGCTTTGCACTTCAAAGGAAGAGCGATGCTAGGTAGGGATAGGTCGAGATATAACCTACAAGAAGGCTAGAGGTGGAGCGAAGCGCCCAGGGGCAGAGGTCGCTTTTGGATCAATGAGATGTCGTCGATAGACTGGAATCAGCTCTCCCTCTCTTCTCTATTGGCTGGATGAGCAGACAGACCTGTCCCTGGTTGTACGATACTGACTCTCCCTTTCCTATCTGTTCAATAGAGCGACTCCCTTTGATCGAAATGACACCGACTTCGCCTCCCTCTTCCTCCTCGACCGTTTCATCTGCTCGTCCTCCAACTCGCAACAAATCCTCTTCCTCACTCTCGACGCATACACTCCGTTCCCTCTCGTCCACTTCAACCGGAACTGGTAAACCTCGTCGAAATAAATCTGCAGTTTCCCTCCACCACGGTCATGGAGCAGGTCACCACAACGTTCAATTCACGGCGCATCACCCTACGAGGAAAGGTAGTCATGGTGCGAGTGGAAGTACGGCGATGAAGAGGAGAGGGAGTAGTCAATCTTCTTCGCAAGGTCCGACCGGAGCAGGAGGAGGAGGGAGTGGATTCGGATTGGGAATGACGAGTATGACTAGGAGTGATAGGCATGGTTCATCGAATGGAGATCATGCGGTGGAGGATGAAGTGGAACCGGTCAAAGTCAGACCAGATTTGGGGGCGAGGAGAACTAGTTCGAGTTCTAGTACAACTACTGTGGTTGGAGGAGGAAGGTCTAGATCGAGGGGAACAGCGAAGAGACAAAACTCGGGAGATGTGAGAGGGAGGGGAAAGACTTCGGAAGGGGATTCGAGGAGTAGGAGTCGAGCGAATTCGAGGAATCAACGAGAAGAGGAGGAACCGACGAATGATAGGAAAGACGAAGCTAGTAGTGTTACGAGTACGGGGGAATGGGCGAGTGAGACGGATTCACCTTTGAATATTGGGAAGAAGTTACCGGATGTCGAAGTTCAAAAGGATTTCAAACCGGAGGGAACTTCGGGGTTGTCGATGCAACTCGAAGTCGATCAACAACAGAACGGATCGAAACAACCACCATCACGGAATACGACTCCTTCGAGGTTACGAAAATCCAAGTTTCAGTTCGCAGAGGACGAAGACGACGATGATGAAGCGGAGGAGGAAGAGCAAGCTACACCTCGATCACCACCACCAGAAATCCCTGCTGCAGCTATGCCCCCTGCTGAAACTCCCGCTCTCCCCGCCCTCCCCGCCATGCTCCAACAGATCACTCCAGTCCGTTCTCCTGAACCTGATGAAACTCGAGCTCCCCCTTCTCCTCCTCCCGAACAAGTCGGTGAATCTGCCGCACTACAAGCTCCTGCCGCTCCTTCAGCACCTCAAGGTATCTCTCCTCCCGATCAAAAGGAATTCGGTCAACTTCCTCCAGTCGCAGGTCCAGAATTATCTCGATCCCCTTCTCCGATGACTGGAGGATCTCTCAGGCGAGAGGATAGCAGTCGACCAGAGATGGAGGAACCTAGTTTGGCTCAAGCTGCGAATGTCGATGAACCAAACATGGCCGTTTCAGAGGACAAACGTCATCAACAGAAACATCAAGGGTTGAAATCTCTACCTCGTCCTTCTCCTCGTGGTCACGAATCTCCTTCACACTCGAACAAGGTGACTCCGGAAGAAGGCCGATCTCCTGCCGGACCGAACCCTACCGAACTTCAAGAGCAAGCAAAGGAAGGACCAAGCAAAGATGTTGAACCTCAACCATCTCATCCCGCTTCGAGTCAACTCGATCGACCCGTACGGAGACATCCTACACGGAAATCCTCGAACGCATCAGTGCTCTCGATGGCATCAGCGAGATCGGCCGCTCCTTCCCTCATCTCTCGAATGGCACCTCCAGCTCATTTCCGTCGTTCAGCTTCCGGTATCGCTCCTATGGTATCTCGCGACTCTCTCATTCGAGGGGAGATGGCTACACCTTCACCCGAACCAATCGCAGAAGATCAGCCTCTGAGACCAGACGCAACGAAATCGAGGAAGAACGGAGGAAGATCGGCTACTTTCAGTCACGAACGAACTTCGAGTCAGAACAGTAATCGATCCGTTCGATCTCCATCAGTCACCGAGCCTCCTTCGAGACGATCCAACACTTATGCGGCGGGAGAGGTGAGGAAACCTCGAATTAGCGATGGATCGAATTCCGGAGGAGGAGCTCTCGCCGCTCTCGGTCAAATCCATCAAGCTGCGATTGTTCGTACTCCTTCAATCGCATCTCCTGGAGAAGGAGGAGGAGGAGGAGGACCTCGAACTCCCGGTGCCCTCACTCACGCCAAACGATCAGCAAGCGGTTACTTCTCCTCTGCCCTTCGAGGGTTGACATCACTCCCCTCAGCTCTCACTCCTCCCCTCTCGCCTTCTGCCGGCTCTTCTTCGTATACTGGAATCGGAGGTTCTTCTGGAGGAGGAGGTAAACATCCGATCCCCGGTTCTAGCGGGATGCAAACTGGAGGTACAGCCCTCGGTTCGTCGTACTCTCGTAGTGGTGGAAGATCTCGCTCTTCCCCTTCCCCTCAACAACCTCCCTTGATCGTTAAATTCCTCGAGCAACCTTCTTTACCCCTCGCACCACCTCCCTCAGACTCGAACCCTTCGACTTCACCTCGACAACAGAATCGACCTCAATCGTTATCTCAAGCACATCGAAACGCTTCCTCTGCATCATTAGCCATGTCTCGTACTCAACAAAAAGCGCTCTTGGCTCGAGACGCTCCTTATTACCCTACCTCTTCCCCTTCTTCCTCTGGTCCCTCGACTTCAACTCAAGGATTACCACCATCAAACGGTCTCGCCCCTCCTCCCTCTCCAGCTCCTTCCTCTCAATCTCATCCGTACCTCCCGAGTTCCTCTCAACCCTCTTCGAACGCCTCAGCAAATTCGAGTGGGATGCAAAGGTGGGCGTTCGGATTGATCAAAGAAGCGGAGAGGATCGAGAGGCAGTGGAGGTGTATTGAGAAATGGAGGGATCCGGTAGGGGAGAGTTTGGAGAGGGTGTTGTTTAGGAGTAGTAGGGCTATGGAGAGAGGTGGAGGAAGTGCTGGAGGTAGTGGAAGCGCGAGTGGGAGAGATAGTGGGAATGAAGCACTCTCGTCAACGGGTACAGGGAAATTGGTCAGGATTCAGAAAGGTCGTTGTAAGTCTCATTTCGTCTCTTTCAATGGATAGAAACTGCTTGCTGACTTTCACTCTTTCCGTGTCATAGCTCTCACAGTGCATTAGGGAAAAGTAATAAACATGATCAGCGATTCTCTTCTTCACATCGGATTCGTTCTTTGCAAGCTTCTGCTCTCACTTCATTTCGATAGAGTCCTGTATTTTCAGCTCGAGCTCTTCCAATACACTGGCGATGATCTGCAGCGATGAATAGACAGAGAGATGCGACATGTATTGCGGATATTTCAGAAGAGTATGAAAGGAAAGGTCGATTCTAGTGATACAAGGGAAAGTAGGGAAGAGTTTTAGACGACAGGAGGAGGAGCGACAGCAGGTCCAGGAGGAGGTCGTCGTCCAGTGGTTTCACGTTCGAAGAATCCACTAGTGTAACTCAGTCCGGAAGCGACGTCGAAAACTTTCTCACCGAGTCCGAGGAACGTATCGGCAGTTTGTCGGGCGGGACCTTCTGGGATACCAGAGGTCGAGACTCTGTATGAATGATAGATTCGGTCAGTATACTAGCGACTGAATGATCGAGGATCGTGATAGGGAAACGAGGAACGAGGATTGCGAAAGATAATCTGTTCTTCGCATCTCGAGGTTCGTCTGGCCCTGAACTCTTGATACCGCTTCTTCCATCCCTCTCTAGCACTGGTTGATTGCTCGACTGCTCCCTCTGACCAGTTCACATGACCCGGTTCCTTCCGTCATTCGGCCTCGATTCTCACTGACTTGGCTTAATATGACAGCACACAATGACCTTGAGATTCGTAGGTCTCTTTCTATATGCTCCCTAGTCCAGCGCGAGACGTTGTGCTTCATAAAGATCTAGCGAGATTTCTCGAACTCACTGGAATCCAGTTTGCCTCTTCATTCCCGCGAGAACAGTAGTGACGAGTACTACGTCCAAAGTGTAGTGCATCAATCGACCGAGAACCATCTTGATTTGTTTGTTCGAGGAGTTAGAGAGCGAGAGTGGAAGATGAGATGTGGGGGGGATTTGAGAGCTGAGTGAGCTGACGCTTGACAGATCAATAGAAAGCGCTCACTCACAGCTACGAGCTAGTCGGAAGAGAGTCTGAGTAGAGTTGGTGAAGGGTTCGAGTCTGAAAGTTCCTCGCCTTTTTCTCCCTCCTACATCTCACTCTTCGACTTGATTAGCACTTCTTCGACATCGCAAATGGTGTACAAGTGGTCATGCAGCCGGGAGAAGGTCGCAACAAGTCTACCTGGCGTAGTTCAGCAACTTTCGAAGCCAGCTTTCATTTTTCGAACTTTCGATCAAGAGCAGACGGAGGAAGCTCGAGAGAAGCTGTTAGAGGCACAGTAAAATCTAGTTGAATTGCGCTATGCGGTGAGCTACATCTCGGGCTTGTTATGGTCTTTACATGCTCATCTTTTTCGTTCTTTCGCATCGACAGAGCGATTCTGCCGTCCTCCTCAAACTGTCCTCCGCAATAGAGGCCCTTTGAACGGTGGATTCAGCCAGTCGATGTCTACCTCTCTCTACCGTTCACGCCGTCATCCCGATTATCATTCAAGCTATCGATGCCCTCTCTGTGTCAGCAACTCCCTTCCCCGTTCCAAATCGACATCCACCCCCTGAAATTCTCAATCAGATCTACCTCGAAGTGCTCAAGGAGGAGGATCCGAGCGTTCTGCAGTCGGCAATTCGAGTCCTCTCGAGGACTTCGATCGCTTGGAGGAGGATCGTTCTTCCTAGATGCAAGCAACTCTACCTCGGCAACCGTGAAATCCTCGAAAGATGGCTCGGCATTCATACTCTCACGGAATGGCAGCGAGCCGCCTCTCGGAAGAGAACTCTCAGCTTCGATCGAGCCGACGATTTGTACGAGCTTCACGTCGATCTCTCCCGAGATTACCTCCAAGGCTTCGAACCGTCGCTTCTTCGATGTGCCCTCTCTCAGAGTCCGGAGACGCCAAAGAGCTCGTCATCAACCTTGACCGCAGAAGAAGACAATTTCCCACTCGAATGTCGGCATCAATACTTCGAAGAAATAACGGAACTGGTTCGACTGAGATCCAATTACGATTCGAATGCCTGCTTACACCAGTGGAGGAATGCGAGAGTGTATTGATCTATGCTTGAGGGGACAAGAGGTGGTTGGTCGGATTGAGGTCCATTTTGGTCGCTCTGAATGCCCTCTCGACCTGGTGGTGCACGATCTCCAGTCATGTATCAATGGAGAAGCCGATGTCCAATCAGTAGCAACCACTAAAGGCTTTCCTTACCCAATCTATACCCGCTACACTGTTTTCTTTGCTCCTCACCTCGTCTTCACCGTCCCGCTCTTCCTCCTCCGCACCACTCCCCCTCCTCTTCCCAAGCTTGGAGCCGTCGAAACTCGTACATCTCGAACTCACCCTCGAATTGGACACCGTTGTCAATGGACAAGCTGAATTGGAAATGAACGAATTCTTCGACACCAGCTCTCCTAGAACGACTCTCCCTTCGCATCCGACTCGATCAAGCGTGGCCGAGCAAGCTTGATAGGTGGAGCTTTACTCGACAACTTGTCGATCGACTCAAGAACTGCCTCGACTTTCCCCTCGAGATTGGAGGATTCGCATTCTCCCCCGACCTACCAACTCAACTCGCTTCCCTCTCCCTCAAAACCCTCATCGTCCTCCCACTCCAGTTCCTTCTCAGCTTCATATGGATCAAGACTCTCCTTTCTCCAGAATCAAATCTAGTTCGAACACTTAAAACTTTGGGAATCAACGAAGGATGGGAAAATGAGTTGGAGAACATTTTCACCCCGGATGGCAACGATTGTGAGAAGTTCTGTATGGAGCGTGGGATCACCTTGAAAGAGTACGAGCGAGATCTTGAGTTTTTTTGGACGAGAAAGTGGATGGCTCAATCGGGCGTAGCGTCTTAGAACACGCATGTCTGCAATAGAACTGACTTCTCGGGTATTATCGACCCTTGTCGTACACATTGAGAGTAGCTTTGCTCGACAGCCTCTACTCGACTTTCGCAAAATCGCAACTTCGCAGGTTCGAGGAACCGTTGATAAAGTCCGGCAGAGATCACGGCAACAATTCTCTAGCGAATCAAATACGAGGGATTGACCCGGGACCTAGAGCCTGACCTTCGAATTAACTTGGGAATCACTCACGGCGACCTCCTTCAAAAAGAAGAAGGCATTTCGACTTTGACGACTCTTTAACCGTGCATTGGAGTTGGCTCTGTCATGCAGTACGAGGAGTGGAGAAGGAGATGGAGCAGTTCGACATGAGGTCCCATTTGTTTATGCTGACGGCCGCTGTGCGAAGAAGGGAAGAAGCGAAAAGGATGTGACAGCTAGCGCTCAATTCAGGTACGCTTTTTTAGTGGTACTTCTCAATTCATTTGAAAGGGGAAGAAAAAAGTGGGGTGAGTTGAACGATTGGTCTCTCCCTCCCTTTCGGTCCAACCACTGCGACTCTACTCCAACTCGCCACCACCAGCTCGAAGCAGTTGATCGCCTTATCTATCGGCGAGCTCCCACCACCGTCAGATCTCGACACTCGAACCCACCAAACTTCATATCTTCCCCGTTTAACTTCCCCGGGCTAGCTCCTTCTCCACTCTCCCACTCTCTCTCTTTCGACCCTCCTCCTCCTCCTCTCTACAGACCTCGACAAAGATGGGCTTCATTCCATCAGTATTGGGAGGGAAGCGAAGGAACAACGGCAGTATTGCATTAACGGATGATGAAAAAGGTCAACTTTACGAGCAAGATTCCACACGACCAATTCAATCAGAGAAAGGTTCTCGCAGACAGTCCATCACGAAATCACCAGATCAACAAGATAGACATGTCGGTCATTGGGCACCTCATCCAGGTTTGATCAGGTCTTTACGAGCTCTCCTGTAAGTTTCCCTTCACGACGTCTTTCGATTTCCTCATTCAGCTAACTCCCTTCGTTTTTCTTCTTTACTAGCTATCTCGTAACTTCAGGAGCTTCGTTGGCAACGGCAGGAATGTGTATCGCCGTCGTTTACTACTACAATCACGTTGGACCAGTTATCAAACCTGCATGGGGAAGTTTGATCGCAGTCATCGTATTCGGAATCCTCACCCCTGGAGTTCTCTTCGGTACTCTCCTCGTCACTCCTCGACTATTCAGAACCGGCAGCGTCCCCGACATCGTCAATCAAACGAGGATGGAGTTGTTGAGTCTGTTCGCTTTGAGTGCGATTTGGATCTCGGGAGCTCTTGCGCTCGCTTGCGACCTACGAGGGAAAGAGAACTGTCTATGGTGAGTCGAAGATGTCGCTCGTCCTCGCTACAGCATGAACTGAAAGAGTCGTACGAAACAGGGATGGATACTACCACTACCCGAAACCTTCAGATTTCGACGACGTCTGCAACCGAATCAACTACAGTGTCGCCCTCGCCTACACCACCTTCGGTCTATGCGCTCTCACAATGTCGGTCGTTTGGCTGATAACGATCTACATTCTCCTCTTCCTCGATCAAGAGGTACGCCACAGGATTCTCTTCCCGCTTCTGAAACCATACTGATCTATCTCGGAGTCTCGCCAGGCTCTGACGGAAAAGACCAACTCTCTCGGCACTCGTGCTTACCTCGCTCGAACTCGCGCCATTCAGCAACGAAGAATCCTTCGAGCTGCTCGAACTTCCGGCGTTTCAACTTCTGGACCTTTCAACTCTCGAGCCTCTCCACCATCCTCATTCACTCCTCGAGACGAAGACGATCTCGTTGCCGAAGCTGGACCGATGGCAGGAGGAGTGTTCGCGAGTCGAGCGATACCAAGACTGAGACCCCCGGTTGTAGAGGAAGAGTTAGGTGGACCTATGATGGTTGGTGGTGCTGCGCCCTTATCACATCGAGATTCAAACCCATCGAGTCGGTCGAGGGATCGGGAATCAATGGTTCGATTTGCGGGAGACGAAGAGGAGGAGGGAGGAAACCGACAAACTGTCATGTCGGAAGAGCGAGAGGAACCTATGGATCCTTTCGAAGACCAGCGAGGTGGCTACTATGGATATGAGGATGAGCGAGGCTTCGGCGCTCAACGAGGTAGCTGTGAGTTCTCGACTTTCCGACCCATTTCCTCACCAAACCAGAAACTGATTCTTTTCGCATTGCGACAGTCATTCGTGTCTGATCCGTTCTCTCTCCAAACTTGTACACTGCATTCGTACCCAACTTGTATCCTGGACTACTACCTCTCCCTCACCTACCTTACGACCTCCAATATCATCTCCTAATCTCCCGCTGCCTTTGTGCGCGAAGAACCTCTCTCCTTTCTCTTGTCTATCTTTATTTCCTTTCTTTGTCAGTATCGATTTAGTCGTTTCTATCACGATCTGGAGCAGATCGACTTGTTTACCTTTTGAAGTTGGTTGTATAGCAGCGAATCCTTGCAAGTCATGAAGCTTGTCGAACTTTGGTCTTGGTCGTTCTTTCTCCCCTCGTTGAGAGACATGATCGTGATCGAAGGTAGTAGGTCGAGTGTTGTGCTCACCAGCTCGCTAGATACGCAGAGGGGGAAGGAGAAGCGAAACGACGAAACGACGAGAGCAAAGATCGATTTCAGCTTCTCCAACCTACGCTTCTTTCTCCGCGCCATTCTCCTCAGCCGACCTTGCCAGCAGTAAGTTCCGACGGAGACAGCCCTCAGACATCGAGTCCGACTCCTCTAGCCATGATAGAGGGGTAGATAGTTTTCATTCCCATTACGCGACGAGTCCGAGCTACTCATTCGCCTTGAAAGCCTTCTCGAAGCATCCCACAGACCTTGACCAGCTTCGTGAGCCTTCTTATCGTACGGGAGAGTCGCGGTAGAGCCTGGAGAGGGACCTCCCCGACGAGGAGGAGCGAGTAATCGAGTAGCCGTAGTTCTCGCTTTCTGATGCGCCGAATAGTAATCATCTGCAGTGAGAAAGTCTAGGACTTGCTGATGAGCTGCACTCGTAGTCATGTTGAAGTGGTGAAGGACAAGAGTAAGGAGAAAAGGGAATTCATCTTTTCGACTTGAACTATTCACTCCCGACTCAGAAGAACGCTTTAGAACGACTCGAATATACTCAGAAGAGTACTAGGTATCCTAGGGACAGTCGCAAGGTGCGCTGCTTTCCTCTATTCTCATTCTCCTCCTCGATTCAGACTCATCTCTTCTCGTTGTTTCCAGTCAATGGATCGCCTCTCTTTACTCCCGAATGAGCTCCTCGACGACATCTTCAGCCTCGCACACACCGAAACTGAACCCCTCACTGGTCCCCTATCGAAATGCCTTCTCCCTTTCTTCCAACGCTCTTTCTATCGAGACGTCCTCCTCAATAGTTACGAACAATTTGATCGACTTCACCAGATTTCTCGAACTCGATCAGACCTCCTCTCGCTCGTGTGCACTCTCAAGCTCGAGATACCTACCTTGGAAATCGAGGACGAAGATGGCGACTCGGTCGAAACTAAGGATCCCAACTTCCCTTCGAACGATGCCGTGGTCGGATTACTCTCTCAGCTGCTTCATCTGCAAAAACTTCGAATAAGAGGGTCTTCTCGCATCGTACTCCTCCTCCTCACTCCACGAGACGAAAACAAATTCCCATTCTGCTCGACACTTCGGGTCCTACAAGTCAGAGCTTCCTTCGACTCGCGTCAGGACCCCTTCGAGTTCCTTCTACTCTCTACCCTCCACCAGTATCACGCTCTAAAGGCCTTACTCCTCGACTTCGATCGTTCTGAGGCGACTAACGATCTCGAAATCGTCGATATTGCTATCCTGAGCAACTATCGCCAACTCTCGTCCAGTATCAGCTGGTTCTCGTTGGCCGCACCCCTGGAGAACCCTCGCTACGCTGAAGCTTTCGTCGGCTCGGTACCTGCGCCTATCGAAATTCGTCTACTTCAAACAGAAATCTCCTCGATGGCAGTCTCCGAGCTCCTCAGTTACGTGCAGCAGCCTCACCTGGTCCAATCGCTCAAGATCATCGCACCTGGTGCTCTCCGACCTGCAAGCGACACCTTTAGCCCTCTCCGACAGTTCACTCATCTCAAGTCCATCGAAGCCGACATTAGCGCCTCCTTCGACGACATACTTCTCATACTCTCTGAGGCCCCACTTGAGTCCATCAACCTTCGCTGGCTCTGCTACATCGCCATTCCTACGCTCAACAACCTCGTTACCGGAAGTGCGAAGATTGAAACTTTGAGGGAAATCGTGCTTGACACTGTTGACGCTGTTCGGGGAAGACTTGTGCCCAGGGAGCTGGCAAGGGAGGAGTTGGAGACCTGGGACCTGGAGGACTTGGATTGGGTGCTACCTCAATGGACGGACGAGTTTAGTCGAGAAGGATTCAAGGATTTCCTCGTGCTCGCGAAGAAGGAAGGGATCGAAGTTACGGGAGATGCAGTCGAAGCGTTGAAGATTGAAGAGGAATGGGAAGAGGAGATGGAGTATTACAGGTCGGTGGTAGGAACGTAGTCTCGCTTTAGATTACCTTTGCTTTCGAGAATCGCCTGAGACGCTTGTATGAAACGCTTGAACCAGCTTTTGACCTCTCTCTCGCCTCTCCTCGGCGAAATCCCAGACTCTCTGTGAAGCTCGCGCATCGATCAACGTCTTTCGATGAAATCTTCCAAACCTCGAAATGAGCGAAAGAAAAGAGCTGTGATTTCGCAAGCGAACCGCTATCTATCTGTCCATTCTACTACCCAAGATTCCGTCCGATCCACCTAGCTACCTCCTCAATCGACTCCAACGAAATCATCGAATCCCTTCCCAAAAGCATCTTCGACAATTCCTCCCTTCTTTCCCCTCGTCTCTCCCTCATCGTTCTTCTTCTCTCCTCCATCGACACTCTTCCTATCCCCCTTGACATCCTTGACTTGTTCATCCTTCTTCTGATCCCTCAAAATCTTCTTCGTTTGAGGATAACCTTTACTCTTGACTTGAGTCCAAGTTTGTTCGTAGTAGTTTCCATCTTTACTCTTCTTGCCTTTGATAGGGTGAGAGGAATCGAAGACTGTGATGCACCGCTTCAGTCTAGTCAGTAAGCTCAGCGAGCGAGACTGCAGAGAAGAGAAGAGAGCTCACAACTATCTCCTCCTCCTCCGAAACTGTCAATTCCATTGAACCCTCCTACTCCGAACGAGTCATCATCTCCAAAATCGTCAAATTGAGCGAGAGCGAAGGAAGCGAGGAAGGTGAAGATTGAGAGGAGGAGGATTGAGAGTTGCATTCTTGATTTAGTCACTTAAGAGTTGTAAGGTTTCGAGGGTTTAAGGCGAGTGTTTGATGGTTGAGAAGAGGAAGAGATCAAGAGCGAGAACTCTGAAGGTCCAAGAACTGCGAGTGATGTCCAGTCGAGAAAACCAAAGCTTTTCGAAAGTGCGAGAAAGAGGGAGATCAGCGAAACCTTCGCAATCCGAGGGAGCGAATGGTTCGTTCTGGCCCAGTACCCTAGAGCCCTACCTCGTGAGCGAGTACAGCTGTAGGACACCGCGAAAGCTTACTCGATGAGAGGCGTTTAGAGCGGGACCTCGAAAAGAAAGAGCGAAAAAGTTGGTTCCTCGGAGTACTGATTCCTGGACGCGAGCAGTTTGCCTACGTTTATGAGCGTGATAATCTAATATCACTCGAGATCCACGCTATCCCGTGTAGTCGAGCTCGACGTCCCAGAGCGAGCGAACGAAGCGATAGGAATAGCGAAGTTTCCGATACGAGCGACATGAAAACGAAGGCTGAACGCGCTGCGCCATGGTACTTTCCTCGACTGTAATGTGGTCATTGCACCCAAGATCAGAGCTTCACAGAGAGGGAGAGAAGCATACTGACGAGCTGAAAAAGAAGACAGCTCCTCCTCCTCAATATCAAAGTCAATCGATTCTAAAGAGCTGCCCATAGCTGCCCGTAGCTATCTGCTACTGCCCAGTTCCAGTCCCAGTCGAGCGCGAAACGTCCTGATGTGATGAAACCGGTTCAAAGATGAAAGATTGAAGTCGACGAGGATGCTACTGCTGGCGCTCGGACCGGCTGGTGTGCTTGCCGAAGATGTCTAGAGTATAGACGGGCGAGTATTGGAGCGTATCGAAGTGCATGGAGGAGAGCAAGTTGCAGGTTTGTTCCAACTTCGCTTTGTTCGCTTCTTGAGTTCCCACCCTTCACTTCTGTCAACTCTGGAAGTACTTTATAACCTTACCTGCTGCTCAGGATCCCGTTCTACGCTCAGCGCATACAGCAAGCGCTCGTACTGCAGCGGTGAGTGCATTCTCAAATTCGATCAATTCTGGTGAGTTGACTCTGTCTCTATCCTATTCACTAGTGTGTGTGCCGCGAGGTCATAATCGTCGCGGTCCTGCTCTCGCGAGACCATGCGGACTCGAGCTTCGAAATGATCGGTTTCGCTATTCAGCATCTCCGCTTCGAGTCCACGCTTCTGAAGAAGGCCCAGCATACTCATTGAGCGACCATGCTGCTTGATCGATCCATTGAGGTCGCGGTAGACTGAAGGGAAAGATTCCCCTCTTCCTCCTTTTCTCTCTTTCTTCTTCACCATCTTCTTGCAACTCCCGCTATGCGTTCCTCGACGATGCTTGGAACCGCACTCATTATCGCTCTGGCGATGCCACCTTCCACTCTCGCTCTTCCCCGTCGGCTCGTCAGTCTCGAAGGTCGCGATTCCGTCACGACTCCAACAGTTTCGATCAAGAATGGAACTCTTTCAGGACGCTACGAATCTCAGCTTTCGCAAGACTTCTTTCTGAACGTACCCTACGCTCAGCCTCCCAACGGTAATCTCGTAAGTTCCGTTTTCTGATCTCTTCGTAGTGACCTTCTCGCGCTAACAGCATTTCCTCGTAGCGTCTCGCCGAACCTCAGCCCTACAACTCGACTTGGGAGGAGACTCGCGACGCTTCTCAGTGGGGAAGTATGTGTCCTGGCTCAGGCAGCTTGTCGGGGAAGCCCTCTGCGCTAGAGGAGATGTTTTCTTACGACGAAGATTGTCTCAACATCAAGTGAGTCTCTCTACTATCGTACTTCTGTCTTCGCGAGCTGAGCAGATCTAGCTTACAGCATCATTCGTCCGTCTGGAACCAAGAAAGGTGACAATCTGCCTGTTCTGTTCTTCATGTGCGTTCCTTCTCTCTTCTTCGCTTTCCGATTTTGCTTGAGACTTGACCAGATCCCTCGCCATAGCTTCGGGGGAGGTTTCGCTCGAGGTACCGCCAACGATCCTCGCTTCAACGGAAGCTACCTCGTTCAGCAGTCCGTCGAGAACGGCGAGCCAATTGTGCGCTCACTCTTCCCTCATGCTGCGCTTGACTTTGTTCTCGGATGAGCCTCACTGACCTTCTTCTCCACAATAGGTATTCGCCTCGATCAACTATCGACTCTCTGCTTTCGGTTTTCCCGCCAATCCATCTGCTGCTCTCAATCTTGGTCTCAAAGACCAACGTCTTGCCCTCCATTGGGTGCAAGAGAACATTGCTGAGTTTGGTGCCGATCCCTCAAAGGTGACAATCTGGGGTCAATCGGCAGGAGGTCATGCAGTGGCTCTCCAAATGGCTGCTTATGGAGGAAGAGACGATGGACTCTTCCGTGCTGCTGCGATCGATTCGGGAATCTCTGCCGGTACCAACAATAGTGTCGCGACTCAAGCGATGGGCTGGTTGAGATTCCTCAACGCGACGGGATGCGACACCGATGATCAATTAGGATGTCTTCGCGCTCTCCCTTACGACAATTTCTACAGTGAGTTCCCTTTCATTCATTCTCTCTGTCTCGACTGAGCATTGTCTTTCATAGACGCTATCATCGAATCGAAGTACACGCCATCTGCAGTGCCCGATGGAGATTTTATTCGAGAATACGCTTATTCTGCCGTTGCGAATCGCCGAGTCGTTCCTGTTCCTTTCATGATTGGAGCAACAAAGGATGAAGCTTCTCGTGAGTCACCTCCCATCGATCGACGAGCGCGTTGAGCCTGACCTTTTGTCGTTACAGTCGGAGGTGTGGGCCAACCGATCGGATTGAATAACGAAACTGCTGTTCGAGCTTCTCTCGCCCGTACGTACATTGCCCTCTATATGTCTCGCTCGAGTCTTACTGACTCCAGCTCGTTCTCAATAGTTCGCTTTGGCTCAGTCTCGATCACGAATGAAACGATGGACGGTCTTCTTGAAGTTTACCCCGATGACAACGCACTCGGATGTCCCTTCGACACCGGAGCCGGTGCAACTTCGACCGGGATCCAAGATAAGCGGTGAGCCATTGCGCTCTGTCTTCTAGCGTTGCTGCAGTTGAGGACTGATTCTTGCGATTTGACCGATATGACCGATTACAGAACGAACGCTATCGCAACTGATCAGACTCATGCGGGAGCTCGCAAGGCTGCAAGGGAGATGAGCTACGATGTCCCTGTTTGGAGCTGGAGATTCAACCAGATTCCTCAGAACAATACGAGTAAGCTCTTCCATCTTCTCTAGCAAAGCACATTCTCGACTGATGCTGTCTCTTTTCGACAGTCGACCAAGGAGCTTCTCATGGCAGTGAGCTTGCTTACGTCTATGGAGTGCAAGGAATCGAACGAGGACTCGGAACTCGTCCCGAGGATTTCTCCCTCTCGAAAACGATGCAGAACTACTGGCTCTCCTTTGTGAACCACCTCGACCCCAACGCTTCTCCGTCGACAAAGAACGTTACGAAGTGGGAGAAGTACGATGAGTCGATGAGTAACATGGTTTTCTTGAACAAAGGGTCGGAGATGGTTAAAGATGATTATCGAAAGGAGGGGATCGAGTATATCATGAAGTTGGGATTGGGAGAGGTGAGTCCTGCTTTACGATCTTGATTGATTGACCCAGACTGAGTTGACCCCGCTGGCGGACTTTGATAGGCATGAAGAGCTTCGTCTTTGACATTTAGTTTCGCCAACCTCGTTCGTTCTTCGCTTTTCGCAATCGAAATCAGTGCACTTCTTGGTTCCGAGATTCAGAATGTGAGAGACGAGCCGAGATCCCTGATTACGACAGCGCGAGTAGAAGTTGTTGAATTGGAGAGAAGAAGCGAAGTGAACAAATCCATCGCGACGAGAGACGTAACCCGACTCAAGGCGAGGATAGTCGCGCGTGGGTAACTGTCAGAGCCTATGAGTACCCAGCCGAGCAGTTCTCAGTCCACTACGTGTCGTGCTCTGTGAGAGCAACCGATTAGCAGATGAAAACGAGGCACGAAGCTGTTTCAAACCGCTAGCAATATAGGAGCCACAGACGCGCTTCCTTAGCTTCTCAAGCATACTATAAGGTACACTCGAGCTGAGTGTAGCTCTCGAAGTGAAGGTGCAGAGCAGAAGAGTCGCGATCCCTTTTCTCTCCTTCTCTCAACTTCCTACACTCACCTACAAACTTCAGACACGCTCACAATGGAGCGGATAGTACCTCAAAAGCGACCTTCCTCCCCTCTGATCCCAACAGATCCCGTCCCCTCTTCCTCCTCAAAACAGAAACCTCAAGACGCGACTTCACCTTATTCCGATCCCACCATCAAAGGATACAAAGTACCGAAACAATTCAGAAATTGGGAAGGACAGGCCAACGTGGCTAGGGAGATGGGTGGATTGGAAGTGAGTTACCTGGATACTAAACTGGAAGTGGATGACTCGAATGAATGTACGCTTCGATCTCTCTGCAACCTTATCAGAACGAGGAGGTCATTGATCGACTCGATAGTACAGACGAAGAAAGCTTGTTAGCGTTTGAAGCGTTGATCGCTGAATCCGCTTATCCTACTCGGTAACAATTCTATCCCTTCTGCCTCTCCCCCCATCCCTCTACCTAGCTGACTCTCGTTACTACGTTCCAGTCAACAAACCCGATCCCTGCTCGCCCTATGTCTTTTCCCCCTCCTGTTCAAACCTCCAACCCGAATCTCTCAATTCGCGAAAGCTACCCAATCCTCTTCCTCAACCACTACGAAACCCATTCTCCTCCCCTTCCTCCCCGACCCCTTCGAGACGAGTCACAAAAAGATTCGAGAGAGTGCATTGGGAGTATTGGGGGATTTAATCGAGACGAATGGAGTGGGAGTTGTTTGTCGGAGTATTAAGGGTTATGGCGGGTTGAGGAAGAGGAAGAGGGAACAAACGGAGGAAACCGAAGATCCATTCGCTAAACCATCTTCTCCACCACCGACAAGCACATCGACGAAGAGGAAAGGGAAGGGAGCGAAATCTGTACCAGTCAAAAAACCCTCGAATCCAGATAGTTCGGAAGAGGAGGATCTTGACTTATCGGATGGGGATGACGTACTTGCGGTATCGGCGAAGAGGATGGGGAATAGTGAGAATTTGTGGGACGTTTTGGCGGGTACTACGGCGAGGAAACCTAGGGTTTGGAAACGAGAGAATCCGGTTGCGGAAGGAGGATGGGAGGTACTGAGATGTCTCGTAGAGGGGTGGGAGGTGGAGAATGAGAAGAATCGGCAGGAGAGTTATGGGAAAGGTGAGCTCACCTTTCTACTTTTCAAGAGAGAGAATCTGAGAGCTGATGTAAGAAGGAATGGGATAGATACGGAGATCAAAGCATTGAGTTTATTGAGATACTTCAAACCATCAGCTACTGCATCGGATACGAGAGAATTGAGCTCGAAAGCGTTAGACACAGCATTTTGGCCTTTTTCGGATTTCGCTCAAACGAAAATCGAGGAAGAGGAAAGCGATTCGGATTCTGATATGGATAGTCATGATGATGGGAGCTTATTCAGTGACGATGAGGATTGGGGCAAGGGGAAAGGGAAGGGCAAGAGGAAGAGCGTGACGAAGGGCAAGGGGAAACTCGAGGAGGAGGATGTCAGGTTCGAGGGAGGGATGAATCTGAGTGAGAAGAAGGAGGTAGGAATCAGGTTACTGGCACTCGTGAGTACTGAGTTCGATGCAAGTCGGTCCGGTACCATCGAGTTGACTTATATTCTTCTCCGTCTCCACAGATCGGAGAATGCGCAACGAACGGTCATTTGGACGGAGCTGCCACCCTCGCTGAATTCACCCAACGGATGAAAGCGTTAGATCATGCTTCCTTCGCTTCATTCCTCGATGTGAGTCGTCATTCCGCCCAGATTGATTTCCTATCTGACCTGGTTTTCGCGCCTCACAGCTATTCTCGCTTCACACTCCACTCAACTCTGCCTTCCTCCCCCGTCTGCTCTCGTCCTACCTCGAATCTCACTCACATCCTCTCTCAGCAACGACGTCACTCTCAATTCCTTCGATAGCGTCTCTCTCGTCTTCGACCCTGTCCGCGACATCCTCCTCCGATCTCCTCACTTCTCCTCGTAAACGAGCTCTCGCCGCTCAGAACTCTCTCCTCTCAGTCAACGGCGATTCTCCATCATCTCAAAGCCAATCTCAACTGCCAACGAAGAGCAAAGAGCAAGTTTCGAAAGAATTCTGGCAAGTCCCGAACATCGGTTTAACTGATTTCCTCGTCCTCCTCTCTCGTATTCCCATTGAAGTATCCCTTCCACAAGCATCGTCCACAGGAGGAGGAGGCGGAAGGAAACCGAAACCGATTAAAGGCAACTTTGCGAGAGCACAAAAAGCGAGCGAATGTCATCGACTCGTCAAGGAGGTCTTACTACAATGTAAGGTCGAGGAAACTAAAGATACAGAGATGAGGGAGAAGGAGTTTGAGAGGATCAGAGAAGTATTGGAGGATGTCGAGAGGGTTGTAGAGGAAAGTCGAGAGAAGATGAAGTAAAGATCCCATTCCTTCCCCTCTCTTCTCGGCCGGTCTCCCAACTCCATATCGACGATTTCTTCGTAAGGTGCTTCTTTTCAACGCAGACCGGCCTTTCGACCCCACCTCCGGTTCTTCGGATTCCTCGAGAACGTTTCTTCCGACTACCCGCAACCTTCTAACGTTTCTTCAACTTCCGTTCATCTAATGCTCGAACTATATGCGAATGGTCATGCGATCGAACGCTAGCGTCGTTTTGAGACTGTGTATCGTTTATCCGCTGTCTTCTTCTCCACTTTCTTTCGCTTTGAAATAGCTTCGAAACGGTTCTGTCGACTGTCTTCTCCTCCTTCGTCCTCTCTCTCCAATACTCTCTGAATCTTCAACTCTCAAGAATGCTCTTCACTCGCCCCCTCCTCACACTCCTCATCTCGCTCCTCCCTCTCTCAGCTTACTCTCTCTCAATCCTCTCCGCATCAGAGCTCGTCAAGCGCAACGACACATCATCCAGCAACACCTCGTCAATCACTCACGTGACCACCGCTCCTGAACCTCCGACGTTCAAATGGCTCTACACAGTCTTCGCTTACTGTCCAGCAAATCTCGCACCTGCTCTCGCCGGTCCCTACGGAGTTCGAAAAGTGATCCCAATCATTGGAGGAAAGATTGAAGGTCCTTATTTCAACGGTACATTCTTCTTTTTCTCTCTCCTCCTTGTCACTTTCTAAACTGATGAGCTCTCTCTCTCTCAGGAACCTTGAGGAATCTCGGAGCGGATTGGGGACTTGTAGATGCGCAAACTGGAGTCTTTTCCGCAGATACGAGGTATGAAGGAGTGACGGATAAGGGGGATGAATTGTACTTTCAAACTAGCGGTCCTGGTCAAGAAGGAGGTGGATTGCATTTGAGAATCAAGGTTGAAACTAGTTCGAGGGAATTGTATTGGTTGAACGAGATTGTTGGTGAGTCATCCTTTCCTACCTTGTACTTGCTCAGGCAGATGGGAGGGGAACTGATGAGCGTGATCGAACGAGAGCAGCGGTCGGAGAATTAATGAACGTCGGTGAGATGGAATACCTCAATCAAACGGTCAGCATCCTCCGGATCGACGCCTTCAACGTATGTTCACTCTTTCATCGAGACTGGTCAGAGGAAACTGAGGCGATATCGTCTGAGGGAACAGTTCTCGAATGATCGCAATTCGACGACTTTCCTCAATTCGACTATGTCCGCCTAGAGCGGCGAGGGTCGTCCGAAGCTCAGATGACGGTGGAAGGTATCGCTACGGGCTCAGAAGGATTCGCAAGTGAAGGGAGAAATTCGCGGATGCTGAGGAATCATCGAAAAGATAAAACATTGTACAATCGGGGAACGGGTACTGCGAAAGATGAAATGCCAGCATAGGTAGGCTTCATACTGCATGGGCGACGGAGGCTGTTGACCTGGGTGGGCAGAGTCGGCTTGAGAAGGCTTTCACTCGAGGGAATTTGTTGAATTCTTTGACCTCTTCCTTTTCTTTCTCGACCACAGCGGCCCCGTGAACTTGACTACTCGCTCTGAGCTAGTGCCAGCCGATTTTAGGCTTCAAACCGACTCTCTGTGCGACAGCACTGCTCAGATTTGAGTTCAAAGGTGTTTCGCTCAAAATGGCGAAGTCGTTTCAAAGCTCGAACTTCGCTTCGTGAACGCTTTCAATCGTCCTCGCCTCAGGTTGACGCTGTTCGACGTCGATTGCAGTTGCTGACTCCTCTCGAATCCAAAACTGCTATCGTCGACTCAACCGAGGACTATCGCTGAAAGATACCCCAAGGTCCCAATCTTTTCGCCTTTCACAAGGTCTTTATTCTCTCTCGTTTCTCGTGAGTATGAAGCGACGTCGTAACAGCCATCAAATCGTTATTCTAAGCACCTTTTGATGGGAACAAAGGATCGCTGAATGTATGCAAAAGTTTCTCAACATTCGAGTAAGATTTTGAGGTGAGGTGTCAACCTGCCTTGTTTCCTCCTCCTCCCTCTCCTCACCTCCCACTTCTCAGCACACCTTCTCTCCCCCCACTTCTCTCTCTCTTCTCTCCCTTCCCCTCCCCGCCCAGCATGTCTTCCAAACGTGAGTTCTCCCCTCTCCTGAATTCCATTCTCTCAACTTTCCAACATTTCCCCAAACGACCGCTACACGTCTCAACTTCTGTTTGATTGTATGGATCAATAGCTGACTCGGTCTTATGATATAGCTATTCGTGAATACGATGCCAAACTCCTCCTTGCGTACCACTTGGCTCGCGCACCAACTGTCGGTTCCAAAGTCGCTGCCAGAGATTCTTTCACTTCTCCCGACACAAGGGTCGCCCAGGTACGTTCCGCTTCTCGCTAGAAAGTATCATACAGCTCTTCTGGTCACTATGAAGCTGGAATGGACACGTCAAGTGAGGTGAGAAGCGAGATATCGATCTGCCGGTGTTTGCGAGTCGTTGGACTTGGAACATTTTCGTAGTCTAAAGGACTCATCTCATCATCTATTCGACGATCCTACACTTCTCATGACCTCTCCAAATACGTCTCGATAATATCCCCAACGAATCCACCCTCGGTCGCCTCACCCTTTGGCACGAACCTCCTCGAAATTCTTTCTTTCTTCCCAACAGCATCGCCTCAACTTTCTAAACCCATTCAAAATGGACTCGCTAACCCTCACTATTTCTACTCGATGATAACAGATCTCATGGGATCCCGAAACGAAGCAATTGACTCCTGATGCCGCTCTTCCTTCTTGGGTTTTCACCGACAAACTCGTCGTAAAGCCTGATCAGCTCATCAAACGTCGTGGAAAGGCTGGACTCCTGTAAGTCACGAATCTCTCTACT
>Ga0308169_10001718_pt1 | contig 24671 bp, 25 predicted proteins | sample PhyBR1_2_FD_202139 | JGI IMG/M metagenome (GOLD analysis project Ga0308169, IMG submission 202139) | Phyllosphere microbial communities from UC Gill Tract Community Farm, Albany, California, United States - DLSLSB.R1 | ecosystem: Host-associated > Plants > Phyllosphere > Unclassified | place...
CCTCGCAGCCGGGTTCGGCGCGCTCGCCCTCGGCACCATGCCGATCCCGGCGCTCGCCGCCGCCGCCGCCGAGCGCGCCGGCGGCTCGCCGTCGTCGAGGTCCCAGCTGTCGCTCGCGTCCATGTCGAGCGGGACGCGCAGGGCCGAGTTGCGCGAGGCGGCGCCGAGGCGGAGAGAGCCGCCGCGGCGGCCGGCGGGCTTTGCGCGCGCCGAGGAGAGGCGAGCGGCGAGAGGGTCGACTCGGGGAGGAGGGGCGCCGCCGGACTCGAACTCGTCTGCGGGCGACAGGAAGCCGAGCGTCAGCAGCGCGCCCGGCCGGCGAGCACTCGCTCCTCGAGAGGGAGAGAGAGACGACGCACCCCAGTCGCCATCGTCGTCGTTGACGTCCATCAAGTCGCCGCCCCAGTCCTCGGTGCCCTTGGGCGCGCCGCCGACGACCGGGCTGTCGAACCCACCAGCCGACGACGGCGCGGCGCTCTCGCTCGACGTGCGCGGCGGCGCGAGGCCCTGGCCGTTGCCGTACGCGCCGGGCGGCGCGGCGTGCCCGTTGGCGTTGGCGGGCGACGAGTCGCGGCGCTCGATCGGGGCGGCGAGCTCGGCGGTCGAGAGCTGCAGCGAGTGAGCGAGGGGGAGAGTCAGCTGCGCGCTCGAGGAGGAACAGGGCTGCGACCCAGCGAGCAAGCACGCACCTTCTTCGAGACGCTCGCAAAGGCCCACCCGGCGAGCGCACCCGCCGCACCGGTCGCGCTCGTCGCGAGCCCGGGCTGGGTCTGAGCGGCAGCTTGGAGCGCCGGCTGCTGCGCGGCGGCTTCGGGCGCGAGAGCGGTGTCGGGCTGCGGGGATGGGCATCCACGTCGTCAGGATCAAGAAGGCGAGGGAGAGACGAAGAGATAGAGAGAGCGGGAGCGCACCATGTTGGCCGTGAGCGCCTCGCACTTCTTGACGAACATGTCCATCGCCTTGTACGCCTGGTCGCGCACGGTCCTGCGAGCCCAGAAGGACGGCATCAGCGAGACTGAGCGAGCAAGACAAGCTCAAGGCAGGCCCAGCGAGTGCCGACCGGCGGGCGACGCACTTTTCGCGGTCGACGAGGCAGATCGACATGGCCGGGATGACCTTGCCGGCGAGGTCCTCCTTCTCAAACACCTCGCACGTCGCCATGAGGGCCATGAGGCCTGCGCTCCGTGCATGCACGAACGGGTCCCTGAGGGCGCGCGCAAAAGCCGGGATGAGGACCTTGCGCTGGGTGGACGCCTGGAGGTGGCGCGACAGGCGCGAGAGGAGGATGCACGTGTTGGTGCGGATGCCCGGCTCGACGTCGGTCTGCGTCTTGCCGAGGACGCGCAGGAGGTCATTGTTGAGGATGCGGTCGTTGAGCTGTGAGAGGAAGAAGGGTCAGTCGAGCTCGAGGGAGGTCACACAGCGCGGGCGCGAGGAGGAGACGCCTCGAGGGCGACGCACCTTGGGCGCGATGAGCGGGATCGACTTGACGGTGGCCTCGCGGATGACGGCGACGACGTCGCCAAAGCCGGTCTGCAAGTGTGGCCACACGCGCTCGTTGACGTCCTTGGCGGCGAGGCGGTCGGCGTACTTGTCGAGGTGCTCGAGGAGCGCCATGCGCATCGCGCGGTCGGGCGTCGCAAACGCGCGCACGACGGGCTGCAGGACGGCGCGGTCGTACGTCTTGTCGTCGAGGCCGTCGTGCGCGAGGTCGAGGATGACGGGGAGGAGGAGCGGCGCGCCGCCCGTGCCGCCCGACGAGAACTCGAACGTGTGGACGAGCGAGGGGAGGACCTTGTGCTTGAGGAAGCCCGCGGGGAGCGGCGCCGTCTTGGCGTGCGCGGCGCCGGACGAGATGGCCTTGAGGGTGCGGATCAGGGCCGTGCGCTCGTCCTCGGTCGCGAGCGCAAAGCCCTCGAGCGCGGCCGAGAGCTTGACGAGCCGGTTCGAGGGCCACCAGCCCTCGCCCGGGTGGGTGCCGAGGTCGAGCAGGGCCGACGTCTCGAGGCGCGCGGCCGGGTTCGGGTTGCCGAGGCGCCGCCAGGGCTGGAAGAGCGCCGGCGGGATCGAGCCGCGGGTCTGCGGGAGTGAGGGGATGTCGGACGAGGGCGAGAGGTAGGACGAGGGGAGGGCGCCGTTGAAGATGGTGAAGATGAACAGGTGGAGGAGGTACGAGTCGAGGGCCGAAGGGTCGCACCTGCGAGCGCACACAGCAGCGTCAGCTCGTGAGCATCGAGAAGGAAGCTCACAAAGAGGCAGGACGCACTGCTTGAGGGCGGTCCAGCCGCCCTTGCGCACCTCGGGGCTCGCATGCGTCTTCGAGTCGGGCACGAGGCCGCCGTAGCTCTGCGTGCGCGTGCAGGCGCGTCAGCGCAAGGCGCTCTGCGTCGATGCTCCGGTCGCGCAGGAGGAGAGAGAAAGGTGGACGCACCCACATGGCGCCGTCGGCCTCGTCGAGCCGGGTGACGACCTCCATCCCGCCGAGCTTCCACTCGCCGCCGGGCGTGACCCAGACGCTCGTCATCCTGAGCCCGCCGTGCACGCTCTGTCCGTCGCGGTTCAAGAACGCGAGCGCGGTGCACACGTGCAAGAGGCCGTACACCTTGCTCTCGTCGGACGCGTCGTCGAGGTCGAGCGCAAGGCTCGTGACGGGCTCGGTGACGAACCACACGCTCGCGTCCGTCTCGGCTCCGTCGAGGAACCGGAGGATGTTGGGGTGGCGCAGGGCGCGCAGCTTGCGGAAGGCGATGCGCGCGAGCGGGAACAGGGCGCGGCGGTCGTGGGTCGAGACGTGCGACGGCGACGAGAGGTCGAACGAGAAGACCGAGACGGGCGACTGGTCGTCCTGCGGGGGTGCAATGTGTCAGTGAAGCTCGTGAGCGGACCAGGGTGAAGGTGGAGCCGAACTCGACGCGGTTGTGCGCGCGAGGCGAGGCAGAGGTGGGGAGGACGAGGCGGGACGAGGCGAGGAGGTCGCGCGCACCTTCTTGGTGCCGTGCCACACGGTCCAGATGGCCTTGCCGTCGAAGGCAGTGACCCTGTCGCCCAGGGCGTACGCTGGGACGCCGGGGACGCCGCCCTGAGCCGAGTGGAGCGCGGCGCTCGACGCGGAGAGGACGGCCGACGAGAGCGACGAGAGGAAGTTCATGGCGCTCCTTCGAGGGTGTGCTGGCGGGTGCACAGAGCCCTGGCCAAGCTCGGCGCAAAGAGCGGAAGGCGGGGTGTCGAGGAGGTGACGACGGGGCCGGCTCGAGGCGACGACGACGACGAGAGGGAGCGGCGGCTGTCCTTGAACCGACTCTGCCCCGCACTCTGCTTGAACCAGGACCAGCACCGCTCTACTAAGCCACCAAGACTCGACTCGCCCAGCACCAGCAACCATGCCTCCTCGCGCGTGAGCCACCCCGTCCTCCTCCGCCTCCGCTTACGTCTCCCCTCGACCCTCGCTGACCCCTCTCCGTCCTCGCAGCGACTGGGAGAAGCGTACGCTCTCCCCTCAGCACCGCTCGACCTTATACAAGCTGACCCTTGGCTCACCGGTGGACGCAGACACGGCCGACCCGACCAAGAAGGACGAGGCCAAGATCAACCGTGCGCTCCCTCTCTCTCCCCTCTGTGCAGCCAAGGACCAGCTGAACCCTCCTCCACACAGCTCTCGACGACGAGGACATCCAGATCCTGCGCACCTATGTGCGTTCCACTCTACTCCAACCTCGTCACCGCCTCGTCGAGCGCCTCATCGCTGACCACGGCTTTCACTCTGCAGGGCCAAGGTCCGTACGCCAAGCGCCTCAAGGAGGCCGAGAACGACATCAAGGAGGTCCAGAAGCGCGTCAACGAGAAGATGGGTGCGTCGTCGTCCTCCCTCACCTCGCCGAGCCTCGCAGCGGCCCGTTGGCTGACACCCTCTCGCTCGCTCGCTCGCTCGCAGGCGTCAAGGAGCTCGCGACGGGCCTCGCGCCGCCCAACCTGTGGGACCTCGCGGCCGACAAGCAGCGCATGGGCGAGGAGCACCCGCTCCAGGTGGCGCGCTGCACAAAGATCCTCAAGCTCGACGAGAACGCGCCGCCGCCCGCGCTCGCGCCGGGCCAGAAGCCCAACGCCGACGAGCAGGACAAGTACGTCATCAACGTCAAGCAGATCGCCAAGTTTGTCGTCGCCCTCGGAGACCGCGTCGCGCCGACCGACATCGAGGAGGGCATGCGCGTCGGGTCCGTCCTCCCTCTCTCCTTCTAGGTTGTCTCCTCCCGCTCCCGCGCTCATACACTCCCTCGCTCCTCGCTCACAGCGTCGACCGCACCGACTACAAGATCATGATCCCGCTGCCGCCCAAGATCGACGCGTCCGTCACCATGATGCAGGTCGAGGACAAGCCCGACGTGACGTACCAGGACGTCGGCGGCTGCAAGGAGCAGATCGACAAGCTGCGCGAGGTCGTCGAGACGCCCCTCCTCACGGTACGTCGTCCCTCTCTCACGGTTCACGTCGTCGTCGTCGCCGTCGGGGCCGCACTGACCCCCTCCTCTCCTTCCCTCTTCCTCTTCCTCTCCCTCCCTCCCTCGTCCCCTTCCTCGCTCCCTCACCGCAGCCCGAAAAGTTCGCCGACCTCGGCATCGACCCGCCCAAGGGCGTCATGCTGTACGGCCCTCCCGGCACGGGCAAGACGCTGTGCGCGCGCGCCGTCGCCAACCGCACCGACGCCACCTTCATCCGCGTCATCGGCTCCGAGCTCGTGCAGAAGTACGTCGGCGAGGGGGCGAGGATGGTGCGCGAGTTGTTCGAGATGGCTCGGTCGAAGAAGGCCTGCGTGGTCTTCTTCGACGAGATCGACGCCATCGGCGGTGCGAGGCACGATGACGGGCAGGGCGGCGACAACGAGGTCCAGCGCACGATGCTCGAGCTCATCAACCAGCTGGACGGCTTCGACCCGAGGGGTAATATCAAGGTACTCATGGCGACGAACCGGTGCGTGTTTTCTTTCTCTAAGTCCCCGCTCCCTCGAGTCGAACCCGCACTGACCCCTTCTCCTCTCACCCTCCTCGCCCTTCTCCTCTCACCCTCCTCACCCTTCTTGAACCCCTCGCACGCAGGCCCGACACGCTCGACCCTGCGCTCCTGCGCCCGGGCCGCATCGACCGCAAGATCGAGTTCAAGGCGCCCGACCAGGAGGGCCGCGCGCACATCCTGCGCATCCACGCGCGCTCGATGGCCGTCGAGCCCAAGATCCGCTTCGACCTGATCGCGCGCCTGTGCCCGAACGCGACCGGCGCCGAGTTGCGCAGCGTCGCGACCGAGGTGCGTCCCTCGTCCTCCTCCTTCCTCTCCTCCTTCCTCTCCTCCTCCATCCTCTTCCTCGCTCCTTCCTTCCTCGCTCCGTCCTCCCTCGCACCTCCCTCGCTCCCACTTTCTCGCCCTCGCCCCTCCTCGCCCTCTCAAACGTCGACGCTGACTCGTGCACCTTCTCGTCCCGCGCGCGCAGGCCGGCATGTTCGCCATCCGCGAGCGGAGGAGGGTCGCGACCGAGAAGGACTTCCTTAATGGAGTTGAGAAGGTTATTCGCGCCGGGTCCAAGTTCAGCAGCACGAGCCTGTACGCGCAGTACCAGTGAGCCCGTCGAGGAGGTCGAGGGGGAGGGAGGAGGGGCGGCGGCTTGTAAACATCGCTTGTGCAGCTTGACTTTCGTTCTCTGAACCTCCATTCAGTCCTGCGAGATCTGGAGAGCAGGAACAGCTTGCTCCCTGCCAGAGAAGAGCGTTGGTGCGCCGCTCGCCGGACCTCGCGCGAAGCCGTCGGCGGCGGCGCACCTTCCTCCCTTTGGTCCTCGACCACGCCCGCTCGTCCTGAGCCGCGCCTGCTCTTGCTTGTCGCCTGTACTCGACTTGGACTCACTCTGCGCACCGCAGCCCGTCTCCATGTGCGTCGGTCGACCTCGCCTCGTCTCATCTCCCTCCTCGTCCGCTGACCCAGTTCTGCCCTCCCCGCAGCCTCGACGCACCTTCGCGCCCGTCCAGCAGCCGTCTACTACCCGTCAGCATCGATCTACAAGTCGGCGGCAGCATCATGAGCGTCCCTGCGCCGTGCGGGCTCGCCCGACTGCCCGAGGAGCTCGTCGACCTTGTCCTGTCCTTCGTCCGCCTGTTCGAGGCCCAATGTGCGCACAGCTTCCTCGACCATCTGCCCGAGGAGAGCTCGAGCTGACCAACGCCCTGTGCCCGCAGCCTTAGCCCGCACCCTCGGCGCCCTCGCCCGTACCTCTCGCCGGTTCCTCGAGCCCGCCCGCCGCGCCCTCTTGTTCGACCCGACCTGGATCTTCTACTCGCGCTCGTACGAGGACGACGGCGTCATCGAGCACCTCCACGAGCTCCTCAACTACCTCATAAGCGACCCGCGATGGGCGCGTACGTCCAGTGCCTCGACTACCTGTCCCTCCTCTACTGTCGGTTCGGGGAAGACTTTGGGGCCGACATGGCGTTCGACAACTGGGCCTTGAGCCTCCTCCGCCTATGCCCGAACTTGACGGCCGTCATGATTTGGCCGGCGCTCGACTTTGGGTGGGCCGACGAGCTTGCCCGGCTGCCGCGCCTGCGCCGCGTGTACGTCATGCCGCGCCACGAGTCCGACCTGTACGACCAGGACGAGGTCGCCTTCCACGCCTTCCTCGCCACTTTGCCGATGAGCCGCATCGAGAAGCTCTCGTTCGACACCTACAAGCCGCCGCCCGCGCCGCCACTTTCGGCGCCCCCTCCGCCCGTTCGCCTAGCCGGCCTACACCTCGAGCTCGACGATTGCAGGGTGACCAACTGGGCGCGTGCCGGGCTCGACGACGACGACCTTCGGGCACTCCTGTTCTCGTACGCCGACTACGAGCCCGGCGCCGTCGGCGCCGACCTCGTCCTGCCCGCCAAGCTCGAGCAGTTCGTGCTGCAGCCAGAGTCGGACACACACCCGTTCGGCTCGTCGTGCTTCAGCCGTTTCGTGGGCGAGTGGGTCCAGCTCTTCTCGGGCGCGGCGCAGCGCACGAACCTGCGCGAGGTCGCCCTCCGAGCCGTGCCGGTCGACGCCGCCTCGTTCGCCAAGGTGTGCGCCGCCGCGCCCAACGTCATCCAGCTCAACATGCGCGACTCGCGCTGGCGCGTCGACTCGGCCGCCGCCGCCGCCGCGCTCGACGGCATGATCGTGCGCGCGATCGGCCCGCTCGCGCACCTGCGGTGGCTCCACCTCGGCGAGGTGCCCGGCGGCGAGGCGGTCCTCGAGCGCACGCGCGCCTGGTGCGAGCGCGCGGGCGTCACGCTCGTGTGGCAGAGCGTGCCGCTGCCGCGCGAGGAGGCGGGCGCAGGCGCGAGCGCGAGCCCGGCGAGCTGAGGTGGTCGAGGTCGGCGGGTCGTCGGCGCCGTCGGGAGGTCGAGGGCTTTTCGTCGAGTGTGCTGGGGCGAGTACAGGGCGGAGCGGTCGGGTGCGGAGGACGAGGAGCGTAAGGCCGGCGCTCGAGCGAGGTCTCCTCACCCCTTTCTTTGTAGACGACGGCTCTCGCTTCTGCAATGACTGTATGACCCTTTAATGCGCGTGCTTGATTGAGACGAACGGCGAGAAAAGGTGGGAGAGCGTCTTGGTCGTCGCCGTCGGCGAGCGCGCTCACGCCGACCCTCCTCCTCGTTCTCGTCGCTCACCTCGCCCGCTGTCGAGCTGCGCCTGCTCTAGCTTGCTCCGTCGACTCAACTCGAGGTCATACAGCTGTCCTAGCCCGCCTACAAGCCACAGAGGTGTGTCCCCATCTCCCTCCCCGTCCTCATCTTCCCGCTCCCATTGCTGACGCCGCAACGCTACGCACACAGCTCGCGACTCGCTCAAGCCCGACAAGAACTCTATCGGGACCGTCATGGATGCGCTCGAGATGACTGGGCTCGCGAGGCTCCCCGAGGAGCTCGTCGACCTCGTCTGCTCGTTCGTCGTCTACTTCGAGGTCCAAGGTGCGCTCGGCCGGCTCTCGTTCCTCCTGGTCGTGCACAGTGCACAGAAAGCTGACTCGGGCTTGGTGCGCGCAGACACGGTCACAACCTTGTGCTCGCTCGCCCTCACGTCGCGCCAGTTCCTCGAGCCCGCTCGTCGCGCTCTCCTGCACGACCCGAGCCGCATCTTGTCGGGGCGCAGGCCTGTACACGCCGAGTACCTCCTTCATGGCATCATCCGGGACCCCGAGCTCGGAAGGCAGGTCAAGCGCCTCGACGGCCTCGTCGACCTGTTTGACCACGACGAGGAGCTGTTCGAAGGCCGCAAGCCGGTCTTCGTCTTCACCAACTGGGTCTTCACGCTCATGCGGAGCTGCCCCAACCTCATGAGCGTCGTCATCTGGCCCGACCTCGCAGACGGGTTCCTCGACGAGCTCGCGCGCCTCCCTCGCCTTCGCCACGTCGGCTTTCAAGCACGCTACAGCGACTACTACGAGGACGAGCACATGCAGAACGCTCTCGAGACTCTGCGCACAATCTGCCAGCAAGGACTGCCGCTCGAGTCGATCTCGTCCGCCTGCGACTTCTACACCTCCGAGCCGCACCTCTTCCCGGCCGTCGCGCCGCGCGTGCCCTCGGTCTACCTCGACCACACCGGCTACGGGCCGTCGCGAGTCGGTAACGGCATCACCCTCGAGCATGTTCGCCACCTTCACCTCAAAGCGCAATGGCTTTTCGACATGGTGCGCCTCCCGCTCGGCCTCGAGACCTTGATCCTCGAGCAGTCCCCGCCGGAGACGAGGCAGGTCCACCGGGCAGTCTTCGACGAGGACTCTTGCTGGAGTGGCCTGTTCAGCGCGCCCGGCGCTTTCTGCGCCTTGCAGCACGTCCGCGTCGCGGGCGTCCTCGTGCGCACGTCGGGGCTTGCGCAACTCGCGGCGGCGGCGCCCAACCTCGAGCGCATCGAGCTGCATCGGTCGCTGTGGGACGACATCGACCTGTGCCGCGCCGAGCAAGACGCCGCGCTCGTCGAAGTACTCTCGCGCCTGCCCCGACTGCGGTTCCTCCACCTTGGCGAGGTCCCCCACCAGGGCGAGACCATCTTCGCTACGCGCGCCTACTGCCGCCAGGTCGACATCGAGCTCGAGTACCGGTGCGAGCCGGTCGCGCATGTCGCAACGCCGACGCACGAGGCGCAGGACCTGCCGTCGCCCGCGAGCGACCTCGACGACGACGACGACGACGACGCCGACCCGACCTTCCCCTCGTTCCCGGGCCTGCGCCGCACGCCCTCGCCGACGCCCCGTCCCGACGACAACAACCTCCTCGCCGCACCGACCCTCCGCGCACGCACCGCCGCAGCAGCGCAGCAGTACGCCAACGCGCCGGCGGCGCCGCCCCACCTCGAGCCGGGCTTCCAGGCGCTCGACGACGGCGTCGACGAGGAGCTCGACGAGGCGGCGCCGTGGGACGGGTGGGGCAGCGCGTGCGACTTGGACGAGGCGGACCGTGCGTGGTGCGAGTGCGACGACGAGGGAGCGTGGGAGTGCACGAGGGCGCTGTACGAGGAGGAGGACTGAGCGAGCTTCGAGGACGAGGCGCAGCGCAATCGACCGAGGCTTTTCTTCTCTTGGCACACTCGAGCAGAGAGAAGCGTAAAGGTGTCTGTGCAAGGAGAGCGAGAGAAGCTACACAGAGAGAGAAAGCGCGCCGCTCGGACCTCCTCGAGCCCGCCGCTCAGTCGACCTCGATCGTCTCGACGGGCTTCTTGCCGCTCAGCGTGTTGCCCGACCCGCTGAACGGCACCGACGGCTTGACGTCGGGCTGCGCCGAGCCCTGCCGCTGCTGCTGCGCGGCCGCGGAGGGAGCCTGCGCCGGCTGCGCGCCCGTCGGCAAGCTCGCCGCGCCCCTCGCCGCGCGCCCGCTCAGCGTCGTGCCGGACCCCTGCACGCCGGCGAACGGCGCGGCGGCGTCGCGTGCCGCCTGGGCCTCCTGGGCCTTCTGCGCCGCCTCGGCGTCCGAGCCGGGAGGCGGCCGGGCGTTCGAGAGGTCGAACCCGAAGAAGAGGGCGCCGTAGGGGAGGTTGAGCGCGGCGGGGACCTGGCGGGTGCCGAGCTGCGTGTCGGCCGTGACGATGCGGGGTTGGCTGCGGGCGAGAGAGGCGAGGGCGAGGTCAGCTCGACGGTCTCGAGAGGCCGGACGAGGAAGAAGAGGAGGGGGTGACGCACTCGGTGCGGATGATGCGGCTGTTCTCGTCGATGCCCTCGATCGCCTTGGCCTTGACGCCCTTGCCCTTGACGCGCTTGCCGCCGAGGCTGTTGCCCGTCCCCTTGAACGCCTCCCACGACGCCGGGGCGCCCTCGCCGTCCGTCTCCTTGCCCTTGCCCTTGCCGCCCACTCCAGCCCCACCGCCCGGGACCGGCGTCGCCGTCCCGCTCCCGCGCGCATCGACGTCCTGCACGCCCTTGGTGTCGATCGTGAACTTGTCGCGCATGGTCGGGAGGAGGTCCGAGGGCCGCTTGTACTCGGGCTCGACGTAGCCGACGGGCGGCGCAAAGTCGACCTCGAGGTCCGTGTCGATGACCGAGATGGCCGGGCCCGGCGGCGTGATCTCCATGATCAAGAGGCGGAACGTGAGCGTGTTGTACGGGATCTCGATGATGTCGCCCGCCGACATGCACGAGTAGTTGATCAGGGCGCGCTCGAGCCTGTGGGGCGTTTGAGTTGGGTCAGCAAGAGCACAGGGACGACAAGAAGGAGCGAGCGAGAGAGGGAGGGGAAGACGCACACGGCCTTGGGGTCGCTGATCTCGAGAAAGTCGACGCTCTGCGGCTGGATCTTGATCATCTTGCCCTTCGGGTACCGCCCGCCGACGAGCCGCACCGGGTCGCCCTCGTTGAGGCGGAGCTGGTCCATCATCTGCGAGCGAGGGTACGAGGGCATGAGCCTGTGCGCAAGACGAGACGAGACGAGACGAGGGGAGGAAGAAGGAGGAAGAGGACGCACCCACTGCGGGAGGTTGACGCAGCCCTCGTCGGCGATGAACTCAAGCACGCCGGCGTGCGTGTTGAGCTCGACGTTGGCCGGGTTGGTGATCTCAAAGTTGATCGGGAGCTCGACGTCGAGTTGCGCTGCGGGCGAGCAGGACGAGGGGGTCAGCGCGCGCCGGGGCAGGGTCGAAGGGCGAGCTCGAGAGGACGCACTGAGCTCGTCGAGGGCGGAGGGAGGCATGACGACTGCGGGCGGGACGACAGGGTCAGCGCTGGACGCGAGAGGGCCAGGAAGCGAGAGAGCAAGGCGGCGCACTCTTGCCGCCGTACATGAGGTTGGCCCGCCCGCCGCTGTAGCTCCTGCCCTGCTGCACCTCGAGGATCGCCGTAGAGTAGGCACGGTACTGGCGGCGGAACGCGCTCGCCGGCGGGCGCGCAAAAGCATGTCCGCCAAAGCCCGCCTGGAACGCGCCCGGGTTGAGGAACCGGCCGATGCCACCGGCGGCACCGGCACCGCCCGCCGCGCCGGCGTACCCGCCGCCAAACGCACGCGTCGCAGGGCGACCGAAAGCGGCGCCGACGTCGTCGTCCGAGTCGTCTGCGTCGCCGGCGAGCGGGGCAGGAGGCGCCTGGTAGCGGCGGACCGGGGCGGGCTCCTGGGCGCGGTTCGCGCTGCTCGTCGAGGGCTGGGCTTGGGGCTGGTCGTCGTCGATGAGGATGTCCGAGTCGTAGGCGTTCTCGTCGTACTCAAAGTCCTGGAACTCCTCGTCAGACGACTGCTCGAAGCGGGACGAGGCGATGAAGGTGAGGGGCGAGGTGGGGATGGAGGGGGAGGAGGGCGGGAAGCACGCGCGGTCAGCTAGGAGCAGACTGAGAGCTCTGCGAGGCTGGGACGCGCCATGGTGAGCTGCTGGTGGTGGTGGAGAGCGAGAGAGGGAGCCGCCCGCGTCGTCATCATCGCCGCTCGAGGCTGGCACCCTTCGTCTCGCTCTGAGCGCTTTGGAGGGCTGACAGGAGCCCTCGAGACGGTATCGTGCGCTACAGGGCGGGGCCAAGCTCGCCGTGCGAGACACTTTGTCGAGGCGGTCCTCCTCGCTCGGACCGACTCCAGCTCCCAGCTCTCGTTCCTGTCTCTGTCTTCTGCGCGACTGCTAGCTCTCGAGCTCTCGGACCGTCGCACCATTGGCGAGGAGGCACAGACTGAGATACTGCTTGTTCCACGGCTTCTACTCCTCGCGGGGCTCTCGCCGCCGCTCTACAGCTTGGCCTTGACGGCCAGGTCCTCGAGCCGCAGCTCCGGGTGGTTGACAAACACGCGCAGGCACTCTGGGTCCTCTGCGCTCGACAGGTTCAGGCTCTCGAACTTGACGCCGTTGACGAGCTTCTTGGTCGGGACCTCGAGGCGCTTGCCGTTGCCCGTGTACGGGATCTTCTGCAGTTCGATGACCTTGGCCGGCACGTGCCGCGTCGAGAGGGCCTGGCGGATCGCGAGCTTGATGCTGTCGACGACGGCGGGCTTGAGCGGCGCCTGCGTCGGCTTGACGAAGAGGATGCTGCGCGGACGACACTGCGTCAGCGACGAGCGCTGCGAGCGCGACGGCTTTACCTGAGAGGCGAGGGAGGAGAGTGGACGTACAAGCGCTCGTCGCCGTCCGGGAGCTTCTGCGCGATCGCGAGGCAGTCCTCGACCTCCTCGATCTTCTCGACGACCGAGTAGCTGCGTAACGGAGCGCGTCAGCCTTCGTGTCGCCCGCTCAGGCGCACGCGACGAGGGAAGAGGGACGCACATCTCTGCCGAGCCGAAGCGCACGCCGCCAGGGTTGAGCACGCCGTCCGACCTGCGAGCGCGAAGAAAGGTCAGCGCGCCGTCCGAACCTCGAGAAGCAGGTCTCGGAGCGACCGATACAGCCAGTCGTGCAGCCTCGCGCTCGAGAAAGACGGACGCACCGGCCGAAGACCATGACGCCCTTGGTGAGCGAGTGCACCTCGACCCAGTCGCCGTGCACCCACGCCGCCGGCTTTTTCTCCGGGTACGCCTCAAAGTACGCCGCGTGGTAGCGCTTCTCGCCGTCCGGGCCCCAGAAGCTGCGCGAGGAAGGAAAGAGTCAGCGAGCCGAAAAGGGAGGAGCCGCGGCGACGACGTTGAGGAGGCGGCGGAGGAGAGGAGGAGGCGGGACGAGGACGTGAGACGACGCACCCGATGGGCATGTTCGGGAACGGCTTGGTGATGACCATGTCGCCCTGACGGTCCATGACGGCGTTGCCTGCGGGCGAGCAAGCGAGGCAAGCGTCAGCGCGTCGTCCCCTCCCCGACTCGACGAAACGAGAGAAGGGGGTCCGAACACACCGTCGTCGTCCCACGCCTGGAGGTCCATCGCGAGCGCGATGCACGTCAGCTCGCCGTGGTAGATGGGCTTGCTGCGCACGGCGCCGATGAAGAGGTTGCAGATCTGCGCCGAGGGAGAGAGCGAGAGGGTCAGCCACGAGTTTGAGAAGGCCGGCGCGAAGAGGCCCGAGCGGCGTGCGCGTGGAGGGCGAGGGTGCGGGAGAGGGAGGCGCTCGTCGCGAGGGGAAGGCGAGGAAGGGAGAGCGGGACGCACGTCGGTGCCGCCAGTGCCGTTGTTGATCCACACGTCCTCGTGGATGTTGGCGCGCATCCAGTCGTACAGCTCGGGCTTGAGGACCGAGCCGGCCGTCTGGACCTGCTTGATGTGCGAGAGGTCGAACTCCTTGTTGGGGATGTAGCCCTCGGTCTCGAGGACCTGCAGGTACCGCGGCGAGAGGCCGAGGTTGGTGATCTTGAACTTGCTCGCGATGGCCCAGATCGTGCTCGGGCTCGGCGCGAATGGCGAGCCGTCGTACGCGGCGATGCAGGCGCCGCAGCCGAGCGTCGACAGGAGGTGGTTCCACATCATCCAGCCGAGCGTCGTGAAGGTGAGCTGCGAGTCGCCCGGGACGGTCGCGTTGTGCAAAGTCCTGCGGGCGGGTCGGGCGGATCAGCTCAAAGCCCTCGACGAGTTGTGCAGTTGCATCGAGGTAGGCGGGGGCCCAAGAGCGAGGGAAGAAGCCAGCGAGGCGAGCCATCGGAGGGGGAGAGGAGGAGAGGCGAGAGGCGAGACGCACTGGACCATCTTCTGCGAGAGCGTCATGCCGCCGACCGAGTGCACGATGGCCTTGGGCTTGCCCGTCGTACCCGACGAGTAGAGGACTGCGAGAGGGGGGCACCAAGAGTCAGCGCCGGCGGTCCGTGCACGAGCAGGAGCAGGAGAGAGGGGACGCACTCCAGACGGGGTCCATGGCGTCGACGCGCTCAAAGTTGAGCTCCCTGGGCGCCGACTGTCCGAGCTTGACCATCTCGCTCCACGACCACCACTGGCGGCCGTCCTTCTCCTTGGCAAACTCGATGCGCGGCTCGCGGTCCTTGGAGAGCTGGCCGACGACGACGACGTTTTTGACGGTCGGGAGCTGGGCGAGGATCTGCTCGAGCTTGGGGAAGATCTCCTGCTGCTTGCCGTTGTAGCGGTAGAAGTCGGCCGTGAGGAGGACGGTCGGCTCGATCTGCTCGAGGCGCTCGAGCGTGGCCGTGACGCCAAACTCGGCCGGGCACGACGACCACACGCCGCCGATGGCGAGCGTCGCGAGGCACAGGATGATGGCCTCGGCGTTGGACGGTGAGAAGGTCGCAACGCGGTCGCCCGCCTTGACGCCGAACTTGGTGCGGAGCGCGTGCGCGACGAGGCGGACCTCCTGGTACAACTCCTCGAACGTGAGGGACCGCATGAGGCAGTCGTCGAGGTCTTGCGGTGACAGAGAGGCTGGCTCGACGAACGACAGGACGGCGCGGTGGTTGGACCGGGCGTACGGGTGCGCGAGGAGCATGTTCTGCGAGGGCGAAATGGCGACGGCGTCAGCTCGTCCTGCTCCATCTGGCGCACAAGGCAACTCTGTGCACTCTCCCCGACGAGCTCGTCGAGGTTGAGCCTCCCGCACGCCGCACAAAAGGACGAGGTGGGCAGCGAGGGAAGGCATGCCGAAGAGCCGGGTGGGGGAGGAGGGAGGAGGAGGAGGAGCGGAAGCGCGCACCTCGGCATAGTTGAGCTTGGCGCGGATCAGCTTGCGGTTGACGTGCTCCATCGGCTGCGAGTCATCGAACAGGACATTCGGGTCGCTGCGAGCGAGAGAAGTGGCCGGGTCAGCGTGTTGCCGACGGGGAGGGGGAGGACGACGAGGACGAGGCGGGACAGCTCACGTGCGGTCGAGGAGGACGCCGGTGTACTCGGTGGCCAGGGTCCAGAAGGCGTCGAGGTTGGTGATGCTCCACGCGTGCAGCTCGTCGTAGTCGCGCAGGCGGAGCGAGAGCCGGCGGTTGACCCACTCGCGGAAGAGCGTGTCGGGACTTTCCTCGATCTGCTGGGCGGTCGGCGTCCAGAACAGGGTGCGTGTCGAAGTCGGGGCCATCGTGCAGCGGTGCAGGGCGAGTTGTGGTGAGGCGAAGGAGGAGGGAGCTGTGGGGTCCGGCGGCCCGGTCTCTCCGCGCCCACCGGCTCGCGCTGTTTCGATCGGCACTCGGCGCCGCGGCACCTCGCACATCGTCAAGCGCGGCTTCGTTCTCGTGCTCGACATGCATTGCAGAACGCGCGCGCGGGCAAAGCTTCTACATAGTGCGCCTCGAGCTCGAGCTCAGGGCCCAAAGTCGACGAGGAGCTGCAGCTTGGCCGCGATCTGCGTCGGGAAGCCTGCGCGCAACGAAGGAGGGAGAGCGTCAGTTGTCGCCGCAGAAGCGCGAGGATGTGCGAGGCGCAGCGGGAGGGGAAGAGGAGGGAGCAACACACGGAACTCGCCCAGGTACTCGGAGAACTCGCTCAGGACCGCCTTTGCGCCGGCTCGCACAGCTGTGGGCGCACGCGAGAGTCAGTCCACGTTCAAACAGCTCAAACTCGTCACGACGCGCCGCACGAGGCGCGCCGGATCGAGCGAGAGGAAGAGCGGACGACGCACCCTCCTGGACCTCGCCCACCTCGCGCTCGACGACCTTGCGCGCGTGCTCGCGCTCCTCGGGCCCGCCGAGCGCCTTGTCCGCCGTCGCCTCGAGTTCGGCCGCGAGCGCGTCGAGGACCGACAGGTAGCGCACGAACGCCTCGAGGACCTTGGGGATGTCGCGCTGCGTGACGCCGTACGGGTCCTCCTTGAGCGACGCGCAGATCAGGTTCGACAGGGCTGCGCGCAAGACGGTCGAGCGGGTCAGTACTACGTCGTCGACCACGGCGCCGAGCTCTGGGTGAGAAGGCGAGCGAGGGACCGAGCGACGGCGAGAGCTGAACACGCACCCTGGATCGCCCACACGGTCTCCCTCCTCCTCGGCGTGCACACCCCTGCGTCGTACTCCATCCCGACGTCGAACACCCTCGCCCTGAGCGCCCGCGGCACGACAACGGCGAGGCGCCTCTCGAACCCAAACACCTGCGGCACGACGTCAGCCTCGGGCGCCGCCTCGCTCGCGTCGCGCACCGCGCCCGCCGCGTCCTTGACCGCGGTCGGCACGATCGCGCTCGACTGGAGGATCGAGGGCACCCGCTGCGTGATGGCCGCCGAGGCCGTGCTGACGGCGCTCGACAGGGCGTGCTGCGCCTCGTGCGCGGTCGGGCCCGTCGCCGCCGACTTGACGGCCTCGACGGCTTTGCGCGCGTACGGCGAGGTGCCGAGGCCGGTCGACGAGGAGGCGGAAGGGTCGGAGACGGTCGACGGCGAGGCCGAGACGGCGAGCTTGTCGAAGAAGGACGCGCGGACGGGCTGGAAGACGTTCTCGTTGCGGACCGGGGCCCGACTCGGGCTCGGCTGCTCCTGCTGGCTCGAGGCGCCGCGCGACGGCATGCTGGACGACGAACCTGTCGGGCGGGCGAGGGCGAGTCAGCGACGGCTCGCGCGAGGCGGCGAGAGAACGGGCGAGAGAGAGGGGGACGTACTGGGAAGCCTGCCACGGCCCTTGGCGCGCTGCAGCTCGGTGCCGATGAGCAGGAGGCACTCGCGCGAGATCTCGGCCCAGGCGCCGGCGGACGCGCTGCCCGGCTTGACGTCCTTGAAGATGGCCTGGCGGCGCGCCGGGTCGGTGAGGGTAAGGAGCGACAGCTCAAGGAAGGCGAACGACTGCGAGAGGAGCGACGTCAGCTTTGGAAGTAGCTCGTCGACGGAGAGAGAGAGGGAGAGAGGGGCGCACCTTGAAGTACGGGTTTGACGAGCGCAGGCCCGAGAGGAGCGCCTGGTTCGGGTTCGAGGCGAACTGCGAGACGGTCATCGGCTGCAGGGACAGATCATCAGCAGCTTGCTCGTCTCCTCGAGATGAAGGAGGGGAGGGACGCACCTGCGTCGCGTAGACCTCGAAGCAGACGTGCCCGGCCTCGCACACGAGGAAGAACAGGAGCGCGCTCGCGAGTGCGCGCGTCGCGAGCGTCAGCGAGTAGGCGCCGTTGTAGCGCATGATCGAGTAGAGGTGCGAGCTGCGCGGCGAGGACGGGAGTCAGCGGCGTGCGAGAGCGTGGGAGGGTGGAGGGAGAGAGAGGGACGCACCGAGTCCAGACGGGCAGCACGTGCGCGAGGAGGAAGCGCACGACCGGTCGGCGAAAGACGACGAAGCCGGACCAAAAGGCGACCGTGACGGCGAACGCCGAGCGGAGGGCTATCGGCACGCGCTGCCGGGCACGCACGGCGAGGCGGGCGGGGATGGTGAGCTGCTCGAGACGACGAGTCAGTGCCAGGACGAGCGGCCGAGAGGAGCGAAGGACGAGGAGGGCAGACGCACCGTCGTGTCCTCGTCGAACAGGGCCTGGGAGCGGTCGTCGAGCACGTGCCGAACGGTCGCGGCGACGGCGAGGACGATGTTGAAGACGCAGAGGACGACGCGCCGCTCGTTGAGCTGCCACGCATCGCGGCTGCGTGCACACATAGTTCACGATCAGCTCTTCATCCGGGCGCACAGGAGGACGGCGAACGAGCGGCGCACCCCTGGTGGAAGAAGAACCAGCCGAGCTGCGCGTCGCGCGAGACCCAGCTCGCCGACCACACGAACGAGTACTGGATGAAGGCGGCCGCTGCGAGGTAGGCGAGGAAGATCGGGAGGGTCTTCGCGCGCTCGAAGACCTGGGCGAGGGCGGCGAAGCGCGTTGGTCGAGGAGGACGAGCAGCTGCGCGCGAGGGGAGGAGGAGGAGGTCAGCGCTTGGTCGTGTCTGAACGGCCGTGAGAGCGCACGCACTCGTGAGAGTCTTCTTGCGGAGAACCACGACGCTGACTGCGCCGCACAGGGCCAAAGGCGCAAAGAGGACGACGGGGAGGAGGGGGAAGAGCGAGCCTGCGAGGGGGGACAAGCTCGTCAGCGCACGACCGGGTCAGAGGCGACTGTGGGACGCACGAGGGAACTCGCGAGGGTCAAAGACGGCGAGCCACAGCGCTGCACTCGACGCTGCCGCGACGAGGCCGAACAGGTTGCGCAGGCGACGCTGGAGGACCACCTGCACGACGGCGCCGTGAGCGGGTCAGCGGCTGCGCGGGGGAGCTCAGTGAGGCTGTACGAGAGCCTGGACGCACCTTGCACAGGTCCTCGTAGACGCGCGGCGGTGGGCCCGACGTCGGGATCGGGTTCGAGTTGAGCGAGGAGACGAGGCTCTTGGTCGGCGGGCGGTCGCCCTGGGCGGCTTGCGAGGGCGCAAAGACGCTCATCTGGTGCGACTGGACACGCTAGAGGCTCCACGAGGCGAGGAGAGATGAGGCGACGGGTCGAGAGGGAGAACCAGCTCTCCTGCTCGCGCCGGGCGAGCCAGACGTCGACGGCGGACACCAGCGCGCTCTCAGACGGGCTAGCCTGTGAGGGAGAACGGCTTGCAAGTGTCTAATCGGGACAGGGACACGGAACTACAACGAGCCGAGGCGACGTAGGCAATCTCGGAAAGAGGAGAGAAGAGGAGGCGTGCGGCCAAGGGGGAGACAGGGTGGTACAGCGAGCGCAGGGCTAGGCGCAGGAGGTAGGGGCGAATGGGTATGGTGCGGCTGAGGTGGAGGGTATCGAGGGAGCGCGAGCGCGCATGGGCGGCCCGAGCGACTAGGCGGAGAAGGCCGACGACGACGACGGCGACGACGACGACGACGATGCGGCATCGACGTCGTTGACGGCCGACGTCGGGGATGCAGGAGCCTCAGGCGAGGCCGATGAGAGGTCCCGAGTCGACGACAAGGGCGACGAAGACGAAGAGGCGAAGGAGGAGGACGCCGCATCGCCCGACGCCGCCGCCGCCGCCGCCGACGAGTCGCCGACGCTCTGCTCGAAGCTCGAAGTCGCCGCCTCGTCCTCGCTGTCGTTGCCGCCGCCGACCTCGATGCTGACGCCGTCCATCTCGGCGACCATGACGAGCGGGCCCCTCCCGCCGCCCGTCACGCGCCCAAGCCTGCCCGCCCTCGACGCCGCACCCGCAACCGGCGCCGCGCCGCGTGCGCCCGCCGCCGCCCGCGCCGCTGCGCCCGCCGACCCAGCCACGAGCCGCTCGCGGTTGGCCTCGGCGCGTCGGCCCTCGAGGACCATGCCGTCCGGGGTCACGATCGGGCTGCCGTACATGCGCGCGCCGCCCCACAGGGCCGGAAACACCTCGAGCTCGACGAGGTCGTCGGTCGCGCCGACGACGCCGGCCGACGAGTGGGCGCCGGGCGGCGGGAGCGCCGAGAGGGCGAGCGGGTCGGCGGCGTACGGCTGGAGGAGCTCGTTGTGCTCGTACGGCGAGCGCGGGTACGCCGGCGCGTCGACGCCGCCGTCCCACATCTTGTCGCGGCCGATGAGGGCGAGCGCCGTCTCGAAGAACCACTCGTTGCGCTTGAGGTAGTGGACGGCGACGGTGCCGCCGTGCGCGAGGCCGAGCATGCGCTGGGTGCGCAGCGCGAGCGTCGACGGCTCGAACCGGAGCGTCGGCGCGGGGAGGAACCGCTCGTCGTACGACGGGAGGGCGTAGGCGTGCTGGCCGAGGCGGATCTGCGCCGTCGGCTCGTTGACGTACGCCGGGTCCTCCTCCGCCGCCGCCGACGACGACGACGATGACGACGAGCGGGACCCAGACGACGACGAGCCCGTGCCCGACGACGAGCTGCTCGAGTTGCCCGCCGTCGCGTCGGCGCCGCCGGCGAGCGCGTCGGGCGTCGGCCCATCCTCGAACGGCCCGCGCGCGAGGTTGAAGATCTCGTACTCGCCCTCGTCGAGCGGCGCGCGCGTCGGGCCCTCCTGGACGTTGGCGGCGCGCTTGCGCAGGTGCGACACGGCGCGCACGCCCTCGGGGTCGCGGAACAGGTCCTTGCCGAAGCGGGTCGTGCGCGCGCTCGGGATGACGACGCTGCGGTCGGGCGCGCCGGGACGCACGCCCGTCGCGCTCGAGAGGTCGTCGGCGGCCGGGTGGTGTGCGGCGGAAGGGTCGCGGGCGGCCGAGCCGGTCGAGGAGAAGGACGGGTCGACGAGGCGGACGTCGGCGGGCGAGAAGAGGACGCGCTCGAGCTTGACGGCCTCGGGCCCGCGGCCCGAGTCGCTGCGCCAGCCCTGGGTGGCCCACCGGCCGCCGCCCTCGACGAGCGCCTCGACCTCCTCCTCGATCGAGAGGCCCGAGGCCGGCGGCGAGTAGGGCCGCTTCCACGTCGACACGGTCGAGTAGCTCTGCCACAACTCGCCGCCGCGGCGCATGCGCTCGTCCTCGCTGATGCCGCGCCGGCCCTCGAGGCGCACCTGCTCGAGGTGGTCGGGGAAGGTGAAGCCGCGCGAGTAGGTCGTGCCCGCTTTGGGGTGGTCGTAGATCTGGCAGCGCTCGGTGATCCAGTGGATCGACGACGCGTTGGGGTGGTTGCGCATCCACTTGGCAACGCGCTGGTCCTCCTTGCCGATGCGCCACGACTTGGGCCGAGGGTACGTCGCGAGGTACTGGACGAGGTCGCTCGAGAGGGCGTACACCTCGCCGGCCATGAAGCGCTGACGGATGAGGTCTGCGGGCGTGCGCAGGGGAGCTCGTCAGTCCAGGTGCATCCACGAGAGCGAGGCAGAGAGAGAGAAGAGGACGCACAGCCCCAGTACGTGTTCTCGCGCGGCGTGATGCGCAGGTGCCGCTCGAGCTCGCTCAGGACGATGAAGGCGTCGTCGTCGGCCTTGACGACGTAGTCGGCGCGCTTGAACCCGACACCGACCTGCCGCACGCCGTCGACGAGCCCGGCCTCCCCGGGCCGTGCGTAGTAGACGGGCACGGTCGCGTTCTCGCTCGCCCACTCGAAGTAGCGGAAGGTCTTGCCCTTGTTCATGTTCTCCTCGACGTCCAGGACGACCATGTCGTTGAACATCTCCATCTCGAGCGCGATGCGCTTGGCCCACTTTGGGCGCGGGCGCCCGAGGATGAACTTGAGCTCGACGTTGTGCGCGGGCTTGCCCGTGCGCGGGTCGACGGGCTTGGTGTGCTTGGCGTACGAGAGGCGGATCGCGTTGCGGCGGTCGGCGGCGGCGTCGACCGAGAAGACGCCGACAAAGACGTTGACGGGCTTGAGCGCGTCGGCGAGGTCGTGCGGGAACGGGCGCTGCTCCTGGCAGTACTGGCGCCAGGGCGGCGGCTCGCGGTCCGACGACAGGACGTTGACGAGGAACGTCGTGAGGGTCGCGGCGAAGCACCCGAGGAGGAGGAACGAGAAGAGGATGGTGAAGGGCTGGGTCGGGAACCAGGGTTGGCGCAGGAGGGCGGCGATGAAGGTCGACACGCACGACCGGTCGCGGCCCGTCTTGCTCGAGCCGGTCGGCCCGAGGAGCGGTGCGCCCGACGACGACGACGAGCTGCCGTGCGAGACGCTCAGCTTGCGCCGCGTCTCGGCTCGCCGCGCCCACCAGCCCGGTTTGCGCTGCTTGCGGCCGAGGACGGGCGACGTCTCGGGCGCGAGCGTGCCGCCGAGCTTGCGCAGGAGGGCCGACGTCTGGTAGTGGTGGTTGTGGTAGTCTGCGAGCGAGGGTTTTAGAGAGGTCAGCGTGGGCGCGCCGTGTGGGGTCGTCGAGGGGGGCGGGGGAGGGAAGGGGGGGGACGCACATTCGGGTCCGTGGAGCGGCTCCTTAGTGTCAATGGGCGTGTGGGTCCCCGACGTGTTGCGGCTGCGGTTGCGGCTCGTGGTGCGGTACGAGAGGTAGCCCTCGAGGCCGTCGGGGGTCGGGGCGGGGCTGTTGGCCCTGCTCGACACGCGGCTGCTCGCGCCGTACGAGTACAAGGCACCGAGCCCGTCGTCGGGCGTGGCCCATCCGCCGTAGTGGACCGAGTGCCCGGCTGCGCTCGCGGCCGACGTCGACGCGAGCGAGGCGCCCGACGCGCTGTGGCCCAGGGCGCCGCCGCCGGAGATGCCGCTCGCGAGCGAGGCAGAGGTGCGCGCCGAGCGGCTGCGGACGCTCGAGCCGGCAAGGCTGCTCGACGCGCCCTCCTGACTCGAGTCGTACGGGTCCGAGTCGGTCGAGGGCCGCGACGAGGCCGGGTCGACGAGGTCGAGAACGACCGAGTCGTCGAGGGCGCGCGAGCGCACCTGCGGGCTGCCCGTGCGGCTGGTCGATGCCGAGGCGGACGACGAGGCGTAGTCGGTGCTCGCCGCGCTCGCTGGGGCGACGAACGGGAGCATGGGCGGCGGGCGAGAGAGGAGGAGGGTGGGCGAGGAGGAGGAGGGGGGGAGGCCGAGTCGGGGCGACCTGTGCGCTCGCTGCCGGCGAGTGGTGGACGCGCGCAGCGGGTGGTGGCTGCGGTGTACGCCCAAGCTGCGAGTCCTTGTCGAGAAGAACGAGCTGACGGGCTTGTGGCGAGGAAGAAGGTGGACTCGGCCACACGCAGCACCCTCCTCCGCTCGTCAGGCACGTCGGATCCTCGCTCGGATTGGCCTCCTCCGCATTTTCACTTGAGCTGGGCCTGGGCTTCCACGCCTCCCCGCAAGCTCTCGCACTCCGTCCTCCTCCTCGACCTCGTCGCCTCCAGCTCCTTCACCACACGCTCGTGCTCGCATGGCATCCTGCCTCGCGACGCCGCTGCGCTTCTTGCCACTGAGCCGCGCCGAGCTCAACCTCAAGAGCTGCCTGCCCTCGGGCCAGTCGTTCCGATGGCACCGCCTCTCGCCGGCGACGGCCACCCTCCCCGACTCGCCAACAGCACCGCCTGTGCCTCTGGAGCACGCAGAAGAGTGGGCATTCGCATGGGAAGACCGCACCGTCGTCCTGCGCCAAGATGGTGCGTCCCCTCGCCCTCCTTGCCGTGCACCGCCTCGTTCGCTCGCTGACCCTCCTCCCTCCTTGCCTGCTGCGACAGACGAAGGCCTGCACTACCGCTCGTTGTACCCGTACAAGCCTCCGCACACGGCCTTCCTCGCCGACCTCGAGTGCGACACCTCGCTCCCCTTCCTCCGCCGCTACTTCAACCTCGACGCGGCCCTGTCGCCTTTGTACGCCGACTGGTCGGCGCGCGACGCCAAGTTCAAGCGCAAGATCGAGCTCGGCGGGTCGTACCTCGAGGGGATTCGCGTCCTCAAGCAGGACGAGTGGGAGACGCTCGTCTCGTGCGTCCCTCTCTCGCCATCTCTCTCTTTCCCTCTCTCTCCGCTTTGGCCTCCACCGCGCGCACTCTCAGACTGACGAGCTCGAGAGCACGCTCCCAGATTCATCTGCTCGGCCAACAACAACATCTCGCGCATCACGCTCATGGTCAACCGCCTGTGCGCGTCGCTCGGCTCGCCCTTGCCGCACCCGTCCGCCTTCGACCCGACGAGCGTCCACCTTTCCGCCTCGACCATCCCGTCCACCGCACCCCAACCACCTCCTCCCGCATCCGACGGCTCGCCCGCCCCCTCGCTCTTCTCGTTCCCGCCGCCCGAAGCCCTCACCGCCCCTTCGACCGAAGCCCTCCTGCGTGCACTCGGCTTCGGCTACCGCGCGTCCTTCATCCCCTCGTCGGCCGCACACCTCATCGCCGCTTCGAGCGCGGCGGGCCAGACCCCGTACGAGTACCTGCGCGCGCTGAACCGCGCGACGTTCGTCGAGGCGGGCCGGGGCGGGATCGCCGCCGCGCGCGAGAAGCTCGTCGAGTTCAAGGGCGTCGGGCGCAAGGTCGCCGACTGCGTGCTGCTGTTCGGGCTCGGGTGGACCGAGACGGTGCCGGTCGACACGCACGTCTTCCAGGTCCGTCCCTCCTCCTCCTCCCCCCTTCCCTTCCTCGTCCCGCTCTCCCGACGCCCTCCTGCGCCTGCGCCCGCGCCGAGCCCCACACTGACTCGCGACCGTCCTGCAGATCGCCATCCGCGACTACGGCTTCCCCTCGACGCGCACGACGGCGCTCACGCCCCTCCTGCACGACCGCGTGTCGACGTTCCTCGCCGAGCGCTGGGGCGCCCACGCCGGCTGGGCCCAGCAGGTCCTCTTCTTCGCCGACCTCAAGAGCTCGCCGACCAAGGTCAAGAGCGAGCACAAGGGCGTGTATGAGCGGCTCGAGGTCGAGCTGGTCGAGGAGGGCAGGGTCGGGCCCGACGGGACGCCGGTCAAGGAGGAGCGCAAGCTCACGTTCGACGAGGAGGTTGCGGCCCTCATCGCGACGTCGGGCACCAAGCGGCGCCGGACGACGGTGCTCCAGGCGAGCGTGACCAAGGGCGGCGCGGCGACGGTCGTCAAGGACGAGGAGGACGTCGAGACGCTCAGCGGGAGCGACTTGACGAGCCAGGAGGAGAGCG
>Ga0308169_10001722_pt1 | contig 24652 bp, 23 predicted proteins | sample PhyBR1_2_FD_202139 | JGI IMG/M metagenome (GOLD analysis project Ga0308169, IMG submission 202139) | Phyllosphere microbial communities from UC Gill Tract Community Farm, Albany, California, United States - DLSLSB.R1 | ecosystem: Host-associated > Plants > Phyllosphere > Unclassified | place...
CAAGCGCGGCCCCGAGCTGGTCGGTGCGCGGGCGGCGAGTGGGCGGACGAGGAAGAGGAGCTGGCTCGCGGCGGATGAAGCTCGCCCTCGCTCTCACCACCACACGGCTCAAGCATGGCACGCGGACTGCAGAAGGAACAGGCACAGTGCGTCTTACTCTCTTGGTCTCCCTGCACGCGCCGCGAGCTGCGACGACGGCGCGAGCTCGAGCTGACCTCCTCATCTCCTCGCGCGCAGGGCCAAGTCGCGCGAGAAGATGGCAAAGGCCGCCGGTGGCAAGTCGCAGCTCTCGACCCGTGCTGCTGGCCTCAAGGTCCGTCCTCGCCGTCTCTCCCGCCTCCCTGCGCTCGTCGTCGCCGTGTTCGACGAGCTGACCTCCTCCCTCCCCCTCCCTCTCCCTCCTCTTGCCGCAGATCTCGTGCCCGGCGTGCAAGGCCCCGATGTCCGACTACAAGAACTTCAAGGGTGAGTCCGGCTCGCTCTCGTCTCGCCCTCGCCGTGCCTGTCGGTCATCGTCAGCATGGCGTAGGGAGATGGTGGGCCCGCACTTGCTCAGCCTGGCTGACCCCCTTCCTTCGAGCTCGCAGACCACTTCGAGGCCAAGCACCCCAAGCTGCCGCTCCCGGCCGAGGGCGCTGTCCTCCCCGCATAAGCGCGAGAGGGAGTGAGGGAGCTCCACGAGGAGGAGGAAGAGGAGGGGGAGGGCGAGCGTGGGTCCTTGGTGTTGTCCCCGGGTGTATTGTTACCGCATCGCATCGACTCGGAGCGTCTGTTTTGCTGAGAGAGCTGTGCGCTTTCGGGGCGGGCGAGAAAGCACGGCGCGAGGACGACTCGCTCTCGCTCGAGCTGCTGCTTCTCCTACAGTCGCTCGCTGCGCAGCTCTCAGACGCTCACGCTCGCTGGTCGACAGAGAAGTAGAGTCACGTTGCACAGATCCTCGAGCTCGCAAAGTCCTTCTCGCCGCCGCGCCGGCGCCTCGACCCGCTCGCACGGACCGCCGACCCGCTCGGCAAGCCTACAGCATGAGCTTGACGACTACGCCCTTGGCGAGGTCCATGCTGAACCTCGTCATGTGGAAGTTGCCGACCCTCGACAGCGGCTTGAACCGCGGGAACCCGACGCCGTCGCCGAACTCGGCCCACTCGCGCTCGTCGTCGGCGCCGAGCTTGCGCTCGCCCTCGGCGTACGGCGCCGGCTCGACGACGCAGATGCGCACACGGCCCGTCGCGGCAAAGTCGACCCGCAGCGGCTCGGGGCACGCGACAAAGGCGTCGAGGCGCTGCCCGGTCTCGCGCAGCTGGGCGAGCTTGGCCTCGCCGACGACGCCCGACGTGTCGAGCGCGGCGGGGAGCGGCAGCTGGACGAGGCTCGGCTTGTAGCCCGCGAGGAGGGCCTTGATCGGCCCGAGGGCGAGCCAGTGCGTCGAGACCGGGAGCGGGAACGGCGTCGCCCACGAGTCGCGCACGACGGTGCGGAAGTAGGGCGTGTCGGGCGAGGTCGGGTGCGCGACGGTGATCAGGGTCGACGAGGGCGAGGTCGGTAAGGGCGTGAACGAGAAGACGCCGCGGTGCCTGTTGCGCGAGGACGAGGAACGGGTCAGTGCGCATCCTCGAGGGCGAGGGAGCCAGGCCGAGAGCTCGCTCACTTGGGCATTCCCCATTCAGGCCGTCCCTGCGAGCATCGAGAGCGAAGTTCAGCATCGTGAGAGCAGGTAGAAACGAGAGGAGGGAGAGGAGGACGCACGTTGACGGTCGACCGGTCGCTCGAGACGACGATGCGCGAGATCGCCCAGTCGTACTTGATGCCCTCGCCCTCGTGCTTGTTTGAGAACAGGCCCGGGATGAGGATGAGCTCGTCGTACGGCCCGACGTCCGTGTGGTCGTAGCGCAGGATGAGGATGAGGCCGACGCCGCCGTGGAACCTCGACGAGAGGTCGGCCGACGAGCCCGCCTCGAAGGGCGCATACGACCCGGCGGGGACGGGGATCGGCGTCTCGCTGAAGGGCGTGTGGAGCGGGACGATCCACGACGAGCCCGTCAAGAGCCAGGGCCTGCGAGCGGGTCGAGAGTCAGCGAGTCGCTCCTGTGCGAGGGAGAGTGGGAGGAAGTGGATGCACGCAGGGGCGTGAGGAAGAGACTCGTCGGTAATCGTCGACATGTTGCTGAAGAGACGAGCGGCGAGAGAGAGCGAGAGAGAGAGAGCGAGGAGGAGGAGGAGAGAGCCGACCGGGGAGATTGGCGCCACACGGCGAGCGGCGAGCAGCTTCGGGCCTGGCGGAAATTTCGCTCGACACCGAGCGCCGCAGATCGGTGCGCTGATGCGAACAGGAGGTCGTCCGTGCGAGCTGAGCGGGCGAACGCGAGGGGTGCGGGCGCGGCGGAAGCGAGAGACGAGCGGCGAGGGCGAGCGTGAGGAAGCAGGCACGAGAAGACCATGGTCGTACACGTTACATGTCGGCTACACTACGCTGAGCGCAGCTGACCGCCGCTCCACCGTTCTACCGCTCGAGCCGTTCGACCGCACCGAGCGCACCGGCTCACGCACCTTGCCGACGCTCCATGGCTGCGCGCACGTGGAGAAAGAGTCAGTGGGGAGCGCAGGAACACCATCGCGACGCAGCAGAGGCTCACGGTTGTCTGCGAGCGAGGAAAGAGGTCAGCGAGGTGGTCCCGAGGATGGAAGAGAGAGAGAGAAAGAGCGCACAATGGAGGAGCTTCTCGATGAGGTCGACGTGGGTGAGGACCATGCGGCGACAGCAGTAGCGCTTGAGCCCAAGGCCGTCGAGCGCCTCGCTGCGTGACAAACAGAGGGAGAGTCAGCACAGCGCGCCGGAAGGAGGAGAGGGGAGGGGAGGAGAGCGAGACGGACCCCTCGTTGTGGCCGGCCTCGAGGAGCTGCAGGTAAGCAGTCCAGCGGTCGCCGACGACCTTGCCTGTGCGCAGAGACGAGTTGAGGGGTTGGCGAGAGGGCGAGAGAGGAGGAGAGGGAGGACGAGGGCAAGAGATGTCAGCGGCGGCGCGCACGGAGCAGAAAGCGGGCTCGACGCACCGCAACTGAAGCAGCTGTGTCCGGCAAGCAAGTAGGCGAGTCAGTCAGGCTGTTCTCGCGGAGCGCTGAGGTGCCGAGTGAAGGCGGGCGAGGGGAGGTCGGCGAATCGTCCTCCTAGAGGCCCGCTCGGCGCGCCCAGGCCCGCCCCGAGAGTCGCACAGGCGAAATGGACAGCTTACCGGACGGGGATGATCATGGCGAGGTCGATGTGAGGGATGGAAGACGAGGGCGAGGCGGTGAAAGGTGGCCGAGGGCGACGATGCGGCGAGGGCGAGTCGAGGAGGGGCGGTTGGGGCGACGAGAGGGCCGAGATGAGGCTGAGCACGAGCTGGTGCCTGTCGAGGTGCGAGGGGTGCGACGAGAGCGGGCGAAGAGCGGGCGAGGGGCGATGAGCTGTGTGGCCTTAGCTTTGATTACAACAAGCAAGCCTAATCAAAAGGGTAATGGCGGCGGCCAGGCGTGCGTCGCGCTCCCCCTCCTCCTCGACGCGAGTTGCGCCCTCGAACCGACCCGCCCTCCTCGGCGACGGCCACCACCTGCGCTCTACCGCCACTCGGCCACCTCGGCACACCGCCCCACGCGCGCGCTCCACCTCGTCGACCAGCGCCAGCCGTCCCCTCCCTCCCCTCCTCGTCTCGTCACCCCGGATCCCGCTCGCACAGCACCTCGACCTCGGCCCGTAGGCTCCTCCGCCCGCCATGCAGATGCTCACAAAGGTGCGCGCTCTCACCCTGCCCTCCCCCTCCCCCCGGAGCTCGTCCCTGTTGCCTCCCCGCTCCGCCCTCCTCCCACCACCACTCTCCCTCGTGTCGCGTCCCTCCCCGGCCCTCTCGCCGCGCCTAGAGTGCTGTTACTGACTCCCTTGCCTCCACTGCCTCCTCGTAACCCACACCACCCACTCGCACACCCTCCTCCTGCAGTTCGAGAGCAAGTCGAACCGGGTCAAGGGCATCGCCTTCCACCCGCGCCTCACGCTCCTCGCCGCGAGCCTCCACTCGGGCTCGATCCAGCTGTGGAACTTCCAGATGGGCGTCCTCGTCGACCGCTTCGAGGAGCACGACGGCCCCGTGCGCGGCATCGACTTTCACCCGACCCAGCCCTTGTTCGTCTCGGGCGGCGACGACTACAAGATCAAGGTCTGGAACTACAAGACGCGCCGGTGCTTGTTCACCCTCCACGGCCACCTCGACTACGTCCGCTCGGTCTACTTCCACCCGGAGCAGCCTTGGATCATCTCGGCGTCCGACGACCAGACGATCCGCATCTGGAACTGGCAGAGCCGCACGTGCATCGCCATCCTCACCGGCCACAACCACTACATCATGTGCGTCTCGCTCTCCCCCTTCTCTCGCAGCCCTCGCGCGTGCGACTGCGCGAGCAGCTCTCGCCGTCTGCCTCGAGCGCACAGAGACTGACGCTCCCTACCCCTCTCTCGCCTCGCAGGTGCGCCCAGTTCCACCCGAAGGAGGACTACGTCGTGTCGGCATCGATGGACCAGACGGTGCGCGTGTGGGACATCTCGGGTGCGTCCCTCGCTCTCCTCTTCTCTCGCCCTCGTGCTCGCCCCTCTAGTCCACCTCGCTCAGGAGCTGACGCTCTCTTTCCACGTGCCTGCAGGCCTGCGCAAGAAGTCGACGACGGCGGCGCCGCTCTCGTTCGAGGAGCAGATCCAGCGGGCCAACGCCGGCCAGGCCGACCTGTTCGGCAACACGGACGCCGTCGTCAAGTACGTCCTCGAGGGCCACGACCGCGGCGTCAACTGGGCGACGTTCCACCCGACGCTCCCGCTCATCGTCTCGTGCGGCGACGACCGCCAGATCAAGCTGTGGCGCATGAGCGAGACCAAGGCGTGGGAGGTCGACACGTGCCGCGGCCACTACAACAACGTCTCGAGCGCCCTGTTCCACCCCAAGCACGAGCTCATCATCTCGGACTCGGAGGACAAGACGATCCGGGTGTGGGACATGTCGAAGCGCACGGCCGTCCAGACGTTCCGCCGCGAGAACGACCGGTTCTGGGTCCTCACGGCGCACCCTCGCCTCAACCTGTTCGCCGCCGGGCACGACTCGGGCCTCATCGTCTTCAAGCTCGACCGCGAGCGCCCCGCCTTTGCGACGCACGGCAACACCCTCTTCTACGTGCGCGACAAGCACGTCCGGGCGCACGACTTTGCGACCGGGCAGGACACGAGCGTCGTCTCGGTCCGCCGCCTCGGCACCCAGTACCAACAGCCGCGCACGCTGTCGTACAACCCGGCCGAGAAGGCCGTCATCGTCACGTCGACGAGCGACAACGGCCTGTACGAGCTCGTGCGCCTCCCGCGCGACATGGCGTCGGGCGAGGTGCGCGACAGTGCGAGCGATGGCAAGCGCGGCACGGGCTCGTCGGCCCTGTTCGTCGCGCGCAACCGCCTCGCCGTCCTCGACCGCGCGGCGCAGACGATCGAGATCCGCGACCTCGACAACGCCATCACCAAGACGATCAAGTGCCCGGTCCAGACCCAGGACATCTTCTTCGGCGGCACGGCGAGCCTCCTCTTGTCGACGGCGACGTCGGTCGTCCTGTACGACATCCAGCAGCAGAAGACGGTCGCCGAGCTCGCGACGCCGCTCGTCAAGTACGTCGTGTGGAACCACGACAACACGATGGTCGCCCTCCTGTCCAAGCACACGATCATGCTCGCCAACAAGACGCTCGGCCAGGCCAACCTCATCCACGAGACGATCCGGATCAAGAGCGGCGCGTGGGACGACGCCGGCGTCCTCCTCTACACGACGCTCAACCACGTCAAGTACGCGCTCCCGAACGGCGACAACGGCATCATCAAGACGCTCGAGCAGCCCGTGTACCTCACCCGGGTTCGCGGCAAGCAGGTGCACGTCCTCACGCGCGACGCCCGGCCCGAGACGCTCGTCATCGACCCGACCGAGTACCGGTTCAAGCTCGCCCTCGTGCGCAAGAACTACGACGAGGTCCTCCACATCATCAAGACGAGCAACCTCGTCGGCCAGAGCATCATCGCCTACCTCCAGAAGAAGGGCTTCCCCGAGGTGCGTCCGCTCGCCGCTCTCTCGCTCCTCCCTGCGCGCTCGCTCGCCGTCTCGCACCGACGGTGGGCGCTCGTGCTACTGCCCGCAGTGCAGGCAGAGCTGACTCTCTCCCTCGCCGCCGTCGCCGCTCGCAGATCGCGCTCCACTTCGTCCAGGACAAGACGACCCGGTTCGACCTCGCCATCGAGTGCGGCAACCTCGACGTCGCGCTCGAGATGGCCAAGGCGCTCGACCGCGAGGACACGTGGGCCCGCCTCGGGCAGCAGGCGCTCAAGCAGGGCAACCACAAGATCGTCGAGGTCGCCTACCAGCGCACCAAGAACTTCGACCGCCTCTCGTTCCTGTACCTCACGACGGGCAACCAGGACAAGCTCGCCAAGATGAGCAAGATCGCCGAGATGCGCGGCGACCCCATGTCGCGCTTCCACAACGCGCTCTACACGGGCAACGTCGAGGCGCGCGTCGCCGTCCTCCTCGAGGCCGGCCTGTACCCGCTCGCCTACATGACGGCCAAGACGAACGGCCTCGACGATGTCGCGCAGCAGGTCCTCGACGAGGCCGGCCTCACCGAGGACGACGTCGCCGGCGTCCTCCCCGCCTCGCTCCCGCAGCGTTCGACCCTGCGCCCGCCGCCCGTCGTCACGCACACGTTCGAGCACAACTGGCCCTTGGTCGGCGTCACCGAGAGCTTCTTCGACCGTGCGCTCGCCGCGGCGGCGAGCGGCGAGCCGACCGGGCTCGACGCGTACGACGGCGACGACCTGCTCGAGCAGGCCGTTGCGGGCGAGGAGGGCGGGCTCGCTTGGGCGGCCGAGGACGGCAACACGCTCGACCGGCAGGCGGCGCAGGAGGCCGAGGACGCGTGGGACCTCGCCGACGAGGGCGCCGACGGTGCGGCGGCAGGAGGCGCCGACGACGCGTTCCTGAACGGCGTCGGCGTCGGCGGCGAGGCGGGCGGCGAGGGCGCAGCAGAGCTCGGCGGCAGCGGCGCCGACGACGAGCTCGCAGGGGCGGTGCAGCCCGGGATCCCCGAGGCCGAGCTGTGGGTGCGCAACTCGCCGCTCGCGGCCGACCACGTCGCGGCGGGCTCGTTCGAGACGGCCATGGGCCTCCTCAACCGCCAGGTCGGCGTCGTCAACTTTGCGCCGCTCAAGCCCGTCTTCCTCGGCGTGTACCGCTCGTCGCGCCTGTACCTCCCCGCCGCGCCGTCGCTCCCGCCGCTCGAGATCCCGCTGCGGCGCAACGCCGAGCGCGCCGAGCCGAGGAGCGTCTTGCCCGCCGCGACCCTGTCGCTGCACGGCATCACGTCGGGCAAGCTGCGCGAGGCGTACGCGGCGTTCCAGCGCGCCAAGTTCGTCGAGGCGGCCGACCTGTTCCGCGCCATCCTCCAGTCCCTCCTCCTCGTCGTCACGTCGACCGCGGCCGAGGCGGCCGAGCTGCAGGAGCTCGTCATCGTCTGCCGCGAGTACCTCATCGGCCTGTCGCTCGAGATTGAGCGGCGGCGGATCGCGGCCGACCCGGCGCAGCTCAAGCGCCAACTCGAGCTCGCCGCCTACTTCACGCACTGCCGCCTCCAGCCCGCCCACCTCCAGCTCGCGCTCCGCCTCGCCATGACGACGTTCAGCAAAGCCAAGAACTACCCGACGGCGGCGTCGTTCGCGCAGAAGCTGCTCGACCTCAACCCGGCGGCCAACGTGGCGCAGCAGGCCAACACGGTCCTCCAGACGGCCAACCGGTACCCTCGAGACGCGGTCGACATCGACTACGACGTGCACCAGGCGTTCGACGTGTGCCCGGCGAGCTTGACGCCGCTGTACGGCCAGGCGCAGGCCGTCGAGGACCCGTTCACCGGCGCGCGGTACCACCCGCAGTTTGCCGGCCAGGTGTGCCGCGTCAGCGGCGTCACCGAGGTCGGCAAGAGCGCGAGCGGGCTCAGGAGCTCGGCGTAGAACGGCCCCTTGCTCGCAGCGACTCGACGACGGATACCCCTCTCCCTCCCTCCCTCCTCTTCCACCACCAGCTGTGCCTCTCTCATCGTCTCTTTTGCAGTGTCCCCCCTCCCCTTCTCGTGCATTCTAAAACGTGCAAGGCGAACCTGCAAGCAGAGCGCGAGAGCGCGAGAGCGACTTCTCGTGCGAGAGGACGACTTGGCCGCCGCGGCGGAGCGATGAGTCGCGTCGGCGGCGGCTTTCCGCTCGTCGCACACCTCGCCCCCGGCTTGCGAGCAGCGGCACCATGCTTCTCGGTGGGCTCCTCGGCCTACTGCTGGCTGCGAGCAGCGCGTGCGGCTCTGGGTCGCCGCCCGTCACGGCCCGCATCGAGACGGCCTGGCCAGCTCCGGATCTCGTCACGCAGTACCTGTGCGTCCCCGAGCTCTCTCCCAGACGACTAGAGCTGACTCAGGAACCCCCCACAGCGAGACGGTCGAGCTCGAAGCGCCCGGGTCGCTGTTTCCCCTCATCGCCTTCCTCGCGTCGCACCCCCACTCGACCAAGTTCCTGCGCGACCCTCTCTCTCCCCTCTCCCAGCACCGCGCCCAGCGCCTCGCCAATGCCGGCATCAACCCCGTCTTCGCCCCCGAGGGCACCATCACGCCCGCCGAGACGTTCGCCCTCCTCGAGGCGTGCACGTCGCGCTCGATGCTCGTCCGCGACAACGGCGTCCGCAGCGGCATCCGCCTCGCCCTCGCCAACCGCGAGACGACCGTCCTCCTCGAGGGCATGCGGCGCGTATGGGAGGAGCGCGAGGGCGAGGTCGGCGCGGCAGGCGCAGCCGGCGAGACGGCCGCAGCGACCGCAGAGCCGGTGAGCGACGCCGACGAGGCGGCGCCGTCGTGCGAGAGCTGGATCGACGTCAGCGGCACGAGGGCGTGCAGCGAGGACGAGTTCTGGAACGTCGTCGGGCTCGAGCAGAAGGACAAGTCGACGCCCATCGAGCTTCCCGAGCAGTGCGTCCTCTCCCTCCTCTGCGCCTCGTCTCGCTCGGCGACGTCGAGCCTGACCCCCTCTCGTACAGCCTCGACTCGCAGCCTCGACCGCGCCTGTACCCCTTCGACCACGTCACGCCTCGCGTCGCCGCCCTCCCGCGCTTCGTCCTCTACGCCTCGCCCACCTCCACCTCGTTCCCTCAGCTCTTCACCTTCCTCTTCTCCCTCTCCAACCCCAAGTCGCCTCAGCAGTCGAACCCAAAGGCGCAGTCCACGCAGGGCTTGACGGGCGCGCCCTCGCCGACCGTCGCCCCGCCGGCCAGGTCGCACGCGCCGAGGCTGCAGCTCGTGCTGCGGTGGAAGCCGAGCACCAAGGCGCACCTCGAGCAGAAGAAGCTCGTCCTCGGCGGGTACGGCGCCGCGCTCGACATCAAGAAGAGCGACTACCTCGTCATCGACGACCGCCTCGCCGGCGCGAGCTCGTCGAGCGGCCTCAAGGCGGCGCACGACGTGCTCGGCATCGACGGCGGTTCGGCGGCAAAGATGGAGGCCGTCAAGAAGGCCGATATCGCAGGTGCGTCCCCCGCTCGACCTTTTCCTCGAGGCGAGCCGCTCCTGACCCAGCCTCCCTCTCCTTCGCGCAGAGCTCAGCGTTCGCACCGCCCAGTTCATCCTCGAGTCGGACGACCCGTTCAGCGCCTTTGTCGACATCACCTCGGCGTTCCCTCGCCTCGCGGCGCACCTCCCCGCGCTCGTGCCCGACCCGACGCCGCACCTCATGTCCGAGGTCTCGACGAACCAGATGTCGTCCCGCCTCGCCATGCGCCCGCACTTCTACCTCAATGGCATCGCTCTCTCGGACGCCGACGTCGACCCGTTCGCGCTCCTGCGCCTCATGCGCAAGGAGCGCAAGATCCTCGCCGACCTCGCCGCGCTCAGCCCGCACCTTTCCGGCAGCGACGTGCGCGACATCCTCATCAACGGCGGGCCCAAGGCCAAGGCGTCCGGCGGCATGCGCGACCGCATCGACGCCGACGTGCTCGGCGAGCTGTACGACGCGACCGACCGCGACGAGGGCTCGCAGGTCGTCCTTTGGTGGAACGACCTCGAGAAGGACCGCCGGTACCAGTCGTGGCCGACCTCTGTGCGCGATGTGCGTCTCCTTCCTCTCCCTGTCAACGTCTCTCTCAGCAACAGCTGACGTCGTCGAGCCCGCGCGACAGCTGCTCCGCCCGAGCTACCCCGGCTCGATGAGCCAGGTCGCCAAGAACCTCAACAACGTCGTCTTCGTCCTCGACCTGTCGCAGCCCGTCTCGCTCGCCCTCATCACCGAGAACGTCAAGCAGTTCGTGTCGCGCGGCATCCCGATCCGGTTCGGCGTCGTCCCGCTCGTCTCGCCGCTCGGCGCCGAGGACGCCGTCGAGACGCACCTCGCCCAGCTCCTGTGGTACCTCACCGACGTTGTCGGGCGCGGTCCCGCCATGTCGTTCCTCGCGAGCCTGCAGAAGGCCGCCAACGGCCAGCGCGTCACGGTCGAGCTCGCCCGGCGCAAGTACGAGCAGGTCGCAGGTCGCCTTCCGCCCATCGACGGCGGCGAGCTCGCGTCGTACGACGAGGTGCAGAAGGGCGTCGGGCGGTACAAGGCGTCGGCGTCGCACTCGCGGCTCAACAAGGCGCGGCAGTACCTGCGTCGGCTAGGCGTCGCGCTGCCCAACAGCCTCGAGGAGGAGGACGACGAGCTCGCCCAGCCTGGCTCTTTCTTCATGAACGGCGCCTACTTCCCTCTCGACGACGTGCGCCCCTTCTCGTTCAAACTCCCCTCTCAGAATCGCCCAGGTCGAGCCGAGCTGACGCACCTTCCGCCCGCAGGACTTCGGCCAGAACCTGCAGCGCACGCTCGCCCTCCACACGCAGTTCCTCCAGCAGGAGATCTACCTCCAGTCGCTCACCGACAGCAACGACGCCAAGTCGTTCTTCGCCAACCTGCCGACGACGCACAAGCGCCGCAACCCGTTCGTCTTCGTCTCGGAGAGCAACCCGCTCAAGGTCGTCAACCTCGCCAAGGCGTTCAACGACGTCGATAGGAGCTTCACGCACGGCTTTTACATCGAGGGAGGTGCGTCGTCGTCGTCCTCGAAGGCTCTCGCTCTCGTGCACGGACCCCGAGTTGACTCTACTGTCGCGCTCGCAGCGTCGGGCGAGCTCAACGAGACGACCGGCTACGACGTCGAGGGTCCCCCTGCCGTTGCCACCATACTCATCGTTACCGACCTCGACACACCGACGGGCGCACAGCTCGCCAAGGCCGCCCTCCAGCTCGCCGACCGCTCGACCAAGGTCCGCCTCTCGTTCCTTCACAACCCGCCCAGCTTCGACGACATGCCGCACCCCTACGCCCTCTCAAACACGCTCTGGGCGCTGCACAAGGACAAGAAGCTCGACGAGATCCTGCCCGGCGAGCTCATCAGCTGGATCGACCTCTCGCTCTCGTCCGAGGGGCCCGAGGACGGCGCCGGCCTGTCGTGGCAGCCCGAGAACCCGCTTAAGGAGCTCATCAAGGCCAAGGGCGTCGACAAGGAGAAGGCGTTTGACGCGCTCCTGTGGTGGGAGGAGCTGCAGTGGCTCGTTTCGAAGCTCGGCTTCGGGCCGGGCGAGAACGGCATCATCCTGAACGGTCGCGTGTGTCCTCTCTTCCACTTCCACTTCCACTTCACCTTGCCCGAGCCCTCTCGTTTGGTCACTGACCCAGTCAACCTCACGCTCGCAGGTCGTCGGTCCGTTCCCCGACGGCGCTTTCGGCCTTCCCGACTTGCGCACGCTCCTCGCGCACGAGCTCGACAAGCGCATCGAGCCAGTCGTCGCCGCCTTTAACTCGACTGTGTTCGACCTCATGCACGCCAGCCGGTCCGTCCCTGCTCTTCCCTTCTCCCCGAGGCGCAGAGCTGACCCCTGCTGAAACAGGTCAACCATCTCGCACGCCTACAACCTCGCGACCTCGATCGTCGGCTTCGCGCACCTGCCCGACCCTGCGCAGGGCATGTTCGGCGGCGGCCCTATCGAGCGCTCGAGGAGCTACAACGCGCTGCTCGGCAACCACAGGTGCGTCGGGCTCAACTTGCTCGCGCCGCCGTTGAAAGCTCAAGCCTGACGTTCTCTTCGTCCGACACAGCTCCCTCATCGGCAACCTGTCCCGCGGCGCTCTATTCGAGGTCGCCGTCGTGGTCGATCCTGCGACCGAGCTCGCTCAACGCTGGGCGCCCATCATCAAGACGCTCGCCGGGCTCAACACGACGCACGTCCGGCTCTACCTCAACCCGTCGCTCCACGTCACCGAGGTCCCGATCAAGCGCTTCTACGAGTACGTCTTCGAGCGCGAGCCTCGGTTCGACTCGACGAGCGGCGACGAGATCCAGCCTGGCGTCCGCTTCGACAACGTCCCCGAGGACCTCCTCGTCACGGTCGGCGTCGACGCGCAGAAGTCCTGGTTCGCCTTCCCCAAGACGAGCGTGCACGACCTCGACAACATCCGTCTCGCCGACCTGCCCGAGTGGAGCAAGGCCAAGGGCGTCGAGGCCGTCCTCGAGCTCGAAGCACTCGTCGTCGAAGCTCACGCCCGAGAGCTGCCGTCGAGCAGGCCGCCGCGAGGGCTGCAGCTCGAGCTCAAGAGCGGCGTCGAGTCGAGCCCGCACGAGCAGCGCGTCGAGTGCGTCCTTCTCTCGCCCTGGCTGCACGACCGCCGCACCCGGCTTACGCTCGAACCCCTTCCTCGCGCGCAGCACGACCGTCATGGCCAACCTCGGCTACGCGCAGTGGAAGGCCGCACCCGGCGTCTGGCGCCTCGGCATCCGCCCGGGCAAGGGCGCCGACGTGTTCGAGCTCGAGAGCACCGGCGCCGACGGATGGAAGAGCGGGAGCGTCGCGACGACGGGCGACTCGTTCGTCGTGTCGACGCTCGAGGGCCTCACGCTCTACCCGCGCTTCTACCGCAAGCCGGGTCACGAGCTGACCGAGCTTCTCGACGAGTCGGCGGCGGCGGGCGCGGCGGGCAAGCGCGAGTCGGGCGGCGGCGTCGTCGAGAAGCTGAAGTCCATGTGCGCCCTCCTTTCTCTCCTTCTTCGGCCTCGGATGCGCCGATCCTGACACTCTCTCTGCAACAGGCTCCCCTTCTTCGGCGGCTCGAGCGGCAAGGACGTCGTCTCGACGGGCAAGGGCGCCGAGATCAACGTCTTCACCGTCGCGTCGGGCCTGCTCTACGAGGTGCGTGGCTCTCTCTTGCTCTCCCCCTCCTCGTCGACGTTTACTGACTCACAGCCCCTCCTGCAGCGCATGGCGTTCCTCATGTGCGTCTCGGTCATGCGGCACACCAACAGCAGCGTCAAGTTCTGGTTCATCGAGAACTTCCTCTCGCCGTCGTTCAAGGCGTTCCTGCCGCACGTCGCCGCCGAGTACGGCTTCTCGTACGAGCTCGTCACGTACAAGTGGCCGCACTGGCTGCGAGGGCAGAAGGAGAAGCAGAGGACCATCTGGGGGTGCGTCTCCTCTCCCTTCCCTCTCGACCTTGTCCTTCTCTCAGACCCGAGGCTGACTCGAGGCCTCACCGCAGCTACAAAATCCTCTTCCTCGACGTCCTCTTCCCACTCGAGCTCGAGCGCGTCATCTTCGTCGACTCGGACCAGTGCGTCGCCTCCTTGCTCGCCGTCCCTTCTTCGCCGCCGCGACTGACTCGAGCTCTCGCTGCAGGATCGTTCGCGCCGACTTGAAGGAGCTCGTCGACCTCGACCTCGAAGGCGCGCCGTACGCCTACGCGCCGATGGGCGACGACCGCGAGGAGATGGAGGGGTTCCGGTTCTGGAAGACTGGGTGCGTCCCGCCTCTCTCGCTCTCTCGCCCTCCTTCCCCTTCCCCCGCCCCTCTCCTTCTCGCTATCGCCATCCTTGCGCGCTCTCGCCTATCGTCGCTGTCTATCCCTAGCGTGTCTCGCCTCGCGCTCGAGCCGCTGACGCCTCCTCTCTCTCCCTCGGCAACAGCTACTGGGAGAAGCACCTGCAGGGCCGCCCGTACCACATCAGCGCGCTCTACGTCATCGACCTCGACCGCTTCCGCCAGATCGCCGCCGGCGACCGCCTGCGGCAGCAGTACCAGGCGCTGTCGGCCGACCCCAACTCGCTCGCCAACCTCGACCAGGATCTCCCAAACCAACTTTGGCGCGACATCCCGATCGTGCGTCGCTCGTCCTCTCTTGCTTGCACTCACCTCTTCATGAGCTGACTCCTCGACTCTGTGCGCGCAGTACACGCTGCCGCAAGAGTGGCTGTGGTGCGAGACGTGGTGCAGCGACGAGAGCCTCGATCGAGCCAAGAGTGCGTCCTCGTCCTTCCTCCTTCGCCTCCCTATCTCGAGCCTGTACTGACTCGGCGTACGCCTGCAGCGATCGACCTGTGCAACAACCCGGCAACCCATGAGCCCAAGCTGCAACGAGCACGTCGGCTCTTGCCCGAGTGGTCCGAGTACGACGACGAGGTCGCCGCGCTCGCCAAGCGCATCCTCGCCAACGATTCGACGGCGTCGTCGTCATCGGCTGCAGCGTTTCGGGCCCGGGCGCACGAGCTTGAGCAGGCGGTGCAGCAGGAGCAGGAGCGAGAGAGCTTTGTCGAGGAGCAGCAGGCGCAGGCGGTTCCGGCGCCGAGCGGGCGCGTCAAGGACGAGCTTTGAGCCTCGAGTCTGCAATCCATAGACGTTCGTGCCATCCTCGTTCTCCTCGTGAGCGGCTTCGACGGTGACGGCGAGAGCGCGAGGCTCGAGCGCAACTTGGAGCTCGCTCCGACGGCTCGCCTCTCTCCGACTGCCGCTTCTCCATTGCCTCGATCAGCTTGCGCTCAAAGAGAGCCAAGCCTGTGTGGAGGAAGCGGCAGACGGGGCGAGTGCCACCGCTCTCGCTCGCTCACCGCTCAGCCACCGGGACGGGCCGCGGCCCGTCGACCCCGCTTTCGGCTCGGACGGTCAGCGAACAGCCGCCTCGCTCTCTCCCTCTCTCCCTCTTGCTCCACAGCACGCCTGCTACTCGACCATGCCTGCTCACTACATCGACGTCCCGACCTACAAGCTCTCGCACGGCGGCAGCATCCCGGCCGTCGGCCTCGGTGCGTCGTCCTCTCCGCCCTTTCGAGCTGCTCGACCGGCTCTCTGGACCCTCGGTACCGCTCGAGGTGGCCTTCACAGGGATCAAGAGTTTCAAGAACGCCATGCACCAGCCACCCTGAGCAAGCGTGAGCTGACCCGATCCTGGTCGTCTCGCTCGCCCGCTCGCAGGAACCTGGCAGAGCAAGCCCGGCGAGGTCGAGCACGCCGTCGAGGTCGCGCTCAAGAACGGCTACCGACACATCGACGGCGCCCTCGTGTACAAGAACGAGCGCGAGGTCGGCCAAGGGCTCAAGGCGTCGGGCGTTCCTCGCGAGGACGTCTTCCTCACGTCGAAGCTGTGGTGCACCTCGCACCGCGACGTCGAAGGCGCCGTCAAGACGTCGCTCAGCAACTTTGGCGTCGACTACCTTGACCTTTGTGCGTCGTCTCCTGCAGCTCGTCAGCGCGCTCGCCCTCCCTGAAGCTGACCTCCTTGTTCCTGCGCCCGCAGACCTCATCCACTGGCCGGTGCCGCTCAACCCGAACGGCAACGACCCTATGTTCCCGAAGCTCGGAGACGGCAGCCGCGACAAGGTGCGTCTCGCTCTTCTGCTGCACGATCCGGCTGCCCTTGTTGACGCTCGATGCGTTGCTCGCCCGCAGGACACCGAGTGGTCGATCAACGACACGTGGAAGCAGATGGAGGCCATCCTCGAGAAGGGTCTCGTCAAGGCCATCGGCGTCTCCAAGCGCGTCGCTCTCGCTTTCGAGCAGGTCGACCTCAGGCGCGAGCGAAAGAACTGACGCTCTCCTTCCCTCATCTACCTCTTTTTCGCACAGCTTCTCCGACAAGATGATGGAGAAGCTGCTTACGACCGCCAAGATCGTGCCGGCGGTCAACCAGGTGCGTCCTGTGACGAGCTCGTCGACGCCTCGCGACCTTCCCAAATGACCCTTTCTCCTCCTTCGCTCCCTCCCTGCAGATCGAGCTCCACCCGTACCTCCCTCAGCACGACCTCATCGCCTACCTCGAGTCGAAGGCCATCGTCCCGCAGGCCTACTCGCCGCTCGGCTCGACCGACTCGCCGCTGCTCAAGGACGAGGAGATCCAGCAGATCGCCGACAAGCATGGCGTCTCGGTCGGCACTGTCCTCATCAGCTACCAGGGTGCGTCCCCTTCCTGTAGTCGAGCCCTTTTTACGCCTCGCTCGAGAACTGACTCTGCGCTCGAGCCTCTCCAACGCAGTCAACCGCGACGTCGTCGTCCTTCCCAAGAGCGTCACCGAGAAGCGCATCGTCGACAACTTGCGCCTCGTCAAGCTCGACAACGCCGACATGGAGACGCTCAACGCGCTGCATAAGACCAAGGGCAAGCGTTTCATCAAGCCAGAGTGCGTTCGGACCTTCCCCTGTTTCTCTCCTTGTCGCTCGGCGACCGCGAGCTGATCTTCTCTCGCTGTGCGCGCAGCTGGAACGTCGACCTCGGCTTCGAGGACTGGTAGATGAGCAGGTTCTGTATCTCGAGCGAGCGTACCCTTCGCGCGTTCGGCGAGCGAGCGGGAGAGAGGGAAAGCAGCTCGCTCCTCTCCTCAGCTCGATCGCTGCGAAGCCCGAGCGAATCTCTATGGGCGCGACGCTGCAGCATCTATGAGAACAACGACAGCGTCATCTACAGCTGCCACATCTCGGTGCCCGTCTTGACGACCTCCCTCGCCTTCTTCTCAGCCTCGTGCGCCTCGTCGCCCTCGTTCACCGCCTTCGCGAACGACGTCCCGACCTCCCACGCACTCTTGACCGCACCGTTCATGCCGACCGACGCGTACCCGCCGCCGACGACGGCGACGCCGCCCGCCTGCGCGAGGCGCTCGCCGAACGCGCGGAACTGCGGGCGCGAGCCGGGGGGGACCTGCGGGATGCAGTCCCTGTGCGTGCTCGTGAGGGCGTACGCCGGCTCGGGGAGGTCGACGTGCGGGAAGTGGAGGCGGAGCGTGTCGAGCGCGGCGGCGACGAGCTGCGCGGGCTCGAGGCGCGGGTCGTCCGGGGCGGGCACGGCGTCGAGCCAGTACGAGCCGCCGAGGAGGAGCGAGACCTTGTTGAGGCCGTGCGACGCCGAGCTGTCGACGTTGGGGAGCACGTCCGAGTCGAAGATGCAGCCGAGGGCGCGGTGAGGGTTGGACGAGAGCGGGACCGTGCGCGGGATGAGGTAGCCGAACCCGGGCGGGAACAGGCGCGGCGGGTCGCCCGGCGAGGAGGGGGAGGTCGAGGTCGGAGAAGGGTTGGGGAAGGCGAGGTTGACGACGCTGACGGTGGCTGAGGGGAGCGGCGGCGGGGCGAGCCACGGCGGGAGGAGCTGCGGGTTGGTCGTGACGACCTGGGTTGCGTCGAGCTCGCAGTCGGTCGTGCGGATCTGCAGAAGAGCGTGTGCGAGTCAGTGGGAGCGCGCAGCGAGGGACCACTGCGAGACAGGGCGAGGAAGAGCGAACGCACCTTCCACCCCTCGGCGACCTTCTCGACTTCCTCGACCCTCCCCCTCTCGCCCATCCAGAACTCGACGCCCTCGCCCTTCAACCGATCCCGGAGGGCCTCGGTCAAGCCCTCGACGCCGCCCTTGACGCCCCACACGCTCGCGCCCTCCATCGCCTCGACGAGCTGCCGTCCCTCGCCGCCGCTCGCCCCGATCCGCTCCTTGATCCGGCGCATTTCGCGCTCGTCCTCGTCGGCGCGCGCCCTCCACGCGCTCGCCTTCTTCCACCCCTTGCGGCGCGCGAGCCCGCCGAACAGGCCCGAGAGGACAACGCTCCCCCACTCGCGCTCGGCGTCCCACAGCTGCGGGAAGACGGCGCGCACGCTCAGCCGGCGCGAGTCGCCCGCGTATATGCCGTGGATCATGGCGCTGAGCATGTCGTCGGCGAGGGTGCGGCCGAACCGGCGCGCAAAGAAGCTGTCGACCGACTCGTCGGCGGCGTCCGGGTCCTTTGCGGTGTGGAGGGGCGAGCGCGGGCGGAAGGGCTCGAGGAGGAGCGAGGGGAGGATGCGGCGGATGAGGGGCGTCGTGTAGATGGCCTTGAGGGCCGAGAGGAGCGACGAGGGGAGGAGGGTGAGGGTCGGCGGGGTGTAGAGGTACCGGTTGCGGGCCGAGGGGGCCGTTTTGGGGACGACGACGAGCGACGAGTCGAGAGTGAGGCCTAGGTCGTGTGCCTGCGGGCGTGAAGGAAGAGTGAGCTCCTGAGTAGAAGGGCAAGGAGCGAGAGGAAAGAGGGACGCACCATCTCGATCGTGAGCCAGCCGAGGAGGCCCTGCGGGCGGATGCTCCTCGGGCCCGTCTCGAACGCGAGGACGTCTTCCTTGCCCTTTGGCGCCTCGTCGGGCTCGAGGAGTCTGCCGTCCTGGTAGCGGTGCGCGCGGCACCACCCACCGACGCGGCGCTCCTTCTCGAGGAGGACGATGCGGGTCGCGGCGCGGGCTGCCGGGTCGAGGGCGCGCAGGAAGTAGTGGGCGGTCGAGAGGCCCGAGAGGCCTGCGCCGAGGATGGCGAGGGTGTGCTTGCGGGTTGGCGGGGGCGAGGCGGCGACGAGGGGCGAGAAGTGGAACTGGCGGAGGTGGGCGGGGCAGCGCAAGGTGCGTCGGCGCTTTGCTGCACCGTGTGCGGTGCGGGTAGTGGGCCGGCAGAGTGCGCTCATGGGGCGAGCGGGCGAGGGGTTGAGGTCGAGGCGAGCGAAGTGCGGGGTCGGGCGAGGAGGAGGAGGAGGGGATCGAGGGCGGTGCGGCTTGCGAGGCGCGGTTCGGGCGATGCGGGTGAGCGTACAGAGCAGGTGCTCGGGTGTCTGCGTCTGCTAGCTGGACGCGGCGAGGGTACAAAGGGGAGCGAGGACGGCTCAAGGTCGCGAGCTGATGAAGTCGTCGCTCTCACTCTCCTCCCGCTCAGAGCAACAGCCGACAGCTCGGCCAAGCTCATCAGTACCTCGAGCTACCTCTACGGCCCACCGCGCCCCGCGCACCCGCCCTCGCCGCCTCTCACCGCCTCGTCGCCCGACCACGCCGCCTCGAGCCCACGCTCCTCGTCGCCAGCACCTCGCCGCCAAGAGCTCCACTGCCCCCGACTAGTTCACAAAGGTGCGCCATGCCCTCTCATCCACCACGCAGACCCACGCTGACTCGCCCCCTCGAGCAGCACCTCGTCCTCCTCGACCTTCTCCCCACCTCGGCTCACCTCGCCCTCGCCTCGCCCTCGCTTCCCTCACGCCCGAACATGGGCGTGAAGGAACTCGGCAAGTTCCTCAAAACACGCTCGCCCTCGTCCGTCACCCAATACACCTCGCTCGTCCCCTTCCGCGGCAAGCGCTTCGCCATCGACGCCAACCTCCTCACCACAAAGTTCCACTACGCCAACGCCGGTAAATTCACCCCCGGCACGCCCCTCGGCACCACCGCCAAGCCGCTCGCCGACCACCACCCGGCCGCAGGGCACAGCCACGCCCGCGCGTGGTACTGGTTCCTCGAGGCCCTCCGCAAGCACGGCATCCACCCGATCGTCGTCTTCGACGGCGACACGCGCCTCGCCGCCAAAGCGCGCGAGAACGAGCGCCGGCGCGACGCGCGCGCGCTCCAGGGCGCGAGGGCCGCCGCCGAGGGCGGGCGAGGGGCCCGGCTGCGCGAGGTCGAGGCCGTCTTCGGCGCCGTCAGCGAGGAGGACCGGCCCGCCGTCGTCGAGGGCTTTCGGCGCGTCGTCGAGGACACCTGGGGCGACGTCGGCGGCGGCGGCGGCGAGCCTGTGCGGCCGGTCGCGGCGCCGGCGCGCGCGGAGCCGGACGCGGCGGCAGCTGCGGCGGTCGAGCAGCAGGCGTGGCTCGCGCGGCTCGATGCGCTGCTCGCGCAGCAGCAGCAGGACGCGCCGCCATTGCTGGACGTCGGGCCTGACGTCGCGCCCGTCGAGCCTCCCCCGCTCGAGGCGGCGAGCCCGGCAATCGCAGCTGGGCTCGACGCCGTTCGTCGGCAAGACCTCGAGCAGGCGCCTCCTCCTCTCGTCCCGCCCGCACCCGACAGCGAGTCGACGGCGTCGGCTCCTCTTGAGCCTTCGCTTGACGCGCCGCATCCCTCGCCGCTCGCCAACCATCTCGGACCCGACGCCTCGCCGACCGAGCCGGCCGTCGAGCAGCAGGCGTTCCTCGCGCGGCTCGATGCGCGGCTCGCGCAGCAGCAGCAGGATGCGCCGTCATTGGTGGACGTCGGGCCTGACGTTGCGCCCGTCGAGCCTCCTCCGCTCGAGGCGGCGAGCCCGGCGATCGCAGCTGGGCTCGACGCCGTTCGTCGGCAAGACCTCGAGCAGGCGCCTCCTCCTCTCGTCCCGACGGCACCCGACAGCGAGTCGACGGCGTCGGCTCCCCTCGAGCCTTGGCTTGACGCGCCGCATCCCTCGCCGCTCGCCAACCCTCTCGGACCCGACGCCTCGCCGACCGAGCCGGCCTCTTCCGCCCTCTCGCCCTCCCTCTCCACCGCATCTCCCACCTCGCCGCCCCTACCGCTCGGCGTCACACCCTCACCCTCCGTCGCCGCCGCCCTCGCCGCCGCTCGCCTCGCCCAAAGCCACAAGCTCACCTCGCTCGCCGGCCCCGCCGCCTCGCACGGCCCCATCGTCGCCCACATCGTCGCCCTCGCGACGCTCTTCGCCGAGTACCGCGCCGACGCGCTCAACCCGGTCTACTCGCGCAACCAGGTGCGCGTGACGCACGACGAGGGGCGGTTCTTCGAGGGGTTGCTGCGCGAGGGAACGCCCGCCGAGGCGGCAGCGACGGCGGCGGCGGCGGCGGCGGTGTTCAATGCGGCGAGCGAGGACGAGCGGGCTCTCGGCGACGACAAGAACGAGCGGGTCCTCGGCGAGCCGGCGGAGGAGGAGGAGCCGCCGGCGCCGCCGACGAGGGACGTCGAGCTCGCCGACATCATCGCTCAGAGCGACAAGTTCTTCGTGAGCCACACGAAGCGCAGCGATGCGCCGCCGCGCGCAGCGTTCCGGGAGGTCCGGGTGCGTCCACTCTCTCTCTCCCTCTCTCTCGCCTACAGCTTTCGAGTCGGCGAGCGCGCACTGACCCCTTCACCCATCCACCTTCGCTCGCAGCGCCTCGTCGCCGCCCTCGGCGTCCCCTTCCTCGAGCCGTCGCCCCTCGACCCGCACGAGGCCGAGGGCGTCTGCGCCGCCCTGTGCACGCTCGGCCACGCCGACTACGTCGTGAGCGAGGACACGGACGTCGCCGTGTACGGCGCGCCGCTCCTGCGCAGCGTGACGGTCACGCCCGCTGGGACGGGCAGGGAGGCCGCGCGCTCCATGAGCGTGCTCGACCCGGTGCGGCTGCGCGAGGATCTCGGCTTGACGAACGAGGAGTTCGTCGACTTTGCGCTCCTGTGCGGGACCGATTTTACCGACCGTGTCAACAAGTGAGCTCGCGCTTTCTCTCTTCTCTCTCAGTCTCTCTCCTCGCTTCAGGTCGAGCAGGCACTAAATCGCTCTCCCTCGCTCGCAGTGTCGGCCCCGCCAACGCCTACAAGCTCATCGTCGCCCACTCGACGATCGAGCGCGCGCTCGCCGCGAGCGACGCCGGCCTCAAGCCTGCGCTCGTGCTCCCCGACGCACTTGACCGCGAGGAGTACCTCGAGCGCATCCGCGCCGCGAGGACTATCTTCACCGGCGTGCCGCAGCTGCCCCTTCCCCTTTCCTCGTCGACCTCCTCCTCGGCGCCCGATTCCTCCGCGCCCTTCTCCTCCTCCTCGACTTCCTCGACCACCTCAATCTCGACCTCGCCCTCGACCTTCACGGGTTCGCTCACGCCCTCGCCGCCCTCGCCGACCCTCGCCGCCCTCCTGCGCTCGTACGGCATCCGCCGCTCGCGCCACTTCTCAGCGCGTGGCACGGCGTCGCCCTCGTTCGCGGCGGGGGCGGCATCTGCGCTGTCCGACGATGTCGACGTCGACCTCGGCTTCGGCGAGGACGCCCAAGAGCGCGAGCTCGACGAGGAGGACGGCGCCGAGAGAGGCTCGAGCGCACTCGGGCTCCAGCTCGGGCTCGACGAGTGGGCGCGCGCGCAGGAGGCGCTCGACGCTGCGCTGTGCGACGACGGCGATGGGCTCGGGCAGGAGTGGGATGGCGCGCGGGCGGACGACCACGAGGAGGTCGAGGAGGGTGGGGGAGGGCTACGAGGAGGAGAGCTTGACGGGTCGCTGAGCGACGAGTTCGAGCGTTTGTACCTCTAGTTCCGTACCCCTGCGTATGTTGTTGTTGTCACTGGTAGCTCGTACCCTGCACCACTCTTCGCTCAACGCGACTGTGCGCTCGAGGAGGAGGAGGAGGAACGGCAGCGCGCTTTGACCTCGAGGGGACAGCTCTTTCCTTGCACGGGCTTCAGCGAGGGCCTCATCGAGACGAGTACTCGACGATGGGCCGTTCAACCGAACCCGCTCCAGAACCAGGTCGGCTCGTCCCTCTGCTCGAGGAGGAGAAGGAGGGACGGCAGCGCGCTTTGACCTCGATGGGACAGCTCTTTCCTTGCACGGGCTTCAGCGAGGGCCTCATCGAGACGAGTACTCGACGATGGGCCGTTCACCCGAACCCGCTCCAGAACCAGGTCGGCTCGTCCCTCTGCTCGAGTGGGAGAAGGAGGGACGACAGCGCGCTTTGACCTCGAGGGGACAGCAGCTCTCCGACTCTGACACGCTGATGGAGAGCGACAAACGTCCTTGCACGAACCCAGTTCGAGGGATAGGAGAGGTGACCAGGCCCGCAGACGAGAGGAAGATGACGAGGGAAAAGCGCGCGCACGACGGCGACGACGAGGCGGGTGAGGGTGGTGCTACAAAGGCTGCGCGTGCACGGCCTGGACAAAAGGAGAGGAGCACGAGGACGAGGTTTGCAAGCGGGCGTGATGGAGGGGTGCGATAAGACGACGAGGGGAAAGAGGGAGAGTGAGGGAGGAGGTGAGGAAGGAAGAGGGTCCGTGCGCTCAGGCGTGCGCCTCGTCGGCGCCGTCGAGCGCAGGCGAGCGCGCGCCCATGTTGGGCGTGACGGGGAGCGAGTCGGATGCGGGCGAGTTGGGCGACGAGTGTGAGTTGTTGCCGCCCTCGACCGGCGAAGAGGCCGAGCCGTTCGACGACGTGCCGGCGGCGGCTGCGAGGCCCGTCTTGGCGCGCACCGTCTCGAACACCCTGCGCGCGAAGAGACAGGGAGTCAGTGCGAGCTTGAGGGAGCGCGAGAGCGAGAGAGGGACGAGGAGAGACGCACTTCAGGAGCTTCCTGCGCGCGCCGAGTGCACCGACGCCCTTGTCCTCGAGGTCCTTGTCGCCCATGACGGCCATCTCTTGCCAGGTCGAGCCCTCGAAGATGCCCGTGTACTTGTGCAGGCGCAGGCTGCGCAGCCACGCCGGCGTGTCGCCGAGGAGCGCCATGTCGAGCGGCTCGTCCGGGTTGGCGCCGCTTCCGGGCGTCTGCTGCGGGTTGGCGCCGCCGCCTGCAGCGCCGCCGCCGACGCCGCCCGCGCCGGCCGAGCTCGAGCCGCCGCCAGGGCGGGACGAGTGGCCGTACGAGCCAAAGTGCGGCGAGCGGTCGTTGCCGTGCGGGCGGGGCGAGCGACGAGGCGAAGGCATGCCGCCGCCGAAGCCGAGCCCGAACCCGCCGCCGACGCCGGGCGAGTTGCCGCCCCCGCCGTTGGTCCCGAGACGCGGGCTCACCTGCGGGCCGAGGAGGCCGCCCATGCCGACGCCGAGGCCGGCGTTGGGAATGCCGAGGCCGTTGAGGCTCGCGAGGCTCTGCAGCTGCTGCTGCTGCTGGATCATCTGCTGTTGGAGCGCGACGAGGCTCGCGAGCTGCGCCTGCGTCTGCGCCTGGATCTGCTGCGGCGAGGGCGAGCCGCCGCCGCCGCCGACGACGCCGAGCCCGGCGAGCCCGGCGCCGAGGCCGCCGAGGCCGCCGTGCATGCCGTACATGTCCTGCTGCTGCTGCAGGTGCTGCAGGCTGTGCTGGTGCTGCTGGTGCTGCTGGCCGAGGTGGCCGTGGTGCGCGTGCTGGCCCTTCTGGTGCTGCTGCTGCGGCGAGGGCGGCGGGAGGTGGGCGGCGTTGGCGTTGCGCCAGTTCTGCTGCGCCTGCATCGCCGTCTGCTGCAGCCCGGGGCTGCTCAGCGCGCCCGTGCTCGAGAGCCGGCTCCCGTTGACGCCGCCGAGCCCGGGCGACGCCGGCGGGCCGCCGTTGCCGCCGTTGGTCGACGAGCCGAGCGCGCCGAGGCCGAGGTTGATGGCGCTCTGCTGCATGTTCTTGAGCTGCTGCACGGCGTGGAGCTGGTCCTGGACGCGCTTCTGCGCCGTCGCGGCCGACTGGGCGCGGTCGCTCGCGGTCGACGCCGACAGGGCCGAGCTCGCCGCCGCGACACCGCCGGCGGCCGACGCCTCGTCGTACATGCCGCCGAGCGCGCCGCCGCTGATGCGCGCCGAGCGGCGGAACTTGCGCGCGTCGTCGAGGACGATGCCGTTC
>Ga0308169_10001723_pt1 | contig 24638 bp, 22 predicted proteins | sample PhyBR1_2_FD_202139 | JGI IMG/M metagenome (GOLD analysis project Ga0308169, IMG submission 202139) | Phyllosphere microbial communities from UC Gill Tract Community Farm, Albany, California, United States - DLSLSB.R1 | ecosystem: Host-associated > Plants > Phyllosphere > Unclassified | place...
GAGCGGGCTGCGCGCATGCGCGCCGTCGCCCCTCCTCCCGCTCGACGGCGTCGGCGAGTCCTGCCCGACGCCGTAGTAAGCCGACGAGCCTGCACCCGCCGCAGCTCCTCGCGCGCCCGACGCGTACCCGAGCGTGTGACGCCGAGCCGAGCCCGTCGCGGCGGACGAGCGCAGGCCGTCGAGCGCGGGCGAGAGCGGGTCGCGCAGGACCTCCTTTTTGCCGAGCGCGAGGGAGGGGCTGCGCGAGCTCGCTGCAGCGTGCGAGACGAGCGCGCTGCCGCTGCTGAGGCTGTCGAAGGGCGAGGCCGTCGCCGCGCGCTTCGGCGGCGAGTGGAGGGCGGCGCCGCCGCCGCCCGTGCTGCTGCGGTACGTGCTCGCCCTCGAGACGGGCCGGCTCGCGCCCGCAGCGACGTCGGCGCCGCCCTCGCGGCGAGCTCGCCTCTCGCGCTCGCGGTCGAGCCGCGCAAAGGCAACCATGTCCTCGGTGAGGCACCTGACCTGGTCGTCGCTCGCGCGCAGGAGGGCGGCAACGCTCTTCTCGAACGGCGCGAGGTCGCCCTCGGCGCCAGCGCCGAGGCGGTCCTCGTCGAGCTGCGCGGCGACCTGGGCCTCGCGGACGTGCTGCGCGAGGCCGCGCAGGCCGCCGTTGAGCCTCGTCGTCGAGTTGACGAGGGCGTCCATGCGCGAGACGAGCTCGCCGCCTGCGTCTGCGGCGCCGAAGTGCGCCTCGAACTGCTCGAGGGCCGAGAAGAGCAAGCGATGGTGCTGCTCTGCGCTGGCGGCGCTTCCTGCTGCGCCGCTGCCGGGCCCGGCCGACCGCAGGCCATGGTGGATGAGGCCGCCGAGAACGCTCTCAGCGCCGGCGCGGTCGGGGATGCCGTTCAGGGTGCGTGACGAAGGCGATGCGGCGAGCGAGGTGCGTCGCACACGCTCGGACGGCTGGCGCTTGTGCGGCGACGATGTCGAGGACGAGGAGGTGGGCGACATGGGCTCGTTGGGGGACGACGAGGAAGATGGTGCGGCGGCGGCGGTAGCGACAATGCCCTGCCCGGCAAGGAGCGCGTTGATGGCGCGGATGGTGCGCTCGCGCTCACGGTCGGGCTGGTTGTGCGCCGAGGAGGCGGCGTCGGCGCTCGGGCCCGAGGCGCGAGAGCGGACCGTGCGGCGGCGCAGGTCGTCGACTGCGGGGGCAGATCGTAGGCGAGTCAGTCTCTGTCACACAAAGAGATACTCTCAGCGAAAGAGGGAGAGTTGGACGCACACTCGGTCATCCAGGCTTCAGAGCCGACCTCGACGCCTTTGAGTCGCTCGCGGCGAGCCTCGGTCGACACGTTCGAGAGGCGGTCGTCCGAGCGAGTCGAGGATGACGGCGGCGAGATGTGCGAGCTGGTCGTGCTCGTCGGCGACAGCGGCGACCTGCTCGCGAAGCCTGTGGGAGGGAAGGATGAGTCAGCGAGACAGGCTCGAGCGGGCTCGAGCGCGATCGAGACGAAGAGCGACGACGCACCGTCGCGTCCCGCACCTGCTCTTGCGCCCGACAAGCGCGAGTACCGCCCCTCTGTCCCTCCTGCTCCGCCGCTGCCGCCGCTCTCCTTGCTCGCCCGCTTCCTCCCGCTCTTGGGCGTCGTCTCCTCCTCGTCCTCGCTCTGGTCCCGCTCCTCGTCGCTCGCGCCGTCCCGCCGCTGCCCATGCCCAGTGCGCCTCGCCGCGACGGGCGTCTCCCTGCCCTGCGCGCGCCCGTGCGCCTCGCGCCCGAGCGCAAGGCTGCTCGCCGGCCGGCGCACCGCCGCAGCGAGCGTCGGGCTCGCCGTCGCCGTGCGCATGTGCCGCCGCACGTCGCGCTCCAGCACGTCGTCGTCGTCGGCCTCGCCGGCGGCGGCGCCCTCGCGGCGCCAGTCGACCCGGCTCGCGCTCCTGCGCGGGTCGCTCCGCACGCGCTCGCGCACGCTCCACGCCGCCGGGCCCGTCGCTGCGCCCGAGCCCGAGCCCGAACCCGTGCCGGCGAACGAACTGAGAGCGTCCCGGCTCGCGCTGACCCGCAGGCTGCGCTCGATGGCGGCGTCGCGCGCTGCGCCGCCCTCGGGGCTCCCGAGCGCCGTCGCCGCGCGCAGCGGCTCGCGGTCCGACGCGCGGTTGCGCGTGCGGTCGCGGTTCGCGAGGAGGACGTCGCTGCGCCTGAGCGTCGAGCGGAGGGAGCCCGTGCCCGACGAGGGGAAGGCCGAGTAGCCGAGCGAGGTGCTCGCGCGCGGCGCCGACGACGAGGCGTACTCGCGCAGCGAGGCGTGACGGTCGATGGCGGAGGGCGTGCGGGGTTGATGCTGGGACGAGGTGGGCGCGGGCGGGAAGGGGGAGTCGGACGAGCGCGGCGCGGGGCCGGACGACGACGACGAGCCGGCCGTGCGTGCCAGGTCGTCGAGCGTCCTGCTGCGACCGAAGCCTGCATCGACGTCGGCTCGAGGAGGGAGGGCGCCGAACTCGCGCTCGGCACGGCGCGAGTCGGTGAGCCAAGACGAGGCCGAGTCGCCGCTGTCGAGGCGGCCGTATGTCGGCGCCGGCTCGTCCGACAGGAGCGACAACGACCCGAGGTCGCCGCCCTCGCCGTTGACGCCGACGTCGCGCAGAGTCGAGCTCGTCTCGGAGCGGCGCAGTCCGGGCGGGTTACCTGCCGCCGCCGCCGACGACGACGATGGCGGAGACGGCGCAGCCGCGGCCGGCTGGCTCGGCGCGCGCCCGTTGATCGAGTCGAGGATGCGCTGGTTCTTCTCGCGCAGCTCGTCGGCCCTCCTCGCGCGCCGCTCCCTCCTGCGCTCGGCCTCGTCCGCACCGTCTGCGAGCCCGCCGTCGCCGACCTCGCTGCGCGACAGGCTCGGCGAGCGCGACACGGGCGCGCCGAGGCCGAGGTCGTGGTCCGTGTCGAGCGTCGTCGCCGCCGCTGCAGCGCTCGTGCCCGACGAGGTGGTGCGCGGGACGAGCGCAGGCCGGCTGCGCGGCTCGGTCGCGCCGTCGAGCTCGAGGGCGTCGAACCCGCTGCTCGAGCTCAGATTGGGCGTCGTAGTCGTGCTGGCGCTGCGTCGCGCGTCCCTCGGCGGGCGCTCGGGGCGGCTCGGGCTCGGACTCGTGGCGTCGAGCTGCTGTTCGGGCTGGAGCTGCGGGACGGCGACGCGCTGCGGGGCGGGTGCGCGACGCAGGGTGCCACTGTCCGAGGCGGTCCGAGGCGGACTCGGGAGCTGATGCTGGTGCTGGTGCTGCTGTGGGGGAGGTGGAGGGCGCGGGTGCGAGTGCGACGAGAAGAAGGCGGACGGGGCGGGGAAGGAGGGGGAGCCGCCGAGGCCGAGCGAAGCGGTCGTGTGGTGGTGGTGGTGGAACGAGGAGCTCGTCGGCGAGGGCGAGGCGACCTTGCTGCCGCTGCTGAACGACGACGACGACCGGGGAAAGTCGAGGTCGGCAGCCGAGATGGCGGCGGCCGAAAGCGCCGAGCGGTCCCGCGGCGGCCGGGTGCTGCCCGTCGAGGACGACGCGGACGCGGACGAGGCCGCCGAGAGGGTGCGGGCGAGCGCAGGAGGCTGACCGCGCGCGTACCCGCCGAGCGAGCCGTACGCAGTGCCGTCGCCCGACCGCGCCGCGTTGCGCCTGCGCCTCCTCGCGCTCGCCGCCGACGCCGAGGTCGAGGTCGAGCTATTGCTCGCGCCGCTGTCGCTGCGCTTGAGCGACGGCAACTGGCCCCATCGAGCGGCGCCGGCGCCGTTTGCGGGTCGAGGGCTGCCGCCCGCGCTCGACGAGGACGAGGACGAGAAGCTGCGGGCGTGGGTCGGCGGCAAGGGTGGGGGAAGTGGCGGGAGGTCGTCGTGCTCGGTGGCGGCCATGGCGGTGCGACAGGGCTGAAGCGGGCGTACGGACGAGGGCCGGTGGGGAGAGGGGAGGGGCGAGGGAGGTGTGCGGCGAGGAGGGCGCTTGGGCGACGTGTAGTAGGGCGTGCGGGTGGTGTGCGCTGCCTGCGAGGATGATGGAGGCTGCTCTGCTGTCCTGCGGGGCCAGAGAGAGTGAGTGAAGGTCCGCGACTGATGAGAGGACGAGGCGGAGGAGACGCACCCGAGCAGGTCTCGTGCGGCGCTGGCAAGGTGCACGGCACGCGCTGCGAGGTGCCGGCGAGCTCTGGCTGCGCTGACAGCCCAGTCGAGCGAGCTGAGCGACGAAGACGAGAGCAAGAGGGCGGCGGTCGCGGCTGGCGGCGAGTCGCGCCTGCTCTCGCGCTTCCCCTCCGCTCTAGGCGTGCTCACGCAGCCTGAACCTGTCCTCGCCGTGCTATCGAGGTGAGGCTGCTGGTCAACAGCGCTGCGCGAGCTGTGACGGGCTGCCGGAAATGTGAGACGCGACGACCGGCTCGCTCGCTCTCCTTGTCGAGGTCAGCGCGAAGTCCAGGGCGCTTCTCCAGACAGTGTGCTTGGCTTGCAGAGCTGTACTGAGCATGCAGGCGAGCCGGACGAGGCGGCAGCCAATCGGGACGCGCTTGACTTCGTCCGCTCGACGAGGTTGCCGAAGTCCAGCTCGTCGCTCGCTCTTTCACACCCCACTGCGCCCCAGCCATGCTTCGCTCGATCGCACGGCAGAGCCCGCTCGCGCACCGCTCAGCGACCAGCCGCTTCGCCACCGCGGCAGCGCGCTTCCCCTCCCCCTCGACCTCGTCGTCGTCCACCTCGTCCGGCTCTCGCCCCGCTCCGCCGGTCCCCGCCACCCGCGCCGCCGCCTGCGTCGCGCCCGCCCATGCGCGCGCACTCCACACGACGCCCGCACCCCGCCAAGCCGAGCCCCTCAACCAGGACATCGAGATCGAGGGCGTCGAGCGCGTCGAGGACGAGTGCGACGTCTGCATCGTCGGCGCAGGGCCGGCCGGCCTCAGTGCCGCCATCCAGCTCAAGAAGCTCGCCGAGGAGCGCGGCGAGGACATCCGCGTCGTCGTTCTCGAAAAGGGTGCCGAAGTCGGTGAGTTCCGCCTTCGCTCGGCTCGGGTCGCCCGTCGTCGTCGTCGTCGACCGGTCTCGCTGACTCTCGCTCCCCTCCTGCAGGTGCACACATCCTGTCGGGGGCCGTCATCGAGCCGCGCGCGCTCGACGAGCTCATCCCCGACTGGAAGGACAAGGGCGCGCCGCTCAACCAGCCCGCGACGTCCGACTCGATGCGGTGGCTCACGCCCACGTCGTCGTACCCGATGCCGCACCCGCCCCAGATGGCCAACACGGGCAACTACATCATCTCGCTGTCGCGCCTCACGCGCTGGCTCGCCGAGCAGGCCGAGGAGATGGGCGTCGAGATCTACCCTGGGTTCGCCGGCGCCAAGATCCTCTACACCGAGGACGGCCAGGGCGTGCGCGGCATCCAGACCAACGACATCGGCCTCGACAAGGCCTTCCAGCCCAAGGACTCGTTCGAGCCCGGCATGCAGTTCCTCGCCAAGGTGACGCTCCTCGCCGAGGGCTGCCACGGCTCGCTCTCGAAGCAGGTCCAGCACAAGTACAACCTGCGCGACGGCAAGGACCCGCAGACGTACGGCCTCGGCGTCAAGGAGGTGTGGAAGGTCAAGCCCGAGAAGCACCAGCCGGGCAAGGTGCAGCACACGCTCGGCTGGCCCCTCGACAACTCGACGTACGGCGGCACGTGGCTGTACCACATGGAGGACGAGATGGTCTCGCTCGGCATCGTCGTCGGCCTCGACTACCCGAACCCGTACATCTCGCCGTACAAGGAGCTCCAGGTGCGTCCCTCCTCCCTCTCGTCCGCCTCTCGCGCTCGAGCCTCGGCCCTGACCCGCGCCCTCGTCCCTGCTCGCAGCGCCTCAAGCACCACCCGCTCTTCAAGGACGTCCTTGAGGGCGGCGAGTGCATCGCGTACGGCGCGCGCGCACTCAACGAGGGCGGCTACCAGTCGATCCCCAAGTTGACCTTCCCCGGCGGCGCCATGATCGGCGACTCGGCGGGCTTCCTCAACGTGCCCAAGATCAAGGGTGCGTCCCTCTCTCGCTCCTCTGTGCGCTCGAGAGGCGCGGGACGCTGACGGTCGACGAGCTGCGTGCAGGAACGCACACGTCGATGAAGTCGGGCATGCTCGCCGCCGAGGCCGCCTTCTCGGCCATCTCGTCGTACAACACGGCCTCGCCCGACGAGTTCCTCCCGGCATCGCCGCTCGACGTCTCGTCGTACGAGACGGCGTTCGAGGAGTCGTGGATCGCCAAGGAGCTCAAGGAGGTGCGCAACCTGCGGCCGTCGTTCCACTCGAAGCTCGGCAACCTCGGCGGCATGATGTACTCGGGCGTCGACTCGCTCCTCCTCAAGGGCCGTGTGCCCTGGACTTTCCACCACCCGAGCGAGGACTATGCCTCGACCCGGCCGGCGAGGTGCGTCCCCATCCTCCTCCCTCTCCTCCTCTTGCTCTCTCGCTCTTCACGTGCTGACTCCTGCTTCGCGTCCCTCCTCTCTCTTCTCATCTCGCAGCGAGTTCAAGCCGATCGACTACCCCGCCCCTGACGGCACCCTCTCGTTCGACCTCCTCACCAACCTCTCGCGCTCGGGCACCAACCACGCCGAGGACCAGCCGGTCCACCTGCACATCCCCGCCGCCGACCGCCCTGCGCACGTCAAGAAGAACGTCGGCGAGTACGCCGGCCTGCTCGGGCGCGTGTGCCCCGCCGGCGTGTACGAGTACCTCGACGTGGCCGAGAACGGCGGCGAGGCCGACGCCGACGGATACCGCCTCCAGATCAACTCGCAAAACTGCGTGCATTGCAAGGTGCGTCTCTCGTCTCGCGCTTTCGTCGCCGACGCAGTCGGTCGAGCTCGAGCTGACGGCCCTTTTCTCCTTCTCGCGCCCGCAGACCTGCAGCATCAAGGTGCGCTCTCCTCCCCTGCATTTTCTCTCTCCTTCCGCCGCTCCGTCGAGCGCGGCGGCTTGTGCGTCGAGCGCCGCACGGCCTCGGCGTCCTCGTCGTCGAGCGAGGGAGCCGCACGAGCCGCAGCCTCTCGTCGTGCCGTGCATTGGGCACGACGACGCTCCTCGACCGCACTGCGCGCTCGGCGTGCCCCTATGAGCGTGCTCGACGGGTCGAGAGGCGGGCCGGCGCCGTCGACGAGCACTTTCGCCCTCCTTGCGCCTCTTGCTGACGCCCCTTTCTCGCCCTTCGCGCTCGCAGGTTCCTACGCAGGACATCACTTGGATGGTGCCCGAGGGGTCGGGTGGACCAGCTTACGAGATGACGTAACATTGCAGAGCGTCTGGGCAGCGTCGTCGTCGTCGTCGACGTCGACCTTCCTCACCTCGAGGCCTCGAGCCCCTTCGCGGCGCACACCCTCCCTCGGTCTCGCCTCGCCCTGTTGTACCCCTCTCGCCTTCGTTCAACCGTCGTTCTGTCCATGGTCACCGTGTTGCAGCTGTCTCATGAAGGATGCGCGGCGAGGCGGACGTCGAGGAGGAGAAGCTGGTCTGCGAAGGTTCGTCTCGCTCTGCGCTCTCTCGCTTCTTCTCTCGTGCCAAGCGCAGACTCTCGTCTCTCTCGGCGCTGTATGTCGAGGCTGGCGCAAGAGCGCAGCCGCCTCGATCGCGTTCGAGCCCCTGTCCGGACGAGGCGCGAGCGGAGATCTCCCCCTCGCCGAGCTCTGCCTCTCGCCTCTCCCCTCCTCTCCTTCGTCCCACTCGCTCGTTTGCCTCGAGAGCTCGAGGCGCATCTCGAGCCGGCACAGCGCAAGAGCGCTCACACACCCAGGTGCGTCCCCCTCCTGCACCGCACCTCACCCTCGAGCCCCAGTGCATGCATGCTGACGCCGCCCTCGCCCTCGCCTCGCAGCACTCGCACGATACTCGACTCGTCCACCATGGCCGACAAGACGGCGCTCGCGCACCCGAAGCGCCCTGTGGCTGCTGCGGCCGAGGCGAGCCAGGTCGACGGGCTCGACGAGACGATCAAGGGTGCGCACCTTCTCTCTGCGCCCAGCTCGTACGCCTGCACCGACCAAGTGGCTTTGCACTGACTCGGACGTGACGCTCGCACTGCAGCCATCCGCTCGGGCGCGCTCGGCGGCTCCTACTCGCCGTACCCTCGCCCCGACACCCTCCGCCTCTCGTCCTTCTCGTCGGCCTTCTCCCCCTCTTCGACTACCCTCGCCGCCTCGAGCACGAACACGACCTCGGCGCAGTACTCGTCCGGCGTCACTGGCGGGCTGTACTCGGCGGCGCCGCGCGACGACGTCGACGAGGAGGACGGCGAGCTCGCTGTGCCGCAGCTGCCCTACGCGCCGCGCCACTCGGCCAGCTCGTCCTCGTCGAGCTTCACGAGCGGCACCTACACGCCGGCGCTGCGTCGCGGCCTTTCGTCGCCCGCCTCGGTCGACCACCAGCAGTCCACCTCCGCGCCGGTCGCCCTCCCTCACCTCCCTCGCTCCTCGTCGACCTCGCACCTGTTCCCGCCCATCTCGCCCTCGCACGAACACCTCCTGTGGACCAAGTCGAACGCCTCGGTCGACGACTTCCTGCACGACCCGTCGCCCCTCGTCGACGCTGCGCTCGACAAGCGTCGCTGGAAGCGTCACACGCTCCCGCGCATCATCGACATGGCGTCGCTCATCTTCATCGTCGTCGTGCTCCTCGGCGTCTTCCTCGGGTGGCCCGTCCTGCGCTTCGGCATCCTCGGGACCTGGAGCAACCCGCACAGCGGCACGAGGACCGACCTCGGCTGGAACCTCGGCGGCGTCAACGCGTCGGGCAGCGTGCCCCTCATCCCCGGGCTCAAGGGACTGGTCGACAAGGACACCCCGCTCGAGGCGTACACGCGTCAAGGCTTCTTCGACGGCGAGGTCTACAACCTGGTCTTCTCGGACGAGGTGCGCTCGCTCCCTCTCTCTTTCTCCTCGCGCACTCTATCTCGTTCGTCATTAACGTTCCTGACTTACCTGCAGTTTAACGTCGATGGTCGCTCCTTTTGGCCCGGCGACGACCCGTGCGTCCCTCTCCTTCCCTCGCTCCCTCCCCTTCCGTCGCTTCCTCTCCTTCCCTCGCTCCCTCTCCTTTCCTCGCTCCCTCTCCTTTCCTCGGTCCCTCTCGACACTGACGAGTCGTCCTTCCTGCAGCTACTGGGAGGCCGTCGACCTGCGCTACGTGCGTGCTGTCTCACCCTGTCGCGCTGCATGCCGAGTGACTTTTTTTGACGGCCTTCTCCTTCGCAGTGGGCGACTCAGGACTACGAGTGGTGTGCGTCCTCCCCCTCCCTCGCTCCTCTTCTTCGCCCTCTCCTCTCCTGCCGCCTCCACCGCTGACGCCTTTTTGATCCCGCAGACGACCCGGACGCCGTCACGACCAAGGACGGCAAGCTTGTCATCACGCTCGACCAGGAGCCGTGGAACGGCCTCAACTTTCGCTCGGGCATGCTGCAAGGCTGGAACAAGTTCTGGTGCGTCCTCTCTCGCTCATGCTCGACGACCCGAGCGCGAGGCTGACCTTCCCAAGTCGACCCTCGCGCACCTCTCCCTCCCCTTGCACCCTCTCCTCGTCACACAGCTTCACCGGCGGCTACCTCGAGGTCTCGGCATCGTTCCCGGGCAGCGCCGACACGATGGGCTTCTGGTGCGCCGCTCTCCTCTCGCCAGAACCGTCCTCGCCCAACTCACTTTCGCTCGCCGCTGACCATCTTCGCTCGCCCTCGCGCAGGCCCGGCGTCTGGACCCTCGGCAACCTCGGTCGTGCTGGCTACGGCGGTGCGTCCGAGTCTATCTCTGCCTTACTCGGGCCACAGCTGACGCCGCCGTGGCTTCCCTTCCTCTCTTCCACAGGCTCGGTCGACGGCGTCTGGCCCTACTCGTGCGTCCCTTCTCCCTGCACCTGCTCGTCCAGGCTACGGCTCTGACGCTCTGCTCTGCAGGTACTCATCCTGCGACGTCGGCACGCTGCCGAACCAGACGTTTCCGGACCAGAGCGGTCCCGACGCTGCGCGGCACAGCGGGCTCAGGGACTACGGCGGCTCGCTCTCCTACGTGCGTCCCCTTCTCTCATGAGCTTCGCGCGAGCAGGTGCTGACGATGCGCTCGCAGCTTCCTGGACAGCGTCTGTCGGCGTGCACTTGCGAGCGCGAGGACCACCCTGTGCGACCCTCTCTCGCTCGACTACTTCTCCTCGCCTTCCCTGACCACCTCTCTTTGCGTACAGGGCCCGAGCGTCAACGTCGGCCGCGGCGCGCCCGAGATCGACGTCACCGGTGCGTCGTCCGGCTCCTGTTCTCGAGCTCGACGAGTGCTGACTCGCTCTCTCCCTCGTCTGCAGAGCAGCAAGTCGATTGGCGCAAGATCGGCTCAACGTCGCAGTCGATCCAGGTGCGTCTCTATTTCGCTCTGCTCGTCGTCGTCGAGCCCTCCTGGCTGACCTCGCGACTGTCCCACTCGCCCGCAGTTCGCGCCTATGGACGCCGGCTACGCCTGGAAGAACGAGACGCCCTTCTTCACGATCTACAACGACACGCGCTCCGTCCAGAACCTGTTCACCGGCACCGTGTACGTCCCGCTCTCGTTCTCGCTCGAGCGCGCCGAGTCGAGCAGGAGTTGACTTTGACCTTCTCAAACCGCCCGCAGATACCAGGAGAGCGCGAGCATCATCTCGCTCACCGACACGACGTCCTACGAGGGCCGCGGCTACTCGACCTTTGGTGCGCCGCCTCCCTTCGCCTCTCTCGCAGCGAGTGTGCGCACTGACCCTCTCTCCTCTCTCGCTCGCAGGCTTTGAGTACGAGCCCGGCGACGGCGCGATCACCTGGGCCGTCAACCGCGCGCCCACCTGGCAGATCACGGCCGGCGCCATGGGCCCCAACGCCGAGACCGAGATCGGGCAGCGCCTCGTGAGCGAGGAGCCGATGAGCATCCACATCAACTTGGCAATCTCGAAGGTGCGCTCTCCTCTCTCCCTCTCTCGTGCAGGGTCTCGCACAGGTGCTGACGCACGCTCTGCTGCGCGCGCAGGCCTTCCAAGAGCCCGACGTGCGTCGCAGTCGTTCCTCTCCTCCCTCTTGAGCCGACTTGCCGACGCTGACCTCGACCTCTTCCTTCCCTCGTGCAGTGGGCCCACCTCACCTTCCCCGGCACCTTCCGCATCGACTACATCCGTCTCTGGCAGAAGGGCCAGCCTCGTATCGGCTGCGACCCGGACGACCACCGTGCGTCCCCTCTTCTCTCTCGCTCGAGGTCCTCGCTCACCCGCCCGCGCATGCCCGCAGCGACCGCCGCATACATCGCTCGCCACGCCGACGTCTACAACAAGTGCGTCGCTCCCTGCCTGCGTCGCTGTGAGCGCTGCCAAGCGTCGCTGACCTCATCTCCTCGCCCCCTTCCTCACCTTCTCCCCTCGCAGCCCGAACCTGACAACCTTCCCCTCGCCCTTCCCCAAGAACCGCCTCTCGTCGACCGGCTGCGCTTAGCATCGTCTCGCCCTTGTACCTGGGCCCGCTCCCCTTCAGCATCGCTTGCATCGTCTCTCGCCTCGGGTGCACGGGCCCTCTCCTCGCCATCGACACTCGCCTTCCTTGCGTACCCTTGTGTAGATTCGCATGCATCGTCGTCACCTTCTCTGTATCTCCACGTCTCGAGAGCTCTTCTGCGGCATCGCTCAGCAAGCAGCGACGGCGAGAGCTTCGAAGCGAGTTGGCCTTCTCAAACTCGACGAGGCGAGGGAGGGAGCTCAGCCTGCGCTCGCCCATTCGATGGCTGGACTGTTCGCTCTAGCTCGTCGCGGAGAGGATTGCACCGATGTTGGGTGGAGCTGCACGAGAGGCACGGCCAAGAAGCATGTGCTCCTCCTCGAAGCGCTCGAGGTCGGTGCCGAGCCTGGCGTAGCCATCGAGCGGATCGAGGAGGGACGAGCGGTGCGCGGGCCCTCGTCAGCGACGTTCGCAAGAGCGTGCAACAGAGGCAGCTGCCGTCGAGCCGCAGCAAGGCGTGAAAGTGAGGTCCCGGCGGCGGCCGACTTGGTCGTCGCCGCCTCGCGAACCTCGCGCAGCGACCGACCTCGCGAGCACCGATGGAACGGCAGCTCGCTCGGTGTGAGCTTGCTTTGCGTGCGAGTCCCGGCCCGCACACGACGAGTCGCCCGGACTGGCAAGCTCCACGAGTGGGGATGACGACGCCGTGCTGATCGCAGGAGGCCGGAGCGCGAGCCTGTCTGGCTGGGCGCGGGAGCAACAGCGAGAGAGCAGAGCTGTAGCAGGATGGACAGAGAGGAAGAGAGCGGGCCGTCTCGACGACCGAGCCGACGAGCCAAGGCAAGTCGGCGCTCGCGCACGCACGAGGCCAAAGCGCACTTGACGCTTGTTCGCTCGACCAGAGTTCGGCTGGTGCTGCGGGCCGGGCTCTTAGGCTCATTTGCCAATCACGCACGCGACGGCCGATGGAACGAGCGATCTCTCGGACTTCCTCGAGCGTGCGGGGGAATCGTCCGACTCCGACCTGTCGAGAGCTGCGCCGAGCTTTCCTCGCCCTCTCCGTCGTGTTTGCCCTCGCCGCTAGGGCTTGCGCGCATTCTGCTGCCTGGCCACTGCAGCCGAGCGGCACCCCCTCCAGCGCCCGCCCTCGCCCGCCCCTCGCCGTCGACGACCGCGACCCGCTCCCACCTCCCGGCTCGCCTCGCCTCGCCTCTTCGCCCGCGCCATGTCGACCTCGTGCGAGACGGTGCCCGGGTCGGCAGTGTACAGCACGGTGGTGTCGACCAGCACCTTGTACGCGACCGCCGTGGTGCGTCGCCGTCGCGGCCATCCACTATCGCCCCCTCCCCACCTCGCTCAACTCGCCGCTGACCCGCTCATTGTCCCCGCCCGCAGTCGACAGGACCCGCCTCGACCGTGACGACGTCCACGCCGGTCGTGACCAGCAGCTGCCTGCTCCCGACCATCCTCGGAGACCTCGCTCTGTGCCAGACGTCGACGAGCTTTGCGCCGGTCGAGACGGTCGTCCCGGTTCGTCCTCCTCCCTCTCGCTCGGCGCCCGCTCTCTCCCTCTCGCCTCGCGCTCGCAGAAGCTGACCCTGTTTGCTCGCACGCAGGGCGCCGTCACCACCATCACGAGCAGCAGCGAGTCGCTCGTCACCGTCACGCAGACGAGCCAAGCTCCCGACCGCACGACCTGCTCGGTCCTCCCGGCGTCGACTTCCCCTTCCTCGTCTCGTCCTTCGTCCGCCTCGACTTCCTCGCCCACGCCTACACCCTCGACATCCTCCTCGTCGCTCGGGCCGGTCGCTGCAGCAGCTTCGACGTCCGTCACGTTCGCCACGACCACCGTCACCGCCGGCCCGACCTCGACAGCCGCCGCCGCCGTCCCCGCCGACACCTCGCCCGCCGAGGGCGACTCGCCGGCGAGCAGCACCATCGAGGGACTGCCGACCTCGGCCATCTCGGCCGTCGAGGCGGTCGAGTCGTCGGTCGACGGGCCGCGCCGCATCACGAGCTACGTGACCTCGTTCGTCACGGTCGTCGACTCGTCCGGCCGCACTCTCACGTCCGCCGAGACGATCCCGACCCTGCTCAACATGCCGGCGTCGTCGTCGTCCAGCAGCAACGTCGGCGCCATCGCCGGCGGCACGGTCGGCGGGCTCGCGGCGCTCATCCTCGTCGGCGTCGTCCTGTTCCTCATGCGCAAGAAGCGCGGCTGCTTCGGCAAGGGCGACGAGGAGATCGAGGACGACGTGTGGAACCCGGCGCCGCACAGCGGCTACTACAGCAGCAGCGTCGCGCGGCGTAACGGCGGCGGCGGCGGCGCCGGCGCAGGTGCGGTCGCAGCAGGTGCGACGGCGGCGGGCCTGTCCTCGCTCGCCGACGAGAAGGTCGTCGAGGAGGACCGTCGGGTCGACGCGGCGACGCTCGAACGGCACCAGAGCTGGTACAAGAGCCTGCACGGGCACGGCAGCGAGCTCGGCGACCACGAGAGCGCTTACGGCGGCGTCATGGTCGAGCGCTCGGCGTCCCCTGTCGCTGGCGACCTCGGCGCCTACGCTCCTCAGGCCCTCGCCTACGCCTCGCCCCGCCCGTCGAGGTCGTCGCACGGCCCGCAGCGGTCCATGTCGAACCGGCTCTCGGCGCACTCGCACAGCTCGCACTCGCACGAAGGCTCGATGTTGCCGGTCAGCATGTCGCCTGTCTCGATCCCGGACCACCGCCTCTCGCAGCTCTCGCAGTACGGCCACCACGTCTCGATGGCGCCGCCGGTCCCGGCCTTCCCCGCCGGCTACGCCGACCACGCCGCCCACCTCTCCCCGCCGCCTCACTCGCACTCGCCGCCGTACGAGCGCATGCGCTCTACCTCTCCCACCGCCCTCCACTTCGACCCCTCGGCGTACGCCCCGTCGCCGGCCCACCGCGCCCTCGCCCGGCAGCGTTCCCTTCCGGCCGTCGCCATCCCGGCGCACATGCGCAGCGCGTCCTACGCCGGCCCGCACAGCGCTCGGCCGTCGCTCGGCCCGCTGCAGCCGCTCTACGGCGCGAGTGCGACGGGCAGCAGCGGCAGCGGCGGGTCGTCGTCGGCGTCGCCGTCTCGAGGACGCACGGACGACTCGCTCTCGAGCGGGTCCGACTCGCTGACGGCCAAGGGCCGCACCCAGTCGTACTCGATGCCGGTCCTCGGGTACTCGCCGAGCGACGCCGCCGCGCTCGCCGACGCCGACTCGCCCGTCAAGCTGCGCGCCGACGCCGACGACGCCGAGAACTTCGCGCCCAAGGTCGCGCTGCCGACGCTCGAGCGGCTCAAGCGCCCGGCGATGGGCCGCGCCGACTCGACCGAGTCGCTCCTCGTCCCGAGCCAGTTCCTCGGCGCCCGCGTCGTCAATGGCGACCACGACGCGAGCCGCAGCGTCGAGAGCCTCTCGGCCTGAGCTCGCGCCCTCGTCGGCCACTTCGTCTTTCTCTCGTGTATCTCCTTCCTCCCTCACCTTTAGACGAGCCACGCGCTCTCCGTCGTACGTCTGTGCACCCCCTTGTCGTACAAAAACCCGCCCTACCTCGCTCGTCTCGCGGGACCTGCTTAATCTTACCCGGCCGTCTCTCTCTCTCTTTCTCGACGGGTGCCTCGACTTGCTCAAGCTGGAGAGCGAGAGCCTGGTTGCAGAGAGCTCGCGGCGTGCGGGTACGTGGGCCAGGCGGGCCGCGGCTTTTCGGCCTGCTCCGGCGGCCGTGTAGAGCGCCTCCTCGCTGCTCAGGAGCTCGGACCCGACGGCCCTGGTCGTCTCAGAGCCTACGAGTGTGGTCCTCGAGCCAGAGAGCAAGCGCAAGCTGTGCTGGCGCGAGCGAGGCGACCGCGGTCGCCGAGATCGACGTGTCCGAGATTTGGTTGCGCTGGTCGCTCAAGCGCTCGAGTTCGTTCCTCTGCTTTCGTGCACGGGATCTGCTCTGCTTGCCTTCGCGCACAGGAACGCCTTTGCTCGAGCAGAAAGAGCGACAGGGTCCGAGCGAGGCGATCTCCGCTCTGCCACCCCGATCGAGCGTGCCGAAGTGCGCTCGCCGCGGCCCCGGGCCGGACGGACGGTACAGCTGAGCGGCCGAGAGGAAGCTACGGTCTATGTACCGCTTTCGTTCGCGCTTTCGTAGCCGTCTCGCCCTCACAAAGCCTCGTCGGCAGCAACGCAGGTCACGCAAAGAGACGGAGCCGGCGCGAGCGAGCGAGCTGCGCTAGTGCGAGTCGCTGGCAGCAGAGGCGAGGCAGCCCGAGCCGACTCGGGGAACGACTCGGCGCAAAAGCGAAGCTCGGCGTCGTGCTGCCATCTCGAGAGCCGGCTGACCCAGCTCGCCTCGCTGATCTGCTTCCTCCACAACGACCTGCCTCGAGCCAGCGCTGCACGACTGCTCGTCTGAGCCGCACCGCCACCTCCGACATGCGCATCGCCGCCAGCGTTGCTGCCCTCCTCATCCTCTCGCTCACAGGCGCCGGCGCAGCCCTGTTCTCGCTCGACCCAGCGACCGAGCTCGTTCGACCGCTCGAGCCGGCTCGTCTCGAACGTGCGAGCCTACAGAGCCGCCACGAGCACCACGACGACGAGGTGCACAAGCACGGCGAGCCCGACTCGACGCTCGAGGTCGTCGAGGTCGACCCGGCGCCGCCCACCAGCTCGCCGACTGCGGTACCGACGCACGCGCACCGCGTCGACGATGAGCACAGCCAGCACCACTCGCACGCGCCGCCCCTCGTCGAGCTCAACGAGACGCTCATCCTCCTCACGCACTCGCCCGACCCGCCGTCCTACTTAGACTACGATCAGTCCGACGAGGGCAAGCCTGCGCTCCTCTACATCCACATCGTCCTCATGAGCTTCGCCTTCTTTGGCCTTTTGCCGCTCGGTACGCCCTCCTCTCCCTCGCTCGACAGTGTTCGCGCCGTCCGTGCAAGCTGACCTCCTCTCCGTCTCCTGTCGCGCAGCCATCTTTCTCAAAGCTGGATGTTCGGCTCTGTCCATCGTCCCGCAAACGGCGTTCCTCGCAACATCCGTCGTCGGCCTCTTCTTCGGACGGGTGCGTGCGCATCCTCGCCCGACGAGATGTCAACTTTGCCCGGCCGAGCTGACATTGCTCCTCCTCGCTCGAACCGCAGGTCTACAACGGCGTCACGCCCGACATGTATGAGCACTCGTCGCACTCATCGTTCGGCTGGTCGGTCATGGCGCTCGCCCTAGCGCTCAACGTCGTCGACGTCGGGCGCTTCCTCCTTCGCTCGACCCGCTTGAGCAAGGCGCTCGAGGCCAAGCTGTGCGGCTGCTCGACGAGCCGTGTCGAGGACGTCGAGTCCGTCTTCCAGCTCGGCGACGGCGACGAGGATGGCGACGAGACGTCGCGCCTCGTGCATTCGCCCGCCTCGATCTCGTTCGAGCACGAGCGCGACGACGCAGCGCGGTGGACCTCGATCGAGCTCGAGCGCCGTCGCAGCTCGTCTCAAGGACAGTCGTTCTCGGACGAGGAGACCGTCATCGACGCCGCCGGCCCCGAGCCGCTCGCCTTCGAGGCCGGCACCGCTCGCTCGGACCCCCTCGGGCGCTGGCGCAAGATCGGCGCGCGCGCTCTCGACTTTGCTCAGCGCATGCTTGTCCTTCTCGGTTATGTCGAGCTCTGCACCGGCGTCGCTGTGTGGACGGGCACCTGTCGCGCACGCTACCTCAACGGGTGCGTCCTCGTCGTCCTTGTCACGCTCCCTCTCCGCAGCTTCCGCAACTCGCCAGCTGACTCCAAGGCTGCCTGCAGCTGCCTCGCTCACGTCATCAAGGGCTCGATCTTCCTATGGTATGGCCTCCTCACGTTCGCGCGGTACTGCGGCGCCTTCTCGTCGCTCGGCTGGGCGTGGAATCGCCGCCCGTCCAGGACGTCGACGATCTGGACGGCCGAGTTTGTCGAGAGCGCCGTCATTACGATCTACGGCTCGACGAACGTCTGGATGGAGCGCTTCGGCAAGACGGGCGCATGGTCGGTCAAGGACGTCCAGGTGCGTCTTCGTCTCGCCGCCTCGAGCAGCCCGGGCGGCGGAACCTGACGCCCTTCCTTTGACAGCACGTCTCGATCGCTGTCCTCTTCTGGGCAGGAGGAGCCCTCGGCATGATCCTCGAGTCGCGCACCGTCCGCTCGTGGTTGTCGACCCCGGCGGTGCTGGCGTCGGGCCGAGGCCTGAGCGCAATCGCCCCGCCGGCGGCGGCCGCCTTCAGCTTCAACCCGTTCCCTGCGCTCTGCATCTTCGTCATCGGTACGTCCTGATCCCTCGCGCTCCCCGTCGACGGACCGGGCTGAGCTCGACGCCGTCCCGCAGGCGTCGCCATGGCCGCACACCACCAAGCCTACGTCTTCCAAGTCGAGATTCACGCGCTCTGGGGCAACCTCCTCGCCGCCTTCGCCGTTTTCCGCTTCTTCACCTACTTCTTCCTCTACCTGCGCCCGCCGGCATCCATCCTGCCCGGCCGACCGCCGACCGAGGCGCTCGCGAGCCTGTGCTTGACGAGCGGCGGCGTCGTCTTCATCCTGTCGACCGAGCAGGTCACCTTCGCGGCCATGAGACATGGCTTCGACGACGTCATGGTGCGTCTTCAAGTCTCTGCATCCCTCTCTGCTAGCGCCGAGACGAAGAAAATGACCCCGAACCACCTCCTCCCTCGCAGGCCTTCCTGTGCCTCACGGTTGCCACCGTCTGCGCCTGTTTCCTCTGGACGGCCCTCCTCTTTGCCATCAAAGGTGCGTCCTGCTCTCGACGTGCAATTCCTCGACGTGCGGGCGACTTGACGCTCGTGCGCCGCGCAGGATGGGCACTTTCTCGCAACGCGCCGTCGTCGACTGCAGCTCCGCGCGCCAAGGCTGTCGCCTCGCCATGAATTACAACTCCCTACATGCTTCGTACGAGCGCCTAAGCTCTTCCTCGGCGTCATCGCCGCCTCGCTTTCACCTTCGAGCTCGCCCGGCATCCTGTCCCTTTCCCTTCCTCTTCCCCTTTCCCGCTTTTTCTCGCCTCGTTGTCTCTATCACCGCCTCGGCGTACCCACCTTCAATTGAGTAGTATCTCGTCTCTTCGTGCCGGCGGCGAGGTGCGCGAGCGCGCCGTCGAAAGGCGGCGGCTCGTCCCACACCTAGCTTTTTATTCCCCCCCTCTTCTCGTCCGTTCCGCGGAGCGTAATGCCTTGTAGGAGCTCTGCTTTGTAACGAGCAAGCCTTCTCGCTTACTCGCAAAATGCAGACGAGCCGAGAGCACGAAGAAAGGAAGAGGTTCGAGCGGGCCTTCCCAAGTCGACTCTCTCGCTCGCTCGGGCCGGACAAGAAGACGAACGTCAAGTCAACAGGTCCATCTAGGCGTAAGAATCTACAGAGGGAGCCAGTCCCGAGGTGCTGAAACGAGGTGGGCGGGCGAAGCGGGCGAGAAAGAAGAGGAGGAACGGCTCGAGGGCGGCTCACGAGAGGCCAAGCTTGCTCTTGCGCATGACCATCTCGTCGCGGAGCATGAGGACCCGGGACTCGAGCTGCGCAGGTCGAAGCGTCAGTGTCTGATCTCGAGACGTGCACCGAGGAGAGGGAGGAAGAGGACGCACCCTGGTCTTGAGGTCGAACTCGCCCATCGCGAGCACGCCCGCGAGCCACTCGTCCGCCCGCTTGGCCCTCTTGCTCCAGCCCGCCTTCCCCTCGCCCGCAAACTCGACCGTGTCGCCGATGCGCAGCTCCACCACGGCCCTGTGCCACCCAGCGAAGGCCCTCGCCCACTTCTCGTCGCCGACCTCGGCGTCCGACGCGGAGAGCACGCCGTCGAGGAGGTGCGCCGCCGTCGTGAAGTGGCCTGCGGCGGGCTCGTAGTGCGCGAGGGCGGCGTACAGCGCGCCGAGGATGAGGTCGCGGATGAGGATCTCGGCGGGCGTGTCGAGGTCGGACGCCTGCGGGTCGATGCCCCACTTGCCGAGCTGCGCCGACGAGCTCGACGTGCTGAGGGTCGACGGCGTGCGTGAAGGGGCGGGCGAGGCGGGGCGAGCCGAGAGAGACGAGGCGGAGGAAGAGGCCGAGGCGGGGAGGCGCGGGTGAGGGTGGAAGGCGCTGAGGAGGTCGATCTGGGCGCGGATGCCGCTTGGCGGGGAGCGCCCGCCGACCGTCGCCCAAAAGAGGCCGAGCTCTGCGTGTGCGACGGAGCGTCGTCAGTTCGGCGTTCGAGAGCAGGGAGGGAAGAGGGAGAGAGAGAGAGAGAGAAAGGTCGACGCACCCATCGCGTTCGTCAGCCGCACGACCTCCCACACGCCCGCCTCGGGCTTGATGCGCCCCCTCTGCACCCACCTCTCCTTCTTGGCCTTGTGCGCCTCGGCCCTCCTGACGAGGAACGTCTCGGTGACGGGCTTCTCGCCGAAGACGCGCTTCTGCTGGCACAGGCCGGGCAGGCGCTCGAGGAGCGCCTCGGTGCGCGACACGAGGGCGGCGTCGAGCGGCGACGAGGGCGAGGCGAGACGCTGCGAGTTGAGCTGGTCGATGAGGGCGCCGGCGGCGATGGCGATGTAACTGCGGGCGAGCGAGCGAGAGGGAGAGGTCCGTGCGAGGATCAGCACGAGGCTCTTCCCGCGGCGCAAAGAGATTGACGGTCGGGGAGAGAAAGAGTACGTACGTAGCGTGGGACCAACTGTTGAGGTCGCACATCTGCTCGAAGGCGTCGGCCGTCTCGATCCACTTGGCCTGCGAGAGCTTGAGCCACCCGAGCTGCACGAGGATGACGACGATCGGGTCCGTCAGTCTCATGCATCGCTGAGCATAGCACGACCTATCACCGAGGAAGGAAAGAGTGAGGTAGAGACGCACCTCGAAGACGAGCAAGCTGTCGGCCTCGCGGAACGAGTTGCCCTCCTTCTTTTCTTTGCCGAGCGCCTCGACGATGATGTGGACGGCCGAGTCTGGGTCGCGGCTGTAGCGTGCGAGCTTGGCGCGGTTGAGAACCCACAGAGTGCCGTTCGGGAAGCGCGACGTGACGCGGCCGAGCGTGCGCGACAAGGTGGCGAGGTAGGTCGACTCGGACGACTGCCAGCCCGACACTGCGAGCGAGAGGGCGCCGAGTCAGCGTACGAAGCGAAGGTGACCAGGAGAGAGAACATCACGCACTGAGGAGGATGAAGCCGTAGAAAGTGAGCAGCGTGAGGCTGGCGAAGTAGCCGTGGACGTCGTCGCCGGTGGCGGCTGCGACGGCGAGGAGCTTGAGGCCCGCTTGGCGCGACGAGCCGGCGAATCCGAACCACGAGATGAGCTTGACCATGCGAGGAGGCATCACTGCGTGCGCGCGCGAGAGGGAGAGAGTCAGCGCCGAGCTCGAGGAGGACAGGCAGAGCCGGGCTTGAAGAGAGGAGAGCTGAGCAAGAAGAAGAGGAGGAAGACGACGCACTGGAGAAGATGAGCGAGAACATGCCCGAGCCGAGCGCCGCGCCGCTGATGACGGTCGTCGTGAGCCGGTCGCCCGCCCACAGCGGCGCCGGGTGCTCGTCGGCGCCGTCGCCGACCGTCTCGACGAGCGCCGTCTTGTCGACGCCCTCGGCGAGGTCCGTCACCGACGCGTTCTCGGACGCGACGTGCGAGCCGGGCGCCGATGCCGAAGCGGACCGAGACGGCTTCGGCGCCTGGAGGGTCGGGATGGCCGACGACGAGGACGAGTGGCGCAGCGAGGCGGCGACGGCGGGCGCGCGCTTGCGGCCCCACGACGAGAAGAAGCCGCCGCCCGACTCGGCGGCGGGAGCTTGCGCAGCCGTCGTCGCGTCGAGGTAGTGCTTGTTGAGCTTGGTGAAGACCGACTCGAGCGACTCGTTCTCGCCGACGCCGTCGGGAAAGACCGTCTTCTGCACCGCCGCGAGGAGCTTGTAGGCCGTGTTGAGCTTCCAGATGGCCTTGGCGAACTCGACGTAGCTCTCGCTCATGACGGCGACGAGCGCCTGACCGAGGACGGCGTCGGCCTGGAGGAGCTTGTACTCGATGCCGGCCGGGTACGCGCCCGTCATGTCGCCCTTTGGGCGCTTGGCCTTGACCTCGGCGGTCGCGACAGCCTCGGCCTTGACGAGCGTCTCGGTAGCCTGCGCACGAGAAGGAGGGACGGTCAGCGAGGTGCGAGGGAGGGGTGAGCTGGGAGGGGGAGCAGGGACGGGCGACGCACCTCGCGCAGCTCTGCATCTTCTCGCGACAGGATAGCTTTGAGGAACGCCGCAATGCCGAGACCGACGAGGTGGAAAGGCGACTCGGGCTGGCCGCGCAGGATCTGGAAGCTGTCGAGGAGGCGGTTGTCGAGGAGGGCGTCGAATCTGCGGTGCGAGAAAAGGGCCCAGGGTCAGCGGCTGGCTCGCTGCGGCGCTACTGTCGCTGCTGCTGGTCCCATGGTGAGCTGCATCCCGTCCCGCGGCGCTCACCCTCGCTGCCGCCAACGGGCTGCGGCTGCGCACTCCTCGCTCCTCGCAGGTCCAGCCCTCGGCGCCTTGTCCAGCAGGTCCAGTCGGCGAGTATGCCCTGCGTCGGCGGGAAGAGCGAGGGGCGTGGTACGGACCTGCCGAGTGGGGGGACGTCAGCGCGAGCGGGGAGGAGAGGGGGTGGGAGAGCGAGAGGTAGGACGCACCCTCGTGTTGCGTCCTCGATCTGGGTGAGGACAGTCTCCTTGCTGGTCATGGTCTCGAGCTGGAGCAGACCGTGAGGAAGAGCGAGAGAGGCGAGCGGGAGCGATGCCGAGCTGGGCGACGCCGGGAAACCCGCTCACACCTCGGTCCTGAGCTCGCTGAACGCGACGATGGTGCTCAGCAGGACGAGCTTGAGCAGCACAGCAGCCCTGCCCCTGCATCTCGCTGCGAGGGGCCGCCGGTGGCGCTTTCCTGCGGTGAGGCTGTGCAGCAACGTGGTCTTCGCGCCTCGCTCACTCTACTAAGCTGTGCAAGCTGTAGAGTCGCTTATGAAGGCGTAAGACGCGGATCGAAGCCACCGGCCAGCCACAGAGAGCGGGTGAGCGTGTCGGGCTCTGCCTCGTCGTCGCGTCGTCGTCGGCGGTCGTCGTTGTGCTCTCGCAACCCAGCTCAGCGTCACCGAGCACACCTGTGCTTGCTCTACACCACTGCACGAACGCCCCGCACCCCATGCAGGGCCTCCTCGCTCGCGCGCCATCGTCCAAACCCGAGCTGCTCTCATCGGCCAACCTCGCGCACCACACCTCGCTCCACCCTCCCGCGCCGCGCCGCACCGTCCAGGCCTACCTCGCCACCACTCCAGCCACCCCTGCCGCCTTCGACGACCCGCCCCTCTCCCCGACACAGGTCGCCGCCGAGTTCGACGGCGTAAACACGCCGCCGCGCTTCCGAGCCTGGCGCGACGCCCGCCAGCACGAGGGCGCACACGCGCACGGCGGTGCAGCAGGGCTCAAGCGGGCTCGGCGAGCAGACGAGGCCCTCGTGCTGCACCGCCCGGGCGACGGCGGCGGCGGCGACAACGCGGCGCCGCGCACCAAGAAGCCGCTCCTCGTCCAGGCCATGCGCGGGCGCGTCTCGGCGTCGGCAGCGCTCGCACCTGTGCACGATCCGGCAGCCGGGCGTGAGCGTGCAGGAGCGGGCGAGGGCAAGGGCGACGAGGCGGCGAGCGCGACGAGCAGCATCCTCGTGCCGCGGGCCGAGCGGGCGCACGTCGAGGACGGGCGTAGGAAGGGCAAGGGCAAGGAGAAGGAGAAGAAGGAGCAGAAGAAGCAGGGCAAGGTGCCAAAGGGCGGCAAGCTGCGCGCCGAGGCCGAGGACGACGACGAGCTGGACGAGGTCGAGCTGCGTGCGTCCCTCTTCTCGCTCTGCACCACACCTTCCCCTCGTCCGACTCGCTGATTCGGCTCTTTCGCTCACAGGTCTGCAAGCTCGCCGCGAGCGCCGCCGCGCCAAGGCGCTCATCCGCAAGGACCGCACCCTGACCGCCGCCGCCGTCGGGACGGCCGCCGCCGAGAAGGTCAAGGCGTCGAGGCGGCGACAGCGCGCCGCGAGCGACGGCGAGTCGGACGACGACCAGGAGAACGAGGGTGTCGCGAGGAAGAAGGTCAAGCGCACGACCAAGGAGGGCCGCAGCCGCAAGGTCGTCCAGGAGATGGGCAAGGCCAAGAACGTCACGTCGGGCCGGCTCACGGTGCGTCCATCGCTCTCTTGCGCTCCCCTATGCATCATCAGCTTTCACTGACCCTTTCTTTCACGCACGCAGCTCGAGCCCAAGCCGCAGATCGGCATCTTCAACAAGGGCAAGGCGTCCGCTCGCACAAAGCTCGGCGGCAAAGGCAGTGCGTCGCGCCGACTTCTCAAAGTTCTCGAGATTGCTCACTGACGGTCCTCCTCGCCCGCAGTTCCCGACCTCGCCTTCTCGGAGCGCGCCTTCCTCCACGGCTCGGCCTCGCCAACTTTGTCATCCTCGTCCTCGTCCTCCAGCTCGAGCAGCGCCTCTTCAGCGTCCGACAGCCTACCTGCGCCCGTCGAACTCGCCAAGGCGCCGCGCCGCCGCACGTACGGCTCGAAGCCCGCCAACCGCTCGAGCCTGTCCCGCCGCGCGAGCTCGTCCTGGCCCGCGCTCGCGCCCGAGCCCGCCTCGTTCGACACGCCCCTCCTCGACTCGTCCTCGCCCAATCCCGCGCCCGCAGCGCCCCCACCTGCGCCCGCACCCGCACCGGACCCCGCCTCGCGCCGGTCGCTCACGCGCCGCTTCTCGCACATCGAGCTCCCGCTCCGGCCGGGCTCGCCCGCCGGCTCGAGCGCCGCGCCGCTGCGACACTCGCTCGCGTCGGACAGCGGCGTGCGCAGCGCCGAGTCGCTCGCGCGGAGGCAGCGGCTGCGGGACGGCTTGAAGGATCGGGCGAGGGCGACGGAGCTGCGGCATCGCGAGGCGGGGCCGGCGTCCAGTGCCGCTGCCCAGGAGCCCGCTCACGAGGAGATCGCGGTGGACGAGGTCGAGCTGAGCGAGGGAGCGGCGACGGACGACGTCGAGCGGCTGCTCAGGGAGGTCGAGAGCGCCGGGGCGGGCGTCGAGCCGGGCGAGGTGCGGCGCCGCAGCGAGCTCAGCTATGGCGGCGGCGCGGGCGACTTTGGCGACGTCCTGGGTGCCGCTGAGGCGGCCGTCTCGACGGCGATGTCCGTCGCGCCGGCCGGCTACGATGTGCCGCTCGTCGACGACG
>Ga0308169_10001724_pt1 | contig 24630 bp, 23 predicted proteins | sample PhyBR1_2_FD_202139 | JGI IMG/M metagenome (GOLD analysis project Ga0308169, IMG submission 202139) | Phyllosphere microbial communities from UC Gill Tract Community Farm, Albany, California, United States - DLSLSB.R1 | ecosystem: Host-associated > Plants > Phyllosphere > Unclassified | place...
AGCATACAGCATCTCACAACCTATGATCGAGTCAGAAGTAAACGAGAGGAAAGAGAGAGAACTGCACAGTTCGGGTTTCTACGATTCCACCTTGTCGAACTCCGTCTCTCCCCTCGCTTCCCTGCTTCGACCAGCGATTGAGTGACCTACGAGAATGGCGTCTGATGGTGTGCGAGGTTGACATTCAGGCGGGAAGCAAAGAGCAGCTGCAGCTTTGTCTGACCCGACGTCTCTCTACGTTTCTCGCCTGTCTCTTCGGGACGAGATGATGGAAGTCCTCGTCAGACTTGACGACAAAGCTAGTCCGCCCTAGCTGAACGAGAGAGAGGAGGCGTGCATCAAAGCCTGCCTTGCGTTAAAGAGACGATTCCTTGCTCTCGGTTGCGAACGAAATTGTCGAATTTGCCTTGACGTTGGAATTCAAGACAGACTATTCATTTTGAGCCACTTTCTCGCCCTTTGCTTCAATCTTATTCGCCTACTCAGCACGACATACAGATCACCTTGTACACGAACTCTCCACAGAACTAGGGACCCCAGGAATCTCGACTGACGTTTCCAGTTCCTGCATCAACCAACGGCTTTCATTCAAGTCCTACAACAACAGGTGAGCGGTTGAGATCTTGTCATATAACAGCTCAGTACTGTCTACTCACCACTCGGGTGATTGCAGGTCCTGAATCGATTGCAACCTCCCCGCCTTTCTTCTCCCCTCTCCTCGATCTCCTCCACGACTTTCCTTCAACTCTCTCTCTCTCAACTCGACCATCGACAGTACTCGACAGGCTGATCGTTCAAGATATAGCTAGGAATGGCAAGCACGAACAACCAATCAGAAGGAGAATCAGCTGCAACTTCTCGACTTCCCACTTCTACCTCTGCTTCACAACAACCTAGTCCGATCGCTACTCCTCCTCAACCTCGTTCTCCTCATTTGGGCAATTCTCAAATTCTCTCCTCTTCTCCAGGCGGAAGCGGGTCCAACGGAGGAGGTCCATCATCTCCTTCTCTAGGTTCTTCAAGAGGATTTGGCCTGTCTTTGGGAAACCTCGTTCGTCGACCTCGAGGATGGACGACTTCATCAGCTCAACGTAGTCCAGGAGCTATCTCGCCCCAATCGAACAATGATCAACCACCTTCACCGAATGGAGGAGAGAGAGGAACGGGTTATGGGTTTCCAGCATTGAGGAGGAGTCTTTCGAAGCGTACTTCTTCGAGTGGTCCAGGTGTCGGTGGATCGGGTTTGGGCAATACAGGAGGAGGAGGGGAATCTTCGACTTCGAGATCGAGACCAAGGAGAAGTTCGTCTCAACCTCCTCAACCTACCGTCGGACTCGACAGTACAGATAGCAATACCGGTTCTCGACCGGTCACCTCGAGTGGAGGGGATGTTCGTGACCCTCCATCAGTCAGTATCACCGGAACGACTTCGTCCAGCGGAGGAGAAGCGAGTGAAGCCCAGAAACTCCGACTCGTTCCTCATCTCGAATCGTCCCGCTCTCTTCACTTTGAACCGATCGAACGAGATCTCTCTCCCTTCGCCATCGTCAAAGTAGGACGATTTACCGATCGATCAAACCATCATCAAGCTCAAACTGGAACTTCACCTTCGGATCCTGCGAGAGTCGCATTCAAATCGAAAGTAGTTTCGAGGGGTCACGCAGAGATCTGGGCAGATGATTCAGGGAAATTCTTCATCAAGGATACGAAATCTTCTTCCGGGACTTTCCTTAACCACATTCGATTGAGTGCGCCCAACACCGAAAGTCGCCCTTTCCCACTCAAGGATGGAGACGTCTTGCAGCTTGGAGTCGATTATCAGGGTGGAACGGAAGAGATCTATCGATGTGTGAAGATGAGGGTCGAATTGAATCGAGCTTGGCAAAGAGGTGCAAACAGTTTCAAGTGAGTTACAGAGGGTTCTCCATGGCATCGAATACCTGCTGATGCTGCCCCTCGGTTCTCAGCACGGCTGCTCTCGCTCAACTTCGAGCACTCGGAGGTGGATCATCGTCGATGGAACCTACCCCGACTTCTGGAACTGCGATGACCGCCACCGGGTCCCACCTTTCCTCAACCGCTACTAAACCAGCTCCTCCTCCTACCGCAGCTCAACAAGCGGCAGCTGCAGCTTCAATCACCGATTGCTGTATCTGTCTGTACCCGGTGACGGTGTGTCAAGCTTTGTTCATCGCTCCTTGTTCGCACGTCACGCACTTCAAGTGTATTCGTCCTCTCGTCGAACAAAACTATCCTGGTTTCTGCTGTCCTCTGTGTCGAACTGTCAGTCCACCTTCACCATCAGCCCCTCCGCAATAAACGTGCTGACGAAGGAGTTTCTTTTACCAGTACGCGGATCTCGAAGCCGACGTCGAAATCGATCCTCCCGAACTTCCCCTTGGCCAAGAGTCACTTTCAGAACCCGAATCGACCAATACTCCCGCCGCTGAACCACAAGCCGACCTCGCTCAACCTCCCTCGATGGCACCAGTCGAAGAAACCGAAGAACCCGCATCTCGAGCAGGATCGATTCGAAGTGGACGACCAGGAAACTCTCGAAGATCTTCTGCGATCGCTATTGCAGGTCCTGATGGTTTACCTCCAGGCGTTATGGTCACTCCTCATCGGGGTCGATCTAGACCTTCGTCTCGAGCACCATCAATCGCTGAAACTCCCGCTTCTCCCATCGAGACTGAGCATGTCGAAGGTGTCAATGAAGAGGAAGAGGAAGTGCAAAATGACGACGACGAGGAGGAGGAAGAAGAATTCTCTCCCGCTCATGAATCACTACGAGCGAGTCCTTCAACCTCGATGAATCCCCTTCCCATGCCTCTTTCAGCTTCCCATCTCTCCGCTTCATCCCCTTCAGATCTCTACGCTTCCCTCGCCAACGCCGCTACTCCACCCAACAACATGTTCCTCTCTACTCTCGCGGATTCCTCAGCACTTCACCTCTCAGGAATGAATCATGCGAACCATCATATCCACCACACAGTTCCCGTTTCAGGAGGAGGATCAGCTCTCGGCACTCCAATGAGTCTCGATGCAGCGATGGAACATGTCGAGAGACCCAACGTTGAAAGTCGAACGAGTGCCGAGGCGAGTAGGAGTGGAAGTGGGAGTGGAGGAGAAGAGACGGATCGAGATTTAGAAGGAGAAGTCGTGGAGGGTGAAGCAGACGATGGAGAGACTGAACGAAGTGGTCCTGGAAGTAGTAGGGAGAACGTGAATGTCCCTGCGGTAGGAGAATCGTCAGAAGGAGGGACAGGAATCGAGGATAGGGGAAAAGGAAAGGAGAAGGAAATCGTTGTGACTCCAGCTTCACCGACAACGACGAGGGAACTCTCCGATGGAGTCAAGAAACTATCTGTCGGTGGCAGTGAACTCGAGGATGGACCCGGATTATCTGCTTGAATGGACAATTTTCGACTGTGATACCCTATTTCTCGGCTGTACTCTACCCACGTTCTTTCTTGTCTCGACGTCGTTCAATCTTTCGCACATAGCTCTATGTCTTTGTTTTGCATACCCCTCCCCTCTCTCCTCTCCCTCGTTGTTTCTCGCAGTCCGTAATGCTATCATTCAGCTCATCTAGCCAAACTTCCTATTTCTGTCTCTGCTGCTTGTCGAGAGCCCATCTCTCTCTCTCTTCTCGAAGCATCGCCTCGAACCAGGAAGGTTCACGAAATAACCCTGAGATACAAGTTCCAATCTAAATAATTCGATAACAGCAAAGAAATCTACTTTTTGAGAACGTTGGTAACGTATTCATCCCAACCGATCTCTTCCAACTTTGCGACTTTGCCCATGACTTCCTCCTCGAGCCTCTCCGCGTATCCTTCGATCTCGGCTTGTAAGCTTGGGATCGAGGTAGCGAGAATTCGGATCGCGAGAAGTGCAGCGTTCGTACTGTTGTTGATTCCGACAGTCGCGACGGGAATACCACGCTGAAGGTAGAGAAATGTGTCAGAAACCTCCTGTGCAAGAAAGGAAGAGGGAAAGGTAGGGCGTACGGGCATCTGAACGATCGAATGAAGCGAATCAACTCCGTCCAACACGCTACCCTTCACGGGGACACCGATGACAGGTAAAGTAGTCGAACTAGCGACCATTCCAGGCAAGTGAGCAGCTCCTCCAGCACCGGCGATGATCGCTCGAACTCCTCGTCCTGCCGCTTTGTGAGCGAATTCCTCCATTCGCAAGACAGTTCGATGAGCGGAAACAATCGAGAGTTCGTAAGGAATCTTGAAGGAGGAGAGGATGGCAGCGGCGGGTTTCATGACTGGTAGATCGGAATCTGAACCCATCACGATCGAGACGAGGGGAGAGAGGGAGTTGAAAGGAGCTTCGGGAGTGACGAGTGCCGATGATCGTTTGTCGGCGTAGGTACCAGGGAGTAGTTCACAAAGTTCTTCGATTTGTGATCTAACTTCAGAGTCTGAGTTGCCCATGACTGTAATGTGTCCCATTTTTCGACCTTTTCTGCATCCCGCTTTACCGTAAAGGTGAACGGCGGCTCCGATCTGGACAGCTCGAGAGACGACTCCATCAGGTTTCAGGAAGTCGGCTTTCGCATCCGAGGAGTAACCGAGGAGGTTGAGCATAGCAGCTGACTGAGGGATGAAGTTGAGAGGAGGAAGGGGGAAGGAGAGAATGGCGTAGAGGTGAGCGGTGTATTGTGAGAGGTTGCAAGCTTCGATCGTGTAGTGTCCAGAGTTGTGCGGTCGAGGTGCGATCTCGTTCAACAGTAGAGAGCCTGATGAAGAGAGAGAAATCAGTCCAAGTCGAGACGCGGAATCGACGTCAGGGAGATTGAGCTTACCATCAGCCATCAAGAACATCTCGACACCGAACACACCAACAGCACCTTCACCAAGAGCGTCGATTGCCTTCTGAGCATCCTCCTTCGCTCGCTCGTTCACCGACTTGTGAGCGTTTACATCCAATCCTCTCTGTTTCGTTCCTACTCCGTATTCCGGTCCAGTTGGCGGTCTCAGAGGAGCGTAGACGATGTGACAGACCGAATCCCGATGAATCGTCTCGACAGCTGGATAAGCGCGAGTCTCACCTGAAGCTCCTCGAACGACCATGACTGCAACCTCTTTGACGAATGGAGCGAATTTCTCGGCGTAGAGACGATCTCCGAGTGCCCGAGTCGATGTGGAGAGGGAGGAAGAGGGGATCAGGGCTTCGAGAGCGGTTTGGACCGATTTCTCGTCGGATTCGCGAAGGAGGTAGTTGCCTTTGCCGTCGTAAGCGAGATGTCTCGATTTGAGCATGAGGGGGAGACCGAACTGCTTGACGGCGGAGAGGACGGAGGAGACGAGGGGTTGATAAGGGTTCTCAGAGGAGATGGAGGAGGAAGAATCGGTTTCGATGGGGAGGAAGGGGGCGACGGGAACACCTCGTTGCGCAAGGTGAACCTTCTGAGCATATTTGTCTTGAATCGTGCGGATGATGGAGGATGCAGGGTAGACCTTGACTCCCTTTCCAGATCGACCTCCGGACGAAGCGAATTCAATTTCGATTTCTTGAATGGCATCGACGTTGACGTGCTCAATCTCGACGGTGAGGACATCGACTTGGTTTGCGAGTTCTCGGATCTTTGAAGCTTCGGTGAAGGCTCCATCGAGGTGTTTGAGAGGGGAAGAAGAAGAAGCGGAAACAGGGAAGAGGTGAGGGGACGAGACTTGTTTCGCTGGGGCGGTGACTTCGGGGTCGAGGACGACTACTGGGATAGATAAGGGAGAAGCAGCTTGAAGGAGCATTCGACCGAGTTGACCTCCGCCTGTAGGAGTTTCGTGCGAAAGAAAGAGAGTCAACGAGAGAAGTCAGCGAACTTGCTCTTGAACGTTCGTGATACAGGTTCCGACCTTATCCTGTACCTCTATTATACTCCTCACTGTATTCCCTTGTCCTCCTTTGCAGTACCTGCTGTGAAAGATAGCATTTCTCCACAGTTTACTTTTCGCCGCTTCCTGCTCCACCCTCGCCAGTTGACTTGTTCCTTCGAAGCAGAGGTGGATCTTGTCAGCTTACCGAGTACACCTACGACTTGATCGTCCATTTCTAGTTGAGTATTGGTGAGAAGGTGAATTGATGAAGAATCAAGAAAAGTTTCTCTTTCCTCTCCCTCGACACCACCAGACTCAAAGTGCACTTTACCGACCTCGAGCGGACCTAAGAAGAGAACCAACCCCATCGAGCAAGCCCCAGAGATTTCCACAGCCTCATTCCAACTTTCCCTCTCCTCACCTCTCATTTCCCTCCTCACTCCATTCTGCCCTTCCGAACACCATGTTCAAGCCTACCCTCGCACTCTTGAAGAACACCTCTCGCTCAGCCTTCAACCCGAAACGATTACAAACTGGTCTCTACGATGGACGATCTATTCAATCGGGAAACAACGTAGGAGAGACGTTCAACAACAAGACTCGTAGAACTTGGTTACCAAACGTTCATTCAAAGGCGTTGTGGAGTGAGGCATTGGGACAGAAGTTGAGGTTGAAAGTGACGGCGGGAGCTTTGAGGACGATTGATAAAGTCGGAGGATTGGACGCTTACTTGTTCAGGATGAAACCGGAACGATTGGGAGTCAAGGGAATGGAACTGAGACAGAGGGTACGTTGCGTCGAGACTCCTAGAAGCTCGAGGAGAAGAAACTGATCTTTACGATTACTCTTCTTCTTCTACGTCGCTCCATACAGGTCCAAGAAGCGCACGCAAGAACGAAGCTTCAACGACAGGAGCTGTGAGTGGGGGCTAGCTGGATGGACAGGAAGCAGTAGTATAGATAGCTGTAACAGCACTCGCATTTTTTTCTCTCGTTTGGATTGTTCGATTGTTCGATTGTCGAATGCGAGATCAACGACCACTCGAACTCGCTGCAAACACTGAAGTATAGAATGTCAACAAGAAAAGGAAAGAAGAATACTGCTATCTATTCTACAACTCTGTCGAACCTCCCTTCGCCCAACTTTTCAAGATTCCTCCGCCGCTTTCTCCCAGATCAGCTGGTTTCACTCCCGTCACTCCACCGGCCGTCCTCAATCCCAATCCTCCTGTCCCCAATCCCGCAAATGTCCCATTCCCCCTCCCGTTGTAAACAGAGTAAGCGACCGCGGTCGAAATCGCTAGCCCTCCTACGACTAACCAACCATGAGGACCTAAATTGATTCTACCATTGATCGAACTCGGTGGCACCTTCGAAGACCTCCTCCTCCGTCTCTTTGATTTTGGATCACTAGGGGATGAACCGACGAGTTCGAACCCTTCTTCCTCCTCATCTTCATAATCTTCCCCTTCTCCTTCTCCTTCATCCTCTTCTGTGATCGAGTCGGGCAGTAACGCTTCGAGATGAACGATATCGATTCCTTCGGCGCATATCCGTTCGGCTTCGACGTCTGAGAGGGATCCGTCGAGAGAAGCTGAATAAGTAAAGATACAACTTTTTGGACCAAGGATCTTGTCTGCTCCGAGTGCGTTACTTGAATTCTCATCCGACGAAGTGATTGAGGCATCGATACTGGCTATGGAACATGCAGAGTTCGAGACGACGAGCGGATAACTCTCCCATAATTCGAGTGCTGATCTTATGAGATCTTCGACGTCGACTGTTCGAGGGGGTCTCTTGAACTCATCGTTTCCTGGTGAGGTCGAATAAGAGGTGGAGCGTCTGAGAGGTGTTGTTGGAGGGGAGGGAGTAGGGGAAGATCGTCGAATGGGTAGAGCAGAGAAAGCAGGATTATCGATATCTGGATCGGTCAACATCGAGTCGTCGAGTGCGTTGATGTCTGAATCGAAAGATGAGAACGAGAGTCGGTCACCTCGAGTCGGTTTTCGGTGTCGCAAGGTAGAGATGGGTTCGAGAATCGGGGATGTCGCTTCGGAGAGGGAGATGAGGGATTCTGAGACGTCGATAGCGGAGGATGTGGACGATGAGAGGTCGAAGGATAAGGTTGAAGTCGAAGCTGAGGTTGAGGAGAAGAGTGGTTCACTTTCAGCTTCTGAGGCGTAATCGTCGGGTTTGACCGTGGGCGAAGAGGGAGAGACTGGCAGAGCGGAAGATGGAGAGAGGATAATGTTGGGCAGTTGAGAGAGGACGGAGTGAACCATAGCGGGATCGTTGTCTTCTTCTGCCAGACAATCGACGAGATCTGATTTCTTGGTCAGGAGGATCTGTTGTAGAGAGCTCGTCAGTGCATCGCCAATTGATAGGCCTGAGTGTAAGCTTACCGCGACAACGAGATAAGATATCATAGCGGGATTGTGAGCGAGCAGGAAATCGAAGAGCCTGGCGATGACTGCAACTTCGTATAAATCGTGACTGAACAGGGTGAGTGCCCAGGATAAGGCGAAGAATGGCATCGAAGCTGCTTGGTTGACGAGAGAGTACATCTCTGGATCGATGCGCTGTATCAGTCGATGAACAATTCTGTTGAAAACAGATTAGGCGATGTCAGCAATAGCTCAGCTCGAACGGAGTGCGGAGTTTGAGACATACTTGAGGTAGCCAAGAGTAGGCTCGAGACCAGGTCCCATACTATCTCGTATCCGGTGCAGACTCATTTGCTCGGTCGTCGTCGCCAATAAGTCGTCGTCATCCAGTGTGAGGAGGAGAATCGAGACGATCTGAGAGGCGGGTAAAAATCAGTACAACGGGGGAAGTAAATTATTTCTCATAACTCACATCGTGATAACCCTGAAAGTATTGCAGGGCAGGGTGCTTTCTCAGTACCGTCAGAATCGCCTTTTCGAGTCTTTCTCGCAGAACGTCTCTTTCGCTTTCCGTCACACCTGCAGGAATTACGAATTAGTCGACTTGCGAGTCACCAGATAGTAAAGTGATCTTACCTTTTGGATAATTGATCAAGCTTCGAGCGATATCCAGCCTGACTTGACGTTCGTCGTCTCGAGGAAGGAGGTTTTCCACTGTCAAATCGTGATCTGTCTCCCGTTGCTTCCCCTTGATATCGCATCCAAGTAACATTGGCCTGCGATAGAGGCTAGTCAGTTCGCCAGCGCAATCAGACTGAGGTTGCGAGACTCACCAAATCATTCTCCTCAATTCATTCGTCTCGTATCCTCCAGCTTCATTCGCCATTGCCCTTAGCACGCTCACATCTCCTTCTTCTACCGCTTCTCTCAGCTTCGTAGTTCGTCCCTGTGCTCCTGATGCGGATTGATCGGCTTGAGATGATGAAGGAGGGGATTCACGAGGAAACACCGAGGAAAGCGTGGGGCTTGCTTCTGGCTGACTCTGGAAACTGGTCGGTACCAAAGGACGCTTCAGGAGCTCCTGGGCCATCACTGGGAGAAGTGGAAGTTGTTGGTTGAAGGATGAACCTGAAAGTTTCATCTCTCCTCCTTGACCTCTACCTCGTCACTCGCTACTCTGGAATCGCGTTCGTGAAGTCTCTCAACCTCTTCTGAGCTCAACATGTATGCGGCGGAGTGGGCGAAGGATGTTCTCGCTCTCCCCTCGACTTCAAAGGTGAATTCCTCCCTTGTGCTCTCTACGCTTCAGGACTGACCTCTATTGACGAGATAGGGGTGCGTGGATGTCAAGAATATATCAGTATCTATTGAGGAGCTCGCCGTATCATGGTGCGAAGCCTTACGCTCGGAGAAGACGTCGGAGGAAGACAAGAAATTGATTCTGAGGGCTTTAAGGGCCTCAAAACTGCCTCAGGTCAGCCTTCCTTTGCGGTGTACCAGTCGGTGTACTAACGCTCTTGTCGATTGTAGTCGCACGATGTCATCCTACACGATCTTTCACCACTTCTCGCCAATTCTTCTCCTTCCATTCGACTGCAGACTGCCGGAGCTCTCCTTCAATACTCCAATCTCGCATCCTCTGCCATCCTCTCGATTCATACTGCACCTATCGTAACTGCGGTCAATCGATGCCTCGCTTCTCTGCGGATCACTATCCATTCGACCTCTTCCCCTTCTTCCGCAAGTCGACTCGTCGCAACTTGTTTCCGCATCCTCAATACCCTCGTCTCCAAGATCTCCCCATTATCGAACGATGTCATCGATATTCTCGCCCCTCTCCTCGGTCACTGGGTCTACCATGGTCCGTCGAACTCAGGAACCGCGAGTCCTGCTCCAGCTCGAGCACGATACAACGACAACAGTCAACTCTCATTCGGCGTTATGAGTTCCTTCGCACAAAACTCAATCAGTCCGAGGAAGGTCAGAAGAGCTCCCTCACCTGCACGGTCTTCAAGAAGCGAAATGGGCGAAACATCGGAATCTGAGAGTGAGGAGGGAAGGAAGGATCGAAGGTGAGGGAGTTGAGCATACTGTCGTTGTTCAACACTGACAGTTGGCGAGCTCCTGTATAGAGCTGACTCTGCTCAAATCAGAATGGATGCGCTGACCTGTCTTCGCTCTCTCGCCTTGGTGAGTGAGCCAAATCTCGTTTCGCATTCTTTCCTCCGAGACTGATTGATTGACTGTCTCGGATCCAGAACAATCCGAAAGCACTTCAGAAGAACTGGCATTACTTCCTATCGGATTCGCCGTACCTACGCAACCGATTGACCCTCATGACTCTCGTCGAAAGCGATCCTTCGCGAGAAGTACAGAGACAAGCTTGTCAAGCTCTCGAAGCAATGCTCACAGACTCGACAGCTTACCTAGCTATAGCGCAAGATCGGTAAGTTTCCCTCGCTTGTCGAGTCGATGAGCAAATACTGAGATTCGCTTGAGCAGTCCGACAAAAGCTTCGTTCACCTCTCTCTCGACCAAAGTTGGAGAGATTGTCGGAGAGCTGCATATAGTTCTGAACGCCATCCTTTCCAAGCCGGCCACCGGCGACCAAGCAGACGTGCGGGTAGCGGTCCTCAAGCTCGCTGCTCGTCTCGCAAGCTGTTCACCCTATGGCAGGATGAAGCGCTCTTTAGCTGAGCCGCTCGCGAAGGCTATCTTAACCAATCTCGGTAACGAAGGTGCGCACGAGCCGAAGAATCAAGACAGATTGAGCACTTCACTGAGTTCTTCTGCCCTGTTCAGATCCAGCGATACTTTTGGCGAGTGTCGAGGCTTTGACCGCTATCGTACAACGACATACATCGACTTCAAGCTCTTCTCCTCTCGACCACGACCTTATGGTGTCGACTGTCGAAGATCACGCTGGCCACGGAGCGAGCGAAGATTTCCAAATCGCCGCGTGGACGATGCTCAGTTCTTTAATAGGGGCTCTACCGGATCGGGACTGGTGCGTGTATCAAGCTCCTGAATGTCGACAGTCGCTGACATAGTATTACAAACAGGACTTCCGTCGTCTCTCTGTTCCTTGACGACTTTGAGGATGTTTCGCCAGCCATTCAAGCTTCTCGCGCCAAATTCCTCGCCGCCCTCTTCCCTTCGACCAGCACAGTATTACCTCACGATAGTTGCTCCATGGCAATGGTCACGCTTCATGTCCCACTCCTCCTGCGCGCACTTCTCGATTCGACAGACCCGTCTAATCGAATCATCGCCTGTTCAATCCTTCCTCATCCTTACCTTACTTCCGACCGAGATTGTTATCCACTCGTTTGGGCAAAAGAGCTCATGAAAGATGAAGATCAAGCAGTCTCGCAAGCGGCATATCGTGCTCTCGGTTCGATCCTTCGCGACTCGCAAGACTCGGATGTCGAACATCAGGAGGCGGTCAGACTGTTACTGTTCGAGTTCTCGGAGAAAAGCAATGGTGATGTCAGCTGGGCTCTTGCGAATGTCTGCGATGTATTGACCGAAAAGTGAGTTCACTTGCATTCCTGTAGCAAAGTCAGAAAGCTGACGTGACAATCGCTCTTTCGGAACAGGAATGCGAAAGAAATCGATTTCCCTGTCATTGTCGATCGAGCAATGATACTTCTGGTCACACCATCAAGCGATGAAAGAGTGAGGCTCCGCAATTGATCCCCTCGACGATCCTATTTTGACAGTCTTTCATGACCAGATCCACATCAGCTGTGTCCGAATTCTCGGATCGATGCTCAGACTCATGTCAAAGGTGTTCAAATCTCACGACGGTGCATTCGAGGAAGTTCTGTCAATCCTGTCTGAAGCCCTAAATTCGCCCATCGCAAAGGTTCGTAATCGCTTTCTGTCAATCAAGTGGCTCGAGCTGATCATGGTCATCTCTTTAGATCCGATGGAACACTTGCTCCTCGCTCAACACCGCTATACCTCACCTCTCACCTGCAGTACTCGAAACCTACACTTCTCAACTACTTTTCGATCAGCTCGCTACCATCCTCGCTCAAGATCCGAGCTACAAAGTACGGATCCACTCAGCCTCTCTACTAGCAAAAGCTGTCGAGCTGCGTCAAGCTGGTGAGAAGCAGAAGACTGATCATAGGCGGATTGGCCCAATTGCGAAAGAAGCGAGTTTGGTGCTCAAACAAGAGATGGAGGAAGGCAAGATCTCGTCGAAGGAGAAAAGACACGTAGAAGTTCTGGTAAAGAAGGCGAGTTCTTCCTCTGTCGCGTCTAGGCTGGGAGATGGCAGCTGACGGTGATCGCCTACAGCTCGAAACGCTGGTTGAATTGACTTCAACGGCCGATGCCGCTTCATAGATTAGATGTGGAACTGTAGATCAGAGACAATGTAGTAGACACTCGTTGGCCATATGCGAGAGAGCACTGATAAAGAGAGTTTGCAGATTGCGAAGTTGGCAGTTCTACTCGGATTCCTCCTCATTCCCTTCGTCTTCCTCCTCAATAGCTTTCTGTCCCCTTCGACCGCCAGCAGTACTTCTCTTGTTGCCCTTCTCCTCCTTTGCCGGTGCTGTACTATGACTCAGCCTCGAACTCCTCCTAACCGGAGTCTGCTTCTGCACCTCACTCATCTCCGGAGGTTGCAAAGACGAAGCTCTCGACGACCTCCTCTTGGGCGTAGGTGGTGCATCTCCATCTTCACTCGGAGCGACCGAGACTGATCTTGCTCTCGAACTCCTTCGAGAAGAAGAAGCAGCGGATTGTCTCGTTGACCTCCTCCCTCCTCTTCCAACTTCACTCATCTCTGGTTGAGTCGACGATTCGCGAGTTCTTCGAGCTGGGCGGGTAGGTTCGTCCTCCTCCATTCCTGGGAATGCACCGGGAGGTAACTTGACCGTCTTGTCTTGATCTGGTCGCTCTTTCTCCTTTTCCTTTTCCTTCTCTTTCCCTTCTCCTCCTTCTGTTTGCGATTGAGGTTCGGTCGAGATCGCTCGTCGTTTGTCTCCTCGCTGGGTAGTGCGCTCCTTTTGACCTTGTTGACCATTCGAAGTTCGAGTTCGTTTCGGTGTTTTCGATGAAGATGCTTCGGCACGAGGAGTTTCGGAGGTGGAGGGAGGGGAAGGTTTTGAGGAGGTTGAAGCAGCGAGGAGGGTCTTCTGAATTGCGGGATCGAGGGCGATTCGACGAGAGAAATTGTCTTGATTCTTGGAAGAGGAGGGTTGACGCTGAGGTTGAGGTCGAGAGGGGACAGTTTGTGGAGATGGAACGAGCATGATCTCATCTTGTTCCAATTCCTCCTCCTCCTGTTCATCGCCCATCTCGATCTCCTGAGGTTGAGGAACCGGTCGAGTTTGAGGAGTTTGTCGGACCGAACCAAATCCTGCTAAAGTTGGTTTCGGTTTGACTGGAGTAGCGTTGTCACTCGCCCCTGCAACTGATGCAGTAGGGGCGAAAGTGAATGGAGATCCAGCTCTGTCCCGTCCTCCAGCTCCAGTTCCAACCGATGAAGGAGGGAGAGTTCCTGATCGAACGGGAGTTCCTGGTCCTCGTGCTGGACTACCGAGACCAGTATTCTGTTTGACGAGTGATTCCCGCTCTTTGAGAGCTTTGAGAACACCTTGACCTGCTCCTCCATCTTTTCGAACGAAGGGACTGGCAGAAAGAGGTAAATCGGATGGTTTCGGTGCGGGAGAAGCGGGAGCTGGGAGGTTCGCTTGACGTGCTGCGGCGAGTGTACGAGGAGGAGCGGCAGGGGTAGAAGGAGCAGCGGCGGAAGGAGGGGGAGCCCAAGCGGGTTGAGTGATCGAACTGGTCGAAGCGGTCGAAGTGGACTGGGTAGGTTTCGAGGGTGCACTCGCCGAGATAGCAGCGATCTCGATCGATAGTGTAGTCTTTTGCGACGTGGTGAGAGTCTCTTCTAGAGCTTTGAGGAGTCGATCTCGTTCGTCGGAAGATTGGACTTTGCCGTTCTGTTTCAGTTTGTTGTAGAAGACGAGAGCTTGCAGAGGTTTCGAGGACGAGATGAGGAGGGAGAGGAACCAATCGGAGACGAGAGACTGTGCCGAAGGGGAAAGATACGTTGGGGGAGAGAGGCAGTACGAGTTCAGGAGGGAGAGTTCGGCGGAAGTGAAAGGAAAGGAGAGGAGTGTTTGAAGATGTTGAGGTACTGGGAGTCGAGTATAGTTGTCTGTGTTCGCCGTGAAATTCGTCAGTGAACTGGAAGCTCCAGGCTACTTCCGAAGGTAAAATGGCACCCACCTCCGAAAGAAGCAGAAAGAACCGCCTTCATCAATCTAGCAATATCCGTCTCGTCCCCCCACTGTCTCGCAAGTTCCCACGCTTCTCCTGCTCCCCTCTTCCTTTTCGGGTCACAAAGTGCTTTCAAGACCAACTCTGCTTCCTCGACTCCAATTTTCCCTTGCTCCTTGTTTAGTTGTAGTCCGGTCAACCTCCAGTAAGAAAGTACCACTTTGTGTCGTTCCTCCGCTTTCGGTACAGTCGCGAGGAGCTTGATGGTCTTCGAAACGAAGTCTGGCTGACGAATTCTCGGATCGCTCAATAATCGGATTGCGAGAGGGTAGTCGCCCAAGTCGAGTGCGTGGAATGCTCTGATCGACAGAGCAAACTCTGGCGGTAGTAATCGGGATTGAGCGAAGGAGGCGGCTGCAGTCGAAGGGGAGGAGGCTAGTGCGAGGTAGTAAAGAATCGAGGTAACGTTGAGCGACGAAAGCGAGGTCGACGAGGAAACGTCGAGGAGGATAGTTCGTAGAGCATTTGGTGAGGTAGGAGGGTAGACTGAAGGACCTGTGAGCCATGCCAGCAAGAGAGTGAGTTGACTAGTTGAGCGAAACCAATTGAGAGAGAAACGACGGACCATCTAGCCCTGCTAAACCCAAGAGCTCATCAGCGAATAGTCTGTTATCAGGTGCTGCCCTCCTTCGCTCTTGAATGCTGTCCTGTACTGATTTGTCGGCGTAAATGAAAGTTGAAGGTTTAACGAGGAAGGGGAAGAAATCATGAAGCGATTCAACTTGTGCTTGAGACGGAGGGAGAGCATGGTCGACCATTACGAATGAAGAGTCTACTGACTCCATTTCCTTTCTAATGTATGGAGAGAGCGGGAAGAGAGATGAATCGAATTCGGTTCTCTTTCGACTTCTTACCCAACCACCAACTAACTAAACACTCGAAATCAAGATGCTTGCTACACGCACAGCACCCAGAGCTATTTTCCGATCAGCGCGAACTCTCACTACCGCCTCTCGTTCTCTCTCGCCAACTCTCTCTTCAACTTCTCCTTCCTCCCGCAACCTCGGAACTAACCGGGCATTCTCACCTCGTGCTTCCCTGTGAGTACACTCGAAATACTCCAATCTAGTCTCGGATGCTTATGCGCTCCTCTTGGTGACAGTCCCGCTTTCACTCGTTCTTTCCATGTTTCTCCCCTTTCCCTCGGTACGTCAATTTCCGCTCTTCTCCGAGACTACCTAGCACACAACTCATACTGTGTAATCTTACTCGCTGTAGATGAGATCGTCAAGGTACCTTCAATGGCGGAATCCATCACGGAAGGAACTCTCAAACAATGGCTCAAACAAAAAGGTGATTTCGTAGAGGCAGACGAAGAAATCGCTACCATCGAAACCGACAAGATTGACGTAGCTGTCAACGCACCTAAATCTGGAACGATCACTGAATTGTTGGCCAACGAGGAGGATACCGTCGCAGTCGGACAAGATTTGTTCAAATTGGAAGCTGGAGACGCACCTGAAGGTGGAGCTGCCAAGAAGGAGGAGGCACCGAAAGAAGAGCAGAAGGAGGAGCCCAAGAAGGAAGAACCCAAGAAGGAGGAACAACCTAAGAAGGAGGAATCATCACCCAAGAAAGAAGAGGCAGAAGTCGCACCTAAATCAGAGTACCGAAAGCCCGACTCGAACCAAAAAGCTCCTAAAGCTCCTGAACCCGCGAAGAAGGAAGGATCCGCCCCTAAACCTCAACAAGGTGCCCGAACTGAAACTCGCGTACGTTCCTTCACTCCTCATTCCCTTCGAATCCAGCTCATCCCTTTCATTACCGGCTCAATAGGTCAAGATGTCACGTATGCGAGCTCGTATCTCTGAGCGACTCAAGGAGGCTCAGAACACCGCCGCGTCCCTCACTACTTTCAACGAAATCGACATGTCATCCCTCATGTCGTTCCGCTCAAAGTACAAGGACCAAGTTCTCAAAGACTACAACGTCAAACTCGGATTCATGTCTGCTTTCGCTAAGGCGTCTTCGATCGCACTTCAAGAGATCCCAGGAGCCAACGCTTCGATCGAGGGAACTGGAAACTCTGCAGAAATCGTTTACAGGGATTACGTCGATCTTTCCGTCGCTGTCGCTACCCCCAAGGGTCTCGTTACACCAGTGTTGAGGAATGCCGAGGGAATGAACTTTGTTCAAATCGAGGAGGCGATCGCTGGTCTCGGAAAGAAGGTGAATTGCTGATTTGTTGAATCAAGCAGCAGAACCGGAGTCGCTGATTCGACCGTTTGCTGTTTCACAGGCTAGGGACAACAAGCTCACTCTTGAGGACATGTCTGGAGGAACCTTCACCATGTTTGTTCTTTCTCGCTTCTTCCCTCTTCGCTCAGAGAAACTGACCTTTTTCGTTTGTTCAGCTCCAACGGAGGTGTTTTCGGATCTCTTTACGGGACACCCATCATCAACACCCCTCAAGCTGCCGTCCTCGGTATGCATGCGATCAAGGACAAGCCTGTCGTCGTCGATGGAAAGATCGTTATCCGACCCATCATGGTTGTTGCCCTTACGTGAGTGTTCTCTCGACTCTCAGTATCTCACACACTAGACTGAGCAAGTGGATCGCCCGCAGCTACGATCATCGATTACTCGATGGACGAGAAGCCGTCACTTTCCTCGTCCGCGTGAAACAACTCATCGAAGATCCCCGTTTGTTCGCATTGTACAACTAAGATACCCCCCCGCTCGATCCCGCTACATACTACTCTCATAGTTCACTTCCCTACCCTCTTTTGCGAAATCTCGCACCATTTTTCTCCCCCCTTTATTCGCTTCTCTCTGGCTCTCTCCTTCTCATTTGTGAATCTACAATATCCTTGAACACGTCACATCAGCGTCTTGTCTCTGGTATATTTCGAAGAGAGCAAGCGAATCTCGAACTTGCGAACTTTCCTGTCTTCTTCCTCCATCTCGCTAATGACTCCTCGACCACGCTTGAGCTCTCTGCGGCCTCTCCTTCAGCATTCGTTCTCTACGACACCTCTCGCATCCACCTCTAAGCTCCCACTCCCTCCCTTGCTCTCCTTGATTGCTTCATCTCAATCAACCTCTCAACCACTCCCTACAACGCTGAATGGCTGGATTAAGCAGATCAGGAAACAAAAGAATGTATCATTCGCTGTTATTGCGGATGGAACGGGCAAAGGTGGAACTCAGGTCGTACTTCCAAAAGGATTAGAAGAAGGGTGAGTAAACCTCTTTGATGCAGCTGTTCAAGTGGAGCTGAGCTGAGGTTTACGTTCACAGATTGTCAATAGGAGGATCTGCTAGCTTTCAAGGGGAATGGGTGACGAATCCGAGAGGGAAAGATCAGCAAGAATTCAAAGTGAACAAAGTTACTTGGATTGGCGAGAGTAATGCAGAGGTACACTACACCTCTCTGTATCTACAACTTGGATGACCATGCTGACTTCAACGTTGAGCAGAATTACCCGATACCCAGTACGAAACAAGGGATTCCGTTGCCGATTTTGAGGCATAACGCGCATCTGAGAGCGAGGAAAGATGAGATGGCTGCTGTGTTGAGAGTGAGGAGTGAGATGAATTGGGCAATGTCAGATTACTTCAGGGTGAGTCGCTTTCAAGCCCTCGACGAGAAGAGCTTTGTAGGCTGATTCTCCGTTCAAGCGTTCGATCCACAGAACGAAGGATTCTTGAAAGTCGAAGCGCCGATCATTACATCGTCGGATTGCGAAGGAGGTGGAGAAGTATTCAAGGTGCTAGACGCAACCCCACCACCTCCAACTACGAAGGACTCCAACTCCTCCGATTCTCCTGCTCCCCCTCCTCCACCCCCTTCTCGATATCTCAGCGTATCTTCCCAACTCCACCTCGAAGCGATCGCCTCATCCCATCCTCGAGTTTACGCCTTGTCTCCTTGTTTCCGAGCAGAGAAATCTGATACCGCTCGACATTTACAAGAATTCTGGATGTTGGAAGCCGAGATGGCATTCCTAGACGAATCACCTCGAGCAGCATTGGAACAGGTCATGGCTGTTACCGAAGGGAGTGTGAGGGCTATCGCGAGACACGTGAGGGAGACAATGGGGAGGGATCAAGATTATTTAGCTGAGCGGGCGGCACTTTCCGATCTCGATCTCAAGCAACGAACGGATGGATTATTGGCCGACGTACCTTATCCTCGACTTACCTACACGGAAGCAGTGAAGAAGTTGGAGAAGGTTTACCAGGAGGATTCTAGTTTGTTCGTTTACAAACCGGAATGGGGTGCGAGTTTACAAACCGAGCATGAGAAATACCTCGCCGAGGAACTCTACAAAGGTCCTTTATTCGTCACGGATTATCCTTCGAACCTCAAACCTTTCTACATGTTCAAGAACCCCTCGAATTCCCGTCAAACGACAGCATGTTTCGATTTACTCGTTCCAAACCTCGGAGAACTCGCTGGTGGATCCCTCCGTACTCATTCTTATGACGAACTGTTGGAGGCTTTGGAAGAAGCGAAGATGAAGAAAGAAGATTATGATTGGTATTCAGATTTGAGGAAATATGGGACGACTAGACATGGTGGATTCGGCATTGGATGGGAGAGACTCGTGGGATTGTTGACGGGAATGGGCAATGTTAGGGAATGTATAGCGTTCCCAAGAGCTGGAGAAGGGAGTAGATTCTAGCTAAGTTGGCAAATCAGTCAATTTCTCGCACGAATCAGATATGCTCTCCCGTTGAGATGGTCAATAACGCGAGAGTAGAGAACGACAGTGGTAGAGTGGGTTGCAGGTTTTCAAGGTGATATGAAAAAAAAGGAGCGAGAGGCGTGCATTCTGTAAACGTTAAGCTAAGTCAAGTTAAAAGAAAGAACGAAAAAGACTTCGAATAATAAACCACCCATAAAGATAAAACGTAGAAGTAGGTGATAAACGTAAGTGTATGAGAAAAGCAAGAAAAGAGAAGACCCCCGATTTTTGACCAGAAAGAGACGAAACTTGAAGAAAACGACATTTTAAGTTTATGCGATAGCGACACCCTCTTTGCCGTTCTCAACAACCTCCTTTCCTTCTTCTCCTCGAACCTTGTAGACTCGTCGGTGCTTGCTATCGCAGTGAGCGAGGTAGTAGGCACCAGGAGCGATATCGTCGATCGAACCATCAGGAGTGTAATCGGAAATGTTGTGCTTGTGTTCACGGTACTGTACACTCTCGGAAACTCCCATCAGTCTCAAAGACTCAATGATAAAGATGGAGCGTACCTCGAGAGCCTTGAGGAATTCCTCACAACTTCTAACCTGGTTCTTCTCGAGTCGTTCGTTCAATTGCAAGTTCTTCTTGATTTCCTCGGTACTTCCCTTGACTTTGATCGAGAAGAAAGTAGCTGCCAATCCCGAACCATACGAGTACATGGCGATCCTCTTGTCTTGAAGATCGGCAGATTCGACATTGTTCAACAAACTCGCGAGTGCTCCGTAAACTGAACCAGAGTACATGTTTCCTAATTTTCGAGAGGTCGTCGTCGAAGGTCCAACTTTCGTTTTGAAGTCGGAGGAACCGAGTCCAGTGAAGGCTTTTTCAATCTCTTTGTTGAGGAGAGTCTTTTGTCGTTCGAGAGTAGAGTATTCTTGAGGGATGTTTGAGAATTTAGGCGAGGAAGGGTTCGAAAGGAAATCGTTGTAGAGCTATTTATATGAACGAACTCTTGCTGAGCAATAGCAGGAAAATGAAGAAAGTGAGTTGAAACTTACGAGACGAGCGTAACCTTTTTGAACCAATTTACCATAAGGAGAGTGGAAAGCGAAAAAGTCGAACGAATCGAGAGTTACATCTTTCACTTGTCCACCGATTCGTCTAGCTTCCTTCGCACGGAAGTGGTCGTAAGAGTGTTCGAGGGCGGAAGGGTAGCAAGTTTGAGTGAGAGGTCCGTCGACTTCGGGGTATTCGGAAGAGAGGTGAGGTTTGTAAAAGTCGTAGACGTTGGCCATGTGAGATCCGTGAACAGCTGCACATAAATTCGGAAATCAAAGCAAGATCAGTTACCGAATAGGTTTTCAGAAGGCAAGGGATTTCTGGGCTTACATTCGAGAGCTAGAGGAGCATCAGGACCGATGAGCATTGCTACTGAACCGGCACCACCAACGGGTCTCGCACCACCCTCTGCGTAAATAGCGATATCACCACAAACGACCAAAGCGTATCTCCCATCCCACGAACTCGATTCGATCCAGTTGCACGCGTTGAACAAAGCGGCCGTTCCACCGTAACAAGCGTTCTTTGAATCGACTCCTTCGATATCAGAGTTGCCGGGGAACAGGTCCATGAGGAGAGTCTTGACAGATTTTGATTTGTCGATTAGGGTTTCGGTTCCTACATCGATACGTCCGATAGAGTCGGTAGGGATTTGATATTTCTCGAGGAGTGATTTCGTGACTGTTGTTTTTCAAGAGAGAATGCGCAAAGAGAGTGTCAATATACCTTGCAACCCACTGTTTACCCCCGCTATCTTTCGATCAAAAAAGAAAACCATGGTTCGACTCGAGGAGAGTTGAAAGATCCACCTCTCTGTCATTTCGCTCCCTCCCGCGTGTAGTTGATACAAGCTGGAGTGTATAGTGAGTATGGAGAGAGAGCTTACCAGTCAAGAGGAACGAATTGATATCTTCCCTATCATCACAGAATGCCATTTTTTCTACTCCCAAACCAATCGTGTATTTCCCTGCCGATACTCCATCGAATCGTTCCAGATCTGCTTCATCGATACATCTCATAGGGAAGTAAACATCGATAGCGTCTGTGTTGATGATAGAATATTGTGTTTTTGTGTTGGGGGGTTTAAAAGAATAAAGTCGGAAAGAGGTGAAAAGCGCGTAAATAGTTGTGGAGAGTAGATAGTCAGCTCGAGGGATAGTATGAGATTGAAAGGGAAAGAGTCAGGACGTACGGATTCCTACGTTTTGAGGTCGTTGAGTTGGGTTGGGAGGGAAAGGTTGAAACCGCGAAGAAGTACCGTTGGACGCGCTCATTGTTACTCGAGACTACTAGAAGCGGATAAAGTAGAGTGAAAGAGAGAAGAAGCCGGAGTGAAAGTGAATGGGGAGAGAAGAAAAGGTTGGAAGATCGACGAGATGAGTTTCGAAATTTGACGTGTTCGATCATCTCCCCCATCTCACTCTACACAGCACTCCCCTCTATAGAGAGGATGCAACAATCTGACCGGTTGTTACACCGTAAACCACCTCAACCAGCTTCACCACCTCTAGTTGCAGTCTCTACCTCGTTCCCTCTCTCAACTCATGAACCTCCTCTCGAACTCACCTCGGATCCTCGATTAGACAAGAGATCAGACGATTACCACCCTCTACAACAACAAGTACCGACATCACCTTCCAAACCAGGTTACTTGTTAGACAGAGTACGTCTTCCCTCCTTCCCTCTCTCTCTCTCTCTCTCTCCCCACATTCAAACTCTCGCTGAAACTCTCGTTTGGGATGACTGAAAGGGTTACGACGACGAATCACCTTCAAGTACGAGTAAAACAGAGTATGCCATCTTGGCAGTAATCTTTCTCGTAGGTGCTGCATTCAGATTTCATAGAATAGATTATCCAGCTTCAGTCGTGTAAGTGTTCTCCTCGTTTAGCTCTAGAGACGATGCTCAAAGGATTCGACAAAGGGGCTAAACAGGTTCGATGAAGTACATTTTGGAAAGTTTGCGAGTTATTATTTGAGGAGGGAATTCTTTTTCGACGTTCATCCTCCACTGTGAGTGCATGTTTCTTTCCTCTTCGACGCTCGATAACATTGTATTGACGTTATATATATCTACATCCCTTCACTCCCCTCCCCTATCGAACTCCCTTTGATTGCATCTTGCCCGCTTCTCCAAACTCCTCCAAAAAAATACTCCCTTCTTTTCCACTCTCCTGTAAACCCTCCTCTCACTCCTTTCCTAACACAGCGCCAAGCTCCTCTTAGCATTCGCCGGATGGGTGATAGGTTACGACGGACATTTCGAGTTTGAAAACATTGGAGAATCCTACATCGACAACAAAGTTCCTTACATCGGACTCCGAACGTTACCCGCGATCCTAGGTTCGATGGTACCTCCCGTCATGTATGCTATCATGAGGGAGAGTGGGTATCCTAGGTTGGTTGGGTTATTGAGTGCTAGTTTAGTCTTGTTTGGTGAGTTCGCAAGTTTGTCCTGTCAAGAACGAGCTGGTCAGATGAGATTAAATCGTTCGTGGTTTGAATTGTCGCTCCAGATAATGCGCATATTACTCAAACTAGATTGATCCTCCTCGACGCACCACTCGTACTTTTCATGTGTCTCGCATTCTACGCCTATACCCGATTCTACAAACTTCGTTACTCGTTCGCCTTCACTCGTCCCTCTACTTCCTCTCACGCCTCTCCCACTAACACGATCTCATCCGTGTTCTTCGTATTGTAGTGAATTCACCCGACCTTGGTGGACTTGGATGTTATTGACGGGAGTTTTCTTATCCCTCACAATCTCGTGCAAGATGGTTGGATTATTCGCTTTCATGGCGGTTGGTACGGCGGTCGTAGTAGATCTCTGGAACCTACTCGATATAAAACGTGGTCATTCCATCGTACGTTCCTCCTCCCTCCCTCACTCTTCCTCAGAGAACCACTCGCTAATCTCGGTTTTTGAGGGATATACTAGGAACACGTGGTGAAACATTTCGCGGCGAGAACTTTCGGACTCATCGTAGTACCAGCAATCGTTTATTTGTTTTGGTTTTGGGTCCATTTCGCCGTCTTGACGAAAAGTGGGACTGGAGATGAATTCATGAGTCCTGCGTTTCAACAAACTTTGGAAGATAGTCCTTTGACTGCTTTGGCGGAAGGTAAAGCACCTCTCTCTCTCTCTCTCTCTTTTTTGAGCATGTTTGTGAGTGGAGAGAAGATGAGTGCTGATTAGCTTTGTACGAGGGCGTTAAATAGAAATTAGGTATTTCGATACTATTACTATTCAACATAAGAATACAAAGGCTTTCTTGCATTCTCATCCGGATCGTTATCCTCTCAAGTATGACGATGGTCGGATCTCCTCAGCTGGTACGCTTGAGCGTCTCACAAACTCATCTCGATCTCGTGCTAAGTTTGCAGTAGCTTCGGTTGTACAGGTCAACAAGTGACAGGATACCCTTTCAACGATACGAACAACCATTGGATCGTCGAACCTACGAAAGAGCTACCTCTGAACGGAAGAGGAAGAGTAGTTCGACAGAACGATGTAGTCACCCTTCGACATATCCTCACGAACACCACTCTCCTCACTCACGACGTCGCCTGTCCCACTCTCGCTACGAACACCGAGTTCACGACTTGGGACGGAACCGCGACGAGTGATCAAGAACGAGAACAAAAAGAGCTCGACACTCATTTCCAAATCATCATCGACGACGCTCACGACGGTCAACAATGGATGACGAAATCGAGTCATTTCCAACTGATGCATGTTCCTACGAGGGTCGCTATGTGGACTCATACGGATCCGGTCTTACCGGATTGGGCGTTCAAACAGCAAGAGATCAATGGGAATAAGAATTTGAAGGATAAGACTACTTATTGGGTTGTCGACGAGATTGTCAGGGATCCTAGTACGTCTAACGAACATTCTCAATCACCACTCTCCTGAACTGATTAAACCTTTGTTGGTCGTGCAGATGTTACGGATATTCATCGACCGAAGAAAGAAGCTCGCAAACCGGTCAAAATGTCATTCTTCCGCAAATTCTTCGAACTCCAAATCGCGATGCTCCAACACAACGCAGGGTTGACCGATTCTCACCCTTACGCTTCGGGACCGATTAATTGGCCTTTCCTCCTCAGCGGAATCAGTTTCTGGACGGGAAAGAACGAGGATCGTGAACAAGTTTACTTGATTGGAAACGTCGTCGGATGGTGGATTTGCGTCATGGCCATTTCAGTGTTCGTTGGAGTGCTCGGAGCGGATCAATTGGCGAAACGAAGAGGGTTGACCCCAATTCCTATTCGTGAGTTCTTCGTTTCTCCTCGATCTCGTTCTCCAGTTCTCGAGCTCATCTCTCTGTGATGCTCTAGCTGCTCGAAATCGATTGTACAATACTGGAGGATTCTTCTTAGTCGCATGGCTCTACCACTACCTCCCCTTC
>Ga0308169_10001726_pt1 | contig 24628 bp, 26 predicted proteins | sample PhyBR1_2_FD_202139 | JGI IMG/M metagenome (GOLD analysis project Ga0308169, IMG submission 202139) | Phyllosphere microbial communities from UC Gill Tract Community Farm, Albany, California, United States - DLSLSB.R1 | ecosystem: Host-associated > Plants > Phyllosphere > Unclassified | place...
ATATCAGTACGTGCGATGAGGAAGGAAGAGTTGGAGGAAGTCAGCTTACAAGGAGGAGCGCAAGGGAAAGCGATTTGGATCATCACTCCAACTAAATTCATGTACCCGAAAGCTGCGCCGAAGAACTTGACTGCTCCAGGAGGAGAGAAGATGAAGAGTAGAGCGGCGACGACGAAAGGAGCGACGAAATGAACGACTCCGTACGGTACCCACGCCATGATATCGAGGAAAGGGTTGGTCCATCTCGTCAACAAATCCGAGATGTTTGCGCCGTAAAGAACCGATTCGAGTGTAGGTAAGACGGAGACCCAAATGTGTGGTCGATAGGATTTAGGGATGAATTGGGAAGAGTAGAAGAAAAGGAGCCAGGAGAAAATTGGAGTTGCGGGAAGGAAGAATTGGGAAGTGAAGGGAACGAGGAGAGCTGCCGTGTAGACGACGACGAGAAAGATCTTGAAGAATAACGTTTGACCCATTACTGAAAGTGAGAAGAGGGCGAGCTGCAAACGAGGAAAGCAATTCAGTTTTCAATTCTCGCAGGATTTGATCGTACTCTTTGTTTCACCGGAGCTACCGGCCGTCACGCGCACAAGATCATCTCCTACCGCTTGATGACGACTAGTTTCTGCCTCTGCACTCGTTCTCTGGCGAAACCCTTCCTGTTCCTCATCTCGTTCTTCGAATCGATTCTCGGCCATCATTTCCAAGCGGTCTCTTCACGCGCACCCTCGATATCGTATCCCCCATATTGCCCCTGGGCCATGTACAGATCCAGCGCTTGTTCGGCTCCTTTCTGAATTCCTGAGTTCTATTCGAACTATGTCGCTCCGCTCCTTCACCTCGAAAGTAAGACTTACGAGTACCAATACAGCGTATTCCCAATCCCTCTTCCATTCCCACCCATATCGTTTCAACCGTCTAATACTCAGTTGTACATCGAAACTGATTTCCAACCTCGAAATCGCTCCCAAAAGGTGATCTCGTATCGGCGCTGGTAAGTACAGCCTCATATATTATTAGTCGTGATTTGCTCGACGTGGGCTGGCGAAGAGAGGAGGAGGGAGAGAGGTTGAGAGCGAGTTGATGAAGAAGGAGAGGGGGAGAGAAAGAAACAACAAAGGATCGTGAAGGATCGTCCACTCGTCCTGATGTTATTTGACTGGGCGTAGTGTCGAGATTGGAGTGAGTAGCTGAGATGGACGAGGAAGCGAGTGCAAATTCACCTCGGCTTCAAGATTTCGCAAGTTTTGAACAACTTAGCAACGATCAGACATCTGGCATGCAGCAACCGGAGAGAACAGGGGAGAGTATATTGTATTTGTACATGATTTGCGAGAGAAGACTGCTACTACTGTACTATTTGAAACTAAAGAAAAACAAAGTTTACTTTTTCCCTCCTTCCTTGCTTCCTCGCTACCTTCGCTATTGACATACATGCTTCAGCTTGTCGAGACCTGCATAATAACAAAGTCAATATACTGTCGCTGAGAAACAAGCGTAGAATGTAGACTGACTAGTTCTTCGATTGTTGAACTGGCGAATCTGCGATTCCAGCCTTGTCACCCTTCCTCTCACTCGCCTTCTGTCCAGTACCGGCTAGAGGGTCCTTGTCAGACTTGTCGGCGTGGACCTCCTCTTCTGGCTGACTGGGCTTCTCCAAGTGCTCGTGTCCACTTTTTTCTGGGTGAGTCTTGTCCTCATGCTTACTTTCTGCCATCCTCCTCGTATATGTCGAGAATGACCTCTTTCCTCCAAGTCCAACTGCCTCCTTGACTGACTCGACGACTTTACCAGCTGCGTTGGCGAGGTTCGAGGCGGCTCCTGAAGCTTGTTCGATCGGGTGAGATTTCGCGTTGACCGTCTTTCCAGCGAGGGGATCGGCTCCATCTCGGTCCGCGTGGACAAAGGCTTCACTCAACGAGGGATTCTCGAGGTGGTCTGGTCCAATTCCAGGTCCAGGGTGTTGGGCATCGATGTTTTGAGCTGAGGAGGAGGAAGTGGAAGTGGTCGAGGAGGAAGAGGCTTTCTGGTGAGGTGCGAGAGGGTCAGAGGCGTGTTTGTCGGCGTGGATCTCTTCCTCTGCGATTGAAGGAGACTCGAGGTGGTCGATGTCGGATTTGCCAGGGTGAAGTTGGTTGTGGGTTTCTCCATCTTTTTGAACAGTCTTGTGAACAGTTTGCTTGACGGTCGTCTTGACTTCCTCCTCGATCGTAGTCTCGTGTTCTCCACGGTCGGCAGCGACGGCATCTTCGGAAGCAGTCGGAATTGGGCGACTGGCGTAAGCGAGGCGGGGAGAAGTCGAGATGAAACGGGTAGAGGGACTGCATTGTATAAGTCGGGTTAGCTCTCGATCAATCGAGATGAGGAAAGGGGAAGGACAGCTAAAAGACTAACGAGGAACGGGAAATGATGACATGACTGCGAGCTACAGGAGCAGCTGAACGCTTGACTTGAGTAGTGAGAGAGTTGATGATAGTTCGTTGCATGATTGAATGAGTAGTTTGTAACGTTTGAAGGTGAAGGAGAGGAGGAGGAAGGAAGAGCGAAATCTTGCGATGACATCGTCTCAAATTTCACAACGACCTTTTTCCAATCGAACAACGTTCTTTTCAAGCGATCTCTCATCGACTTTCTAAACTCGAAATGAAGAGGAACAACTGTAATACGAACGCAAAAAGAGCGATACTAGAATCGAAGTGAAAATAGCGACGACCAATAAAAACGTTTGCGAAAGAATGCGTGAAAGCTGCTGCTGCTAGAAAGGAGAGAAACGATAGAGAAACGAGATGCGAAGGAAGGTATAGACAGATTAGATGCGAGAGTAAACAAGGAGGTAAGCTTTCGAGTTGAGTACTTCGCTCAATCCCGCTCGACGGACTTTTTCATCGTCAATGTGGAAGAACTACATCACGTATGCTTGTCAGCTCGTCGCAGATAGTCATGAGTAGCGACGCAAGTCACTCACGTCGTCGGTACCTCGTACGTAGGTCGTGTAGTGACCTTGACTGAGGGAACCTTCGTGAGCGACGACCGACATGAGATTGAACTGTTGAGGATGAGGCGGTCTACGGGCATCGAGCAAACTCAGTCAGACTCGCTCTCGAGATCGAGAAGAGCTGGAAGGGTACGTACTTCGAAGCGGCAGGGTAGTCGAGAGTTGAACTCAAATGAGGAGCCATGTCGAGGTTGAGAGGAAACTTGACAAACGTATCAATCTTGCTTCCCGCTGCACTCGTATGCTCGAAGCGCTACAAGCACGAAGGAGAGTGATGAAGAGAATCAGCTCGCTCCGCTCGAGCAGAGACAACGGGAAGCAAGCAATCGCACCTTGAGCTGCACGCAGAGTACCTGAGGTAAAGCCTTGATACTCAGTCTCTTACTTGCCTGCTCCGGAGGTTTGCCACAAGCAGCACAGTCGTATTGCGCTGGCAGCTTCTCCGCCGTTGTGAAGCTATATTTGAACAAGTCGAGAGCAGTCAGTTTCTCTCCCCGTTCTCTCGCTGGCAAATAGCGAAGTCTCAGCGTACCTGTTCAAGCACTCCTCGATCCGCTTATGATCCTTGCCCAGCACTCGATCCCTCACATCCAAACTCAAATCCAAGAAAGGTTCGAAAGTCTCGCTTTGGTGTCCGCAGCGACCGCATCGAACTTGAGATCTGAGCTGACCGGAGAACGTCGTGTGCACTATACAGGGACAGCGCTTCGAAGGGTTGTCGGTAGGGCAAGGTGAGTGCGAATGAAGTAGATTGAGCGCTGCGAGGAATAATGCGAAAGAGACGAGACGAAGAGATCAGCGCGATGATCAAAAGGGAGGATTCTTCTAATGGTCGATGGCTGGACAGCGTCCAGACAGGATGCTTTTGCGCATCGATAGGAGACTTACTGGAGATGAGAAACTCGTGAGCATCTTGTTGAGCGTATCCAAGAGCTTCGTAGCTGCTCTGCCAGAACGCGTGCAAGAACTTTGTAGGCGCCAGACTCGGACTCTCTGACGTATAGTACTGTGTTGCAGGACGGATCGAATTCAGCTTTCTGGTCTGAAGCGAACGAAGACCTTCAAACTCACCTCCGAGAACAGTCCATCAACTTCACAAGAGATACAAGGATCGCCTTGTGTCGCTCTTGAACAGGTAGATCGGTTGTGTCGATCGGAGAGGAAATAGGTTTTCAAGAATGGGTTGAGGAAGAAAGATTGCAAGATTACGCTCATGTAACAGCTGTCGATATCATCGAATACACTATCGTCAGTGATGTTCGAGACGATGAGATGGAGCAGCCGAGGCGGAAGGAAGTGCAATGTCGAAACGAACCTGTTTCCCAAATTTCGGATTCCTCGAGCTAGAACGATGCGCGGTCGGCAGTCAATAAAGATCATCTCCGGTAGCAGTATTCTCGAGAAATCATACCAGGAACAGCGAGGAGCGAAGCGGAAGAATCCGATGAGTCAGACGGCGTAAACCTTGTCAAATCCATTCTCGTCCTTTTCCTCTTTTTGGCTGTGAGATGAGGAGGCGTGCTATATCAGCGATCTCTCCACAGTCGGGGAAACGCACAGTATGCAGCGAGCACGCGACAGGATGGGCGTAACCCACAAGGTGGACCCTCGACAGGTTTCGTAAAGTCCCTCCTACCCAGCTTTTCAGCTTTCGCGATTCTCGCCAGGACAGGGTTCGAAACGTAATCCTCGCATCCGAAACAATACACTGCTTCAGACCTTAGATCCCACGCTATCCAAACAAAGGAGGGATCAGCTCTCGGATGAGAAGCGGGGGAGAAAAAAGGAAAGAGAGAGAGAAGAGAAAAAAAGGGAGAGGGAGGGATTTCTCACCTAGTGTATGATTCTCCTTTTGAGCGTGCTGATGAGAGTGGGAGTGGTTGGAGAGTTTCCCGCATGTGGAGGTACCGCAAGTGAGGCAGAGAAAGGGACGAAGTGGAATGTTGCGACAAATTGAGCAAAGAGGGGTAGCAACCTGAACGCGCGTCACTCGATTAGCTCAATCTTAGCTTACGTGGAGGTAGAGGAGGAGCTCACAGATCCTTGACCACCACGATCGAGACCTAAATTCCAGCTAGCAGCGAGATTGAACCGCTCCAAGTTGAGAGTCGAATTCGAGCCGAGCCAATTGACTACATGACTGCAAGAGCTCGTTGAAGGGGCAGGAGCTTGAGTTGTAGGTATTAGTGTAGGATAGGAGGGTAAGGGTGGTTGTACTAGCGTTGTAGTTGCCGTTTGAGCCATCTTGAACAGAGAGTTGAAGGAGTCGAATTAGGCGGGCTTCGAGGGAGGCTTGACGAGGTAGACCGCCCTGAGTAGGTTGATTATAGGCTATGGGTGTAATGCTGAGGCGTCTAATCGATTTCGAGGAGTGGAGTTGGTTGAAGCGAAAAAGAGCAGAGAGTGACCAAATCGTCATTTTCGCAACACTTCAGCATATTTCAAGCTGTCCGACGACTACAATCAGAAAGAAGCTAGTAAGACTCGGGGGAAGATGAGGTTCGCGAAAAGTCGACGAAAGAGGCGGCATTTTCGCAAGCTTTTCCTGCTCTCATTCGTCGAGTTTCGCTTGCACTCTCCTCGTCGTCGCGCAGTGCGCCACGGTAGTGGGAACGCATGCAACGTCGAGAATCGACGAATTAGGTATAATTCAGAACAAGGAGAGAGGGTATCGATAAAATGAAGGGAATTGTAATCAATGACTTCTTCGCAACGTCGCCTCGACGCTCGATTCAAGCTGAACAGCTTTTCCTCACTCATTCTTGCTTCCTCCTGTTGTCCCAGAACCCTTTCCCATACGATACGCATACCTCACTTCCTTTCTCTATCCCGTGAGGACCTGCGAAAATCGCCATTCTGATTCCTTTCCCTTTCCCTCCTGGTAGATCCCAACTCCTCAGCTCAAAGACTGCGTTCGCTCGAGGCAATCCAGTCCCTCTGTAATCGTTGACGAATCTCGCTTCTCCTCCTTGTTTGGTGGCATCGATTCCGATCGTTTCGAATCGATTCGTCGTCCCTTCGATCGGTATCCTCTCCAACGACAAGTCGTAGTCACTCGATTGATCCGCTTCTCGTTCTAGGTGAACGACTCCCGTATAATCCCTCAACCAAGTCCCTCGTTCAATTTTTTTCGGCCCCATGTTGAACAAGCCTTTTTGACCAAACGCAGGGTGGTCCTGATTTCGGATCTCGCGAATTGTCAACTTTGGTGGAGGGTTTGGAAGGGAAGATAGAGGAGCTGGCGAACAATAAATTTGACGAAGGTGAAGAGGCAGAAGTCGAGAAGGTGAAGGAGTTTCGAGGTAGATGACGGTCGTAGGGAAGTTCGGGGGTGGTTTGCTACTCGATGGCATGCAGTCCAGCGACGAAGTAGACTCTCAGAGAGTGTGATTGACAGGGAACAGATCAGCCAGAGCGAGTCGCTCCAGTTCGTCGATCCCTCTTCTTCACTTCATTTGCACAGCTCTTTCCAAACGTGAGTGCTATTGTCCAGTAGCTTGTAAACTAGCCAAGCTAAGAAAAGGAGTTCCAGAGGAGGTCTCACAATATATTCGACTCACGCTAAAGGAGCGCTCTCCCTTTTCGAAACCCCGTCTCCCTCTCTCATCACTCTTCTGGCACTCTCTCGTTCGGCTTTGATCAATAGTTCAACTGGGATCATAACAAGGTACTCGGCGGAGACAGGTGAGTGACCCTTTCCCCCTTTCCCCTCTTCCCCTTTCAAACTCTAGCTTCGACATAAACGCGTTTCCATTTCGACCTTGAACTCGTAGCTGACTCCGAGTTTGGGTTGGTCAATAGCTCTCGCTCGAGAATGAGTACCTCTTCAAGACAAGCAGAGGGAACAGCTTCGAATCCATCATCACGTTCCTTCCCCTTTCCACTCGCTTCAACTTCTTCAACCCCTCCTCCTCCAATTCCACAAACACAAGCAGATTACTCTTCGGAGAGGTATCTACCACCCGGAGCTGGTTATGCGAATCGTTCCTCCCCTCAACCTCAGCACCGCATTGCAGCACCTTCGACCACATCACTCCTACGAGATCAACCTCAATACTCACAGTACGATCAACGGCAGCAAGACTTTGAGCCTTCGCCTCGACCCGCGAATCAACAGCACCAACAGAAGAGTAGTAAGATGTTGCAACTTCCGACTTTGTCAATCGGTTCTGAACGACCTCTGGTAGAATCCTCAGAATGGCCTACCGGTTCTTCCCCTCTCACTCACAACAACAGTCCTTACCCTCCATCCCAGACCCCTACTTCTTCGAACAACCCTTTATCTTCACTCCCCCCACCAGTTCCCTCTCTCGCTCCAATTTCGACTGCTCCCGCTTCCCCAGCTTTCACCGGTATCCCAGCTGGTCGAGTTCAGTCCTCTTCAGCAGCTTCTTCCCCTCGACAAACTCAGTCAGCTCATTTCCCTTCTTTCGTCCCATCTCCCAACTTCTCCTCGACTTCGAACACTCCCGGTAGGGACGAAGATCGAGGACCTTACCCTCCTCACGTGAGGAGTCAATCGACCGGAATGATGTTCGGCAGAAGTAATAACTTAGTCAACGATGGAAGGGAAGAGATGTCAGAGTTCTTAGCCGTCGACCGATCTCCGATCCAGACTCAGAACCTGAGAGCACCTGTTTCTCGGGAACAATCACTCTCGCCGGCAAATCGACCACTCTCTGTAGCCGATATGGTCGTAGGAACTCCACCTCCCGAAGCGACTTCACCTATGGCTTACGACAGAAGGTCTTACCTCGAAGATTCGACAACTCCCGTGACCCCGAGCGACATGGCAGGAATTGGTAGGAACTCGATCATTCGGTCAGCTGGAGGAGGAGCCAATGAAGGGGGAAGGAGACAAGGGTCCACGAGTCCAACGACGAGCACCAAACTTCAATTGGCTCCTCAACCTCAAACTCCCCGAGAAATCATTCCTGCTACTCTGTCACCTCAACAGAGGAACTCGGTTTCCGCTTTCCAACAATTGCAGAACGCAGGGGGAGGAGGGAGTTCACCTTTACCGCCACATCTGATTCCACAACCTGAAGTTTGCGTCGAGTGCATGATGAGGGATCGGGACATGGCAGATGTTGATGTTACGACGATGGGAGTTTGGGATCGGGACAGCGATGTCGATTGGAAAGAACAGTTGAAGTGGGAAGAAGAAAATCCGGAATTCTCGCCTCCTTCGATCGTTTCTCATCAAGGGAGCGTCGAACATGTCGCGGGAAGCGTCGGGAGTCAGGAGAGTGGGTTTGGGGGAAGGAGGAGAGGTAGCGCGACGGCGAGTTATTCGAGAGAGAGTACGGGAAGTCGGAATGGGTTACATCACAACTTGGACAAGAGGAGGAGGTTGGGCAGAGGTCAAGCTCTCACGAGTGGGAATTTGAAAGTTTGGACAACAATGGTGAGTTTCCCCTTCTCTCCCTTCGATTCGTACAGTCAACTGAACTCGCTTTCTTGCGTCCTTTCAGAGTCCACCAGCTGCAGCTCATCGATGGCGTACTCTGCAAAAGTTCCTCGCTACTCAGATCCACCTACTCGAACTCGATCGACAAGCTCGAGAAGCAGGATTCAGCGCCAGTCATTCCGATCAACGGAATCCGTTCTCTCAATCGACTGCACCTCATCCTCAGAGTCGAAGTCGATCTTCCAGCGTGCAACGACCACTAGCAGGAGGACAACAACAATCGACACCCATGACGACTACGCCCGAACCGTTCGAACAACGTGAAGGAGGAGGACGAGCCAGAGCGAAGAGCGGGTCCCGAGGCTATCTCGTCGATCAATCGAATCGACAATCGAACGCTTCTTCCCTGTTCCCTCCTCAACATTCTCAGTCTCTTCCTCAACCTATCTCAGCTAACGCTGCATCGGGAACATCTCCCATTCCCACACATCCTCAGTACATTCACCCTTCTCTCGCTTCTTCCGGTGTATCGATTCAATCCTATTCTTACGGAGATCAACCTTGGCTCTCTTCACAAGCTCGTCGTTACTCTTCCCCTTACATGAAAGATGGAGCTCAAGGGACCTCTCCTCCGAAATCCCCAGCTCCCTCCGGTTCAGCCATGCGATTCAACTTACCCAAATTCGCTCGTTCGACTACCGACCTTCGATCCATCTCCACACCTCGAAGTATCTCTCCCGCTCGAAACAGTCTCAACGTCGATTATGACGACCGAAGGAGATCTTCGTCACTCTGGTCGAAATTCCGAAACTCAAATAGCAACCAATCCGTTTTGTCGTTCAATCCTTCGGCTAGTATGATGGACATGCATCTCGGCTTGTCGCAAGATAAGCACGGAGGAGGCTACGCGAGTTCGACGATCGGTGCTCTCGGTGGAGGAGGTCAAAGAGGATATTCTTACCATCAAACTCCTTACGATACTTATTCGGGAGGAATGGGTGGAGGCGCGTTGAGTATGTCAGATCCTGCAGTCGCAAGACATGCCGAGTTGAGGGAACGAGATCGGGCTTTGGCGGCTAGTCAGGCGAGTAGAGCGAGTGAAACGGCTTCGAAAAAAGAAAAGAAGAAGAAGGGAATCAAAGGGTTCTTCAGCAAGCTGGTCGGAGGAGGAGGAGGAGACAAAGCGGAAACCAAGACGAGGATTGTGCCTTATCCTCATTCGGCTCCTACTACTCCCGCTACTGAGGTTCCCTTCGCTCGAGCAGGAGGAGGAGGAGGACCACCGCTCGACGACGATGAACTCGCACCTCCACCTCCTTTATCTGCCCTCGCGAACGAGCCACGGTACCATCAACGATCTTCTTCGACTTCTTCGGTCGATTCCTTCACCACCGGTCCTTACACTCCTCCGCTCCATCCCGCAAACTTCCGATCTTCCTACACCATGCCTATGCCCCTCTCCAACTCGATTGCCAATGCAGCCGATCGTCAAAGCATTATGACGATGGGATCCTACTCTTCAGCTCGATCGAAACCTCCCCAGCAACAACTTCACAACCCGAATGATCGATTGAACGCTAGTCGAGACAGCATGAACCGACCTTCGTTCGACTCCCTTCAAGATCCCCTCGCGACGCAACGGATGAGTCATCCTATCGATGGTCAACGAGACGAGAGAGGATCGCCTGAAATCTTGGTCGACGAGGGAAACTCTGGCATCAACGATGGAGGAATCGGAGGTCCCGATGGTTCGTATTCAGCTTATCCGGTGCCTCAGCCTCGACTCCAGAAGAGCCTCCCTTCGCTGCCGAACGAGATGAGCCAATCTCAACCTCGATCGTCGAGACAAGATTATCCGAATCAACCTCATCAAGGCAACTTTTACACGAGCTATCAACCTGGAGCGTCTCGATCCGCCTACTCTCTCGTGCAATTCCCTTCCCGACCTCTATCTCCTCCCGATTCGGCAGACGAAGGCGCCAGATACGCTTCTGTCAACAGTCGGAGTGGGAGAAAAACGAGATCGACCGTGTTCTCGTTCTTTGGGAGGAAGAAGAGCGGAGACGCAATCGACGGAGCGAGTGGAGATGACTTGGCGAATAAGAGGGCAGCTTCGTTCGACATGGTTTCGCGGTATTAGACTTTTGATCTCGTCTTTCTCTTCCTTCCCTTCCCCTCCCCTTCCCCTCCCCTCCTCCCTTCCTCTTCCTTCTTGCCACTTCCGCCCTTTCATCTCATCTGTATTAGCTTTTCGTCGATCCGATCTTCACTCACGTTTCTCTCCTCTTTCCTTCGACGCACCTTGTTTACACTGCATTCGCATTCCCTAGCTTTCCTCGATCTCGTTCGAATGAGACAAGAAATAGAACGACGAGAGACATTGCATTGCGACGAGCGAACCAGTGACAAGAAGGGAGAGGGAAAAAACAGGTGTTGCGAGAGATTGGTCGTAAGACGATCGTGAAAAGGTAAAGCTAACAAAGGACAAGGTGATCAAAATGGGTGGGTATACATGCTGTGTAAAAACGGAAAGAGAGGGAAACAAGAAGAAGGAAGAGAGGGAACAAGAAGAAGAGGCGAAAGTTCTATTTCGAGTGTCTATAGTTTTTTGGTTGCAGCTTGGAGATTCAGAATCTAGAGAGGCCCTCCTCGATAGTTGCTACCGTGATGATCTCCTACAGATGAGGGAGGAGTGTGATACCTCATCGGTTCTTGATTCGCAAAGGGATCTTGAGGAAGACCCGGGGAACCCTCGCGAAGTGCTCCTCCAGCACCTGGTGCGCCTCTCGGTTCCGCAGCTGCGAATCCAGAAGATCCTCCTAGGTTTGGAGAACCGTTGACGCTCGGTGAACTGTATTGCGAAGGTGGGTAGACGTTTTGAGGTGGAGGGTAAGGAGCTGAAGATGAACCTAGGAAAGGATCGTAGTGGCCTTGATGACCCTGAGAAGCGTATCCTCCTTGATCAATCATTGCGAGTTGTTCGTAGCTCGCATCGTGGTTCCCTTGGCTCATACTGAGAAGAGTTCCGCTCGAGTAACGTCGGTCTCCTCCTCCCTGATGATTGTTCGCCATGAAAGGTTCAGAGGTGTCCCATTCATCTCCATCGTCTCCGATTCCAGCTCCTCCAGTACGATGAGTGTCGAGAGGTTTGAGAGTCGAAGTGTTAGTCGAAACGGTTTGACCGTCGGGTTGGAGTTCGGGCCATTTGATCTCGTCTAGGTTCTCATCGAGGTTCGAGAATCGTCGTTGAGTCATACGATAGATCACATATGCTCCAGCTAGAACTGCGACGATACCCTGCGAAGAAGGAGAAAGTCGAGAAACGATGAGCGAATTTGTTACTGCGGGCATTCTTCCTCAGACAGCAAGCGACTCGGGACTTACTCCTACGACGCCACCGACGATACCCCATACTTTGCCAGCATTTGAACTGTTGTTCTGTTTAATCGGCACTGCACTCGCACTTTGTAAAGTGCCGGTCGAGGTTTGGACTGAGCCATCTGCGTTCGTGATGGTCGAAGTGAATGTGATCTCAAAGGAGCTCAGAGCTGGGGAGGGTAAGGCGGCATCAGTTAAACAGACGCCAATGACAATTTAGATGGCGAAACTCACAACTCGATGCGAGAGAATCCGAAGAGGCCGCAGAAGATTCTGTCGGGACTGTGGCAGCGCTCGTCAGGGTCGTCACTCCTGTAGTCGGTGATGTTACGGGCACGGGTGCGCTAGTTTGAACGGTGTTCGAAGTGGGTTGAACGGGGGAATTGCTAGTTTGCGGTTGGGTCGTTTGCGACGTTTCGGCTGTCGCGGAAGGAAGCAGCGTCAGTCTACTGATAATTTTCAACGTTCTCTCTACTCCACTGGATCCACCTTCCCTTCTAAAACGTAACTCCGTTTGCACCGCCCTCTTTTTCGCGAACGCAAGATCGCGTTCCCATCAACCCCACTTTGATTCCCTTCTTCTCTTGGTCCCTCGCCGAGCAGCAGATGTAGAGCTCAGGATGAATGAGGCTCACCTGGTTGCGAAGTAGCTGGAGGTTGAGCAGTAGAAGTAGGTTGTTGTTGAGTGGTAGTTTCCTCTGTCGCCGAAGTCTGTGCAGGAGTCGTAGCTTGTGAGGTAGTAGCTTGTTGTTGACTCGTAGCAGGATCGGCAGCGGCAGAACTAGCAGGTTGCTCGGTCGTATCACTTGAAGAGTCCGTACCAGTATCTGTTCCTGTTCCTCCTGTTGAAGGTAAACCTGCAGTAGTATCTTGTCGCCTGACCCTCACCAGTCTTGATACTGATCCAACAATGTCCTGCCTACCTCCTGACGGGTTCGAGGGTGTGAGAGAGGAGAGAGAGGATGTAGCGACGGTTGACTGAAATAGAAGGGCGAGGGAGAGAGGGAGCGGCAAGAGAGATAGCCGCATCGCTTTGAGCTGGTGCTAGGTGTAAAGGATCGAGCTAGATCTTCAGGCGTTGATCAGATTTGAAGGTCGAGGTTCGAGAGAGGGAAACAGGAGGGAAGAAAGAAAAACTGCGTCCCACTTTGCACTTTGCCCAACTACAATTCCTCTGATTCGCGCTCTCTGCAATATGGGACGCTCTACACAGTAGACGTCGTGCGAATTCGGCCTTTCGCAGGAAGACCTCGATTTTTTCCGAACACCGTTTCGCAACTCCAAGGTTGCAAACGCGTTTCTACACCAGCTATCGCGCGGAACCAGCTCTCACGACGAGGTGTAGCCGCGTGCTATAGTGGGAAAGAACCTCGGTCCTCAGTCTTCACGAATTTCTCTCCAAGTTCCAACGGTCGTCGATATTTTCACGATTTCGAAGCGTGTATGTATGCCGAAGCTGAATGACGATCTGCCGATTGGTATCGAGAGCAAGCCATGTGTGTGAATGGGCAAACTCAGAGTCGAAGAAGCGTCAGCGATTCGAACGCGCGAAGGGAAGTGTCAATGCTGCGTCGTTTTCGCAAAGGCAAGAGTACAGTACTGGGGAGAGATTGATTCGAAAGATGAAGGATACCGCTCGTAGTTGCGAATCATCCTGTTTCCAGTCAACAACTGGAAAAAGAGCGAAGTAACGGAATACGATTCCGTCAAACAGCTCTTTTCGGTACGATGTCAAGTTTTCCGGAATGGACTTCGTAAGCTCTTGCCCTAGTTCAGTGACTGGCCAGATCTGCAAGACGCGATCGGTTCCTTTGCACAATAGGAAGGTCAGTCAAGTCGAGGAAGAGAAGCACGCTCAAGGAGACTCACCCTATGCGCCATGTCCACCGTCAATGCTGAATAGAGTCACCAATAAGCTCAATCGTAATGTAAAGCGACGGTCTTTGGAAGATCGACTAAATCCTTCTCGACGTCCCAAATACTGGCATGGAGATGTTCCAATCTCGGCATCGTCTGTCCAACCCCTTTGAGGAAGTCTGTAGATAACCAGTTGACCCCTAATACTGATAAGACCCGAACCGCTTCGAATAAGGGGATCGAAAGTGCTGATCCTGTTGTGCTCGTCGTATTGTCGAGGCGGAGGGAATCTAAAAGGGGAGCTCGAGAGGAAGAGAAGAGATCAAGAAAGGATTGTGAGAGAGTCGCAGAGTTGAGATCGAGTCGAGTGAGATGAGGGAAGTTAAGTTCGAGTTTGATGGCGAGGTCCAAGAAACGAGTTGTGAGCGATTGGGAGCGAATCATGCTGAGGGATTTGAGGGCGGGAAAGGAAGTCGACAGATCTGGATCTTCTTGTCGTGGATGATCGAGCTGGTCTTCTATAGTAAGGTCGGTGATAGAGGAGGAAGAGAAGAGATTCCAGGAGACGGGAGGAGTGGTCGGACCGAGTCGTGCGATTCTGAGAGCGGGAACATCGGCTGGATCTATTGTTGGACTTGCTACGGTACCGTCGCGGAATCGGAGCCTCCAGATAGGGTGGACGAGGATGAGTGTCGAGAGTTTTGAAAGTGGATGCCAATCTCTTTCTCCTTCGAAACGGGGAAGGAAAACGGGAAGGAGGTAGGCGTCCGTCGATGGGTACTTCATGTTGCAAGATCTGATATCGACGGTAGTGAGGCCGTTGAAGGTATGGCCGAGTCTGGAAAGGGAGAAGAGAATGCGAAGATGTGCCGAGGTGTAGAGAGTGAGATGCAGGAGAGTCGATGATGAGCTCTTGACGAGTCTAAAGACGTTCTGCAGCTGTTGCGATTCGTCGGAGCTTGCACTTGTGCCCGTCCAGGTGAGAAAGCACCTTTGAAGTCGAACTTGCTGCAGTAGATCGAGACTCTCGCATAGTAGCGATAGATAATCGTCCGTCCAATGTTGTATCCTCGTGAATACCAGTGTGGTGATACCTCCGCTTCCTCTCTCCGTTCTTCCTTGCGTCCTGTTCACCCTTTGCGAAGCCTTCCCCGACCAGAATAATGCCTTCTCCTCTGCTCTCGTTCCGTTTAATTCTCCATCAAGGTACAGCGAGGTCCATAGAGTTGATGTACTTGTCGCAGCTGAATTGAAGAGTCGACAGACGTGAGATAGGGCGAGAACTGGATTGATTCGAGGAGTCGAAGGAAGGAGAGCTTGTTCGTAGGATTGCAAGTCTTGATCATGTTGCTGCTTCGCGAGGTCGATGATATGAATGATGACCTCAACGGGTAGCTTCGAGATGTGGCTGGGCTGTGGGAGTAGGCAAAGCAGAGAGGGTGAGTTTAACAGGAGAGGAGGAAGAAGGAGAAGCAACGCACCGTGAGACCGCGGCTTCGAGGGCTTGACAGCATTCACTAGCCTTCTCGTATGCTCTAGGTCGAATTTGGGTGAGTTCAAAGTGAAGGGTAGCGAGGAAAGAAACGAAACTATAACTTCTCTTCCGACACGCAACTCCCAGACAACATGTAAGCTCCCCAGATTGACATAAGAAGACAAGACTGACTCGTAGCTATACAGGCTCGCACCTCCAACTGAAGGAAAGAACGATCATTCGCTCATTGAACATAAAGGAGATTCTCTGCATCCTGCAGCTCTCATCCCGGAACTCTGTCGTTCGTTCTACAAGCTCGGGTGGGTCACTGGTACTGGTGGGGGTATCTCGCTTCGAGATGGGTCAGTCGCATTTTCAATTCTTCACTCTCCTTCTCTCGCTCATCTTCAGCTCCCTCTGCTCCCGTAGTGAGAAAGTCTATCTAGCTCCTTCAGGCGTACAGAAGGAGCGTATCGAGTCAGAGGATATCTTCGTTTTGACCCTCAAGGTTCGTTGCATGTCTTCCCATCGCACTCTTTCTTTTAAAACTCAACTTCGTCAACGTAGGAACGAGACTTCCTTCGATGGCCTGTACACAAGCCTCTCAAGCAATCTCAGTGTACTCCCCTCTTCTACAACGCTTACGAACTTCGAGATTGCGGAGCCTGTATCCACGTGCGAAACTTCCCTCTTCCTGTTCTGCGATCTTTTCAGCTTACCTCGTCTCACCTCTCGATAGACTCACTCCCAACATGCGGTCATGGCAACTCTCCTCTGGCCCGGTAATGAGTTCCGGATATCGCATCAAGAAATGATCAAAGGCATGCGAATCGGCGGAATGGGAACTGCTCTGAGTTACCTCGATGAACTCGTCATTCCTATCATCGAGAACACTCCTCAAGAAGAAGATCTTGCGGCTAGTATGGAGAAGGTGAGCTTTCTCCGGCGAGTTTTCAGGCAGGAGGATATGCGAAAGTTGACGGTTTCTCTTCGATTCAGGCTATGCGAGACTATCCTGACGCCGTGCGCTACTTACTTTCCTACCTGGTTCTCGATACTAGAATTTGCTGACTGTCACCCTTACGCAGCCTGCTGTGCTCGTTCGTCGACATGGGACTTATTCGTGGGGAGCTGGTACGTTTTCACTCTTCAATCTCCTGCCCTCCAAGTCGAAGCGGTACCATCTACTTTTTCACGAATGAGCTGACTAGTATGATGTCACGCTGTCGACAGATTGGGAAAAGGCGAAAGGACAAGCCGAATGTCTGGACTACCTCCTCGAGGTTGCGGTCAAGATGAAGTTGGCTGGACTTCCCACGATCGGTCTGTAGATGAATTCGAAACATGAAGATTGGATCCAGCTATCTTGAAGGAGAGGACATTGGGGGGAGAGTGGAAGCTTGAGCAGGCTCTCGCTTGACTTTCTTCACGCTTTCCGCAACGCCCTCTATCATTGCTAGATAGCCGTGATGGGACCACTCCCCCCGGGTTCGGTTAGGATCAGACAGGAAGATGTAGAACTCATTGAGATTGCTAGAAAAGACAAGAACATTTAGAAGGCAAAAAGAAGGGAGACTGCGAGGTGAAAGTAGTTGGGGGAAAACTTGGGAAGCAGTGTTCGTGGAAGAAAAACAAATGAGAAGGAGGGGTGAACATTATACTGATTGACGAGGAAACAAGTAAAGAGGGACGGATATCGAGGAAGGGGAGTCGTGTGTCGATAAGGTGTTTAACAGCATCCTCCTGAAGATTGTTGACCGACTGCAGCACCTTTGCCGAGTTCGACAGCGGGTTTACTTCCAGTAGGTTGAGTGGCGGCAGTACTGTTTGAGCAGATAGTGCAAGGGAAAAGGGTTGTAAGAAAACGATCAACTTCCTTTAATCAACCCGAGACAATGCGAATGAAGTGGTTGCGTACCGATCCTTGATCTGTTTCGCCATTGTCAAGAAAGCCTGTTCAACGTTCGTAGCGTTTTTCGCCGAAGTTTCCAACATTGAGACTCCAATTTGATCCGCAAATTCTTTCGCTACGTTGTACTCGACGACCTTCTTCGAAGTCAGATCACTCTTGTTTCCGACGAGCAACTTGTTGACTCCCTCGCAAGCGTATCGATCGATTTCTTGTAACCATTGTTTGACGTTTGAGAATGTGTCGGCATCGGTAACGTCGTAAACAACGATGATTCCGTGTGCTCCTCGGTAGTAAGACGAAGTGATCGTTCGGAATCGTTCTTGTCCTGCCGTATCCCACTGCATTCTCTCCCCAAATTGTCAGTCGACTCTCGCTTCGACAGTCGATTCAAGAGATAATTCTCACGATTTGAAGTTTGACCGTCTTGCCTTCCAATTCGATAGTTCTGATCTTGAAGTCGACACCGATCGTAGAGATATAAGATTCGGTGTAGGTATCGTCTGCGAATCGAAGTAGGAGACAGGATTTTCCGACTCCTGAATCACCGATGAGGAGGAGTTCTACAATCGGAAACGGAACAAGTCAGTATGCTACATCTTTCCGATGCTTCTGAGAATCATCCAGGATCAAGGAGAGGGGAGGAGGAGACTGGGGGAAAATGAGGGGCTTGAGGAGAGGGGGAAAGTCGAAGGAGGAGAAAGGGAACAACTCACTGAAGAGTAGATCGTATTCTTGTTGCATTCTTGTAGTCTATAGATGTCTTACGATGGTTCAAAAGGAGAGAGTCGTCGAGAAGAGGGAGGAACGAGAACCGCGTCAGAAGGGGATCGAGGGGAGGAACAGGAAGGAGCGAGGCAAGTGAAGCGAGTCAGCTAGTCTTCTATCTGACATAGTCCAAGGCACTCACGTCAGAGTAATCGTTATGGAAGGAGGAGGAAGCGAAACCTCAAACTTCGGATCGACGTCGGTTCATTTCCCTCCTCTCATTCTACTCAAGCTCTGCTCAGCTTATAGAATGTCAGACTCAGTGCTAGATGATCAAGACTGTGCAACCGCCGCGATAGACTCCTCAACTCGACTCGTGACAGCGTACTCGCGACAAGACAGTTTACTTCAACAATCCAAGGAGAAAGAGATTCAATTGGCAGCTAGGAGACGGGCACGACACATAGTCGAACATTGGGATGAAATGGAGGAGGAACCGGAGGAGAGGCGGGGCAGGCTGGAGGGGAGGATTCAACAGTTGTCGAAGGAGAAGAGATCGATCCTACAGCGACAGACTATCGCTAGTGTAGCTGTCAGAGCGTGAGTACATTCCCTGTGATGCGTTAGACGAAGCATCTGTCGAAGAGAACTTACCGACCACTTTGTATTGTGCAGCCTCGACCTTTCTCATCTCACGAATTCGCTATCTCCCTCTCCTGATCCTTCACCTCGTCAACTGTGAGTCCGCTACAACTCTCACCGTCTGAAGTTAGTCGACTCCTAGCTCATCACTCTCTCTCTCTCCTGCTTCTAGCGCTCTCCAGCAACTCGTCAACGAAAGGGATTCTCTTTCTTTCTCTCTTCTCAAGCTGTCGAAGGACAAGTCCGAGATCACTTCGCGCAGTACACAGCTTCGGAAAAAGCTGATGAGTAGGTAGAATTCGAGTAGTAATCGTCTCCGACTCAGGATTAACTGACTCTCCTTCGCCTTCACAGGGTTGAATCGTCAAAACCTCGCGATGGCAACATCAATACGAGAACAAGCTGCCGCATCTGCGGATCCGACGTCTCTAGCTGACAATGGCTCAGCGCCGTCATCATCAGTTTCCTCGACTTTACACGAATTGTGAGCAATCTCGACGTTGTACAACTGTCCACTCTTCGCTAATCGAATCTCCGCTCGTCTCGACGTTCCTCCTTCGCGATACAGACAGCGAGACGAGTTGATCTTGACGACATCTCGACTCAAAGTCGTTTCCTTCGTTCTTCAGTCGCTTATCCACGAATCTGGAATCCTCTCTCACCGAGAATCGCGCTCTTCGCAAACTCGGACGGATACTGCTTCAACGCCAACAGATCCAGTTCCAGAGAGGCCAGAACATGGAATGCTTCGGCTCTTCCTGTTAGCGGGAGAGGATTGGGACGAATTCGAATGAATTTGTGATCGACTTTTTGCGAATTCTTACCACATGGCAATGGGTTACACGGCCCTCCAATCGATGCCCGCCGAGAGAACAGACCTCCCGTACCTCTCCGTAATCGACCCGGGGAACGCAGCAGATTCCCCCTCTTCGTTCCGTCCCCTTTGTCCTCCGGCGAGAAGTCCGAAGATCGGTTCGGTACGTCTCTCTCTCTTCCTCCCTCTATTCCTCTTCATCTTGCTGATCCCCGACAAGCTCTTTCGCCTAGTTCAACCGCCTCGACCGTCACCTGTTCGCAATCGTTTCGCCGCAACCTTTCAAACTTCGCTCTCGTTCTCTTACCTCGAGCTCCCACCCCTCAATCACCGACGACATGGGTTGCGGACAATCGATCGATGCCGAGACTCGACAACAGCAAATAGTGAACAAACAGATCGAGGACGAGCTGAAACGAGCGCGCAACGAAGAGAGTCGGACTTCAAAATTGTTACTACTTGGGGCGGGAGAGAGCGGGAAAAGTACCTTATTGAAGCAGATGAGATTGATGTAAGCGGAATGAAAGGCGTCGATACGAAGACGAATGTTGACACTTCCGGATCTTGTGCTTAGATACGCAGAACCTTATTCGAGAACGGAGAGGGAAGCGTATAGAGAAGTCGTATATGCGGGAACGCTACTCTCGATGCAGGTGCGTCTGTTTTCATCCGTTCTCTTGTCTTTCATCGAGACAAAGCTGACTCTTTAGATTTTCCTTCCTAGGCTGTTCTCCACGGCTATACTGTTGCTCAAATCTCACTACCAACACACCTCGAAGGTAGTGCTACGTTCATCGCTCACTATGCACCTGACGAAACTGTCGAAGAACGAACGGGAAACTTCAATTCTGCGGTTCGAGACGCTATTCGCAAGATGTGGGAGGAGGAAAATACGCAGCGAGTAGTAGCAATGAGTGCCAAGTTTCAACTGAACGATTCTGCTCGATAGTGAGTACAAGTTCCGCCGTTCCACCGCAGAGATGGACTGAGCATAGGGGACATCGTGACAGCTTCTTCGACGCTATCGATCGAATTGGAGCACCAAGTTACCTTCCGGACGATAACGACATTCTCCGCTGTCGTGTGAGATCAACAGGCATAGTAGAGGAGACCTTCGTTATCAAGCATCACAAACTGCGAGTGTTTGATGTTGGAGGGCAAAGAAGTGAAAGGAAGAAATGGATTCACGCTTTCGAAGCTGTCGATCAGTTGGTCTTTGTCGTCGCGATCTCTGAGTACGATCAGAGCCTGTATGAGGACGAATCAGTGAATCGATTGTCAGAAGCGAAGATGCTGTTCGAAAGCTTAAGTTCGAGTAGGTGGTTTGAACGTAGCTCGTTCGTTCTCCTGTACGCACTAACATTCCTTTCCCCACCTCGTCCTATTGCTCGGGTTGAGCTATCGCTAACGACCCTCTGTCAACAGATTGAACAAGATCGACATCTTCGAGCAGAAACTCAAATCGAATTCGTCTCCTCTCAAGCAATACTTCCCAGACTATAACGGAGGACCTCAAGATTTCCCTTCAGCATGCGCTTTCATGAAGTCCAAATTTGTCGCCCTCAATGCGAAACCCGATCGTCCTCTCTATGTCGTGAGTCCACTCCACCTTTCCTCGACTTCTGCTGTTGCTGACTCGATCTCTGTCGTTGTCAGCACCTCACCTGCGCTACCGATACGGGACAAGTTCGAGTCGTGATCGCTGCAGTGATGGACACTGTTCTCAACAAACTGCTCTCTGAGGTTGGATTGATGTAGACGCTTTCTCGCTCTGAGTCTTCACCTGTATGTTGTTGATAATCTATCGTTTCTCGTTCTCCTAAGAGTCACTTTGGCTGTGGGTTCTCAGGGAGATAGCAAGACGCGCTAAGCTTGATCAGAACAAAAGCATTGATTGTTCGCAACAACTACAAAAGTCCTGCTTGAGCTAGTGAGCTAGTGAGTACAGCTTCCATGACTGCCGCTAGTACTGGTCGAATCGAAGTCGTATCGGTTGCCTATTGAAAGAAGCGCGAGTCAGACTTCGCGAGTAAAGGGGATGCGAAGGGAAGTGAGCGAACGGTAGTGAAGTGTGAGAAAAGCGATCGTTCCTTGTAGCTACTATGTAGATTCCTGAACTTGGCAAGGAAGTAACGTTTGATGCAGTCGAGGTCGTCAACAGGTCCTCCGTAATCCCTGAGGTATGTACGAATCGAATCAGGGTTGTTAAGCGCTTTCTGTTCAAGGAGGTCGACTTTGTTGAGGCTATCGGTTTGTCAGATTAGGCCATGGATCCTGTGCGAAAGATGAGATCGAGAGAGGGCTTACAAGAGAACGAAGGATGTTTTGCGAAGCCACGGGGAGCTTGCGATAGATTCCCACAGCATCAAGGTTTCCGACATGCGAGGTTGTGTTTCGTCTTCATAGAGGAACTGAACTCCTGCAGAGTCAGCTTTCAGCAACTCGAAGACGATAGAAATCGAAACGAGCTCACTTGATCGTATTCTGAGATGGCAGCGACGAATATGAGCAGTCCACAGGTTTCGAATTGATGCAACCTGCGTAACAAGTAGGGGATCGTTAGCGAACTGGGTCGCTTCAGCTCAGCTCCATCGATGGACACGCTCCGAAAAAACGCTCACCATTTCTTTCTCTCTGACCTTTGACCGCCGACGTCGACAACCAGAAGTTTCACTCCGTCAACCGTGAATTGCTCCTCGGAAATCCCCGTTGTGCGAATTCTCACTTGCAGAATGTCTTGATCAGTCGGGAGGTAGTCGGGATGGGATAGTCGAGGGAGTTCGTCGAAAAAGCTATGAGTAGAACGGATCGTCAGCATTACCATTTGCCTCTGCTCGATCCGAGAGAAGAGACTCGCTAGGGTGCGGAATCGTTGAGTTGAAAACGAAAACTTTGCTTCATGACTTCCTTCGTCGCAGGTTCTGTCCACAGTGCTTGAATGGCTTTCGCAATCTCGGGTTTGAACTTTCCAGTCACAATATCGGTTGCGTCTTCCGGAACGAGGGATAAGAGGAAAGCAGCTTCGTCCTTGTGCTTTTCGGGGAAGGGTATGTCGACAACTTCAAACCCATTGATCGTTACCTGAGGAATTCAGTAACCTCGTCAGCCCAGCCTCGACGCACTTTGTGGCGTGGACTGACCTGCATGCTTTGTAGTGCATTCCCATATACGATCTCTTTGAACCTTTCCCGTTCTCCTTTCGAAAATGGTCGCGAGTACCTGCCGAACGATCGAAACTGATCAGAACGAGAACGAGAACCTCGTTCAATTCGATTCTACTCACGCCAATCGCATCTGCTTCACCACTGTCGACTTTCCAGATTCACCTATAGACGACGAGAAAGGATGGCGAACAGAAAGAGAAAGTTTCGTCAGGTTGCGAAAGAGCTCGCTCAAGAAGAAAGGAAAAGCTCTTACCAGGTCCCAGCATGAGGGTACGTATCGTTGAACTAGCGAGAATCGATAACGATGTCGAGGACCAGAGCAAACAGCCGTGTGTGGAGAGAGCGAGGTGGAAAGTTTCGAAAGAGGGCGAGCAAAGGAGAGAAACGGGAAAGAGGTTATGTCAGCTTCCACAGAGCTTCACAGATCACTCTTTCATACCCCTGACCAAGCTACTCACGCGAGTTCCTTCCTTGTCCTCTTGATCTCCTCCTCAATCGATTTACTTTCTGCAGACATGTGCGAACCAGAGCTTGTTGATGCTGCACAACCCATTCCTTGTTATATGTATAGACTATGTACCGGTGTTGTCGCGAAATAGAAGCTGGTAAGAGAGAAGAGGAAAGGAAGAGAGGAGGGAAGAGGAAGGGGAAATTGGAGAGTTGGAGAACTTTTCCCTTCTTCACGATTTCCAAATTCGGGCTCGAAGACCTTTGTAAGAGCGTACCTCAGATCCATCGAAAGTAGACACCTCGAGTCGATTCGAACTCGAACAAAGTTGAATCTGTTTTGTTGCGATGGCCTCGCGAACTTTCGACAAAGCTCGCTCCTTTTTTTTTGGGTCGGCCATTGTTCCCGGACGTCTCTCAAGTGGTACTCCGAGTGTATCGATGAAAGCCGAAAGTTAGCAAGGTGAGCCAGAGGCAGAGGAGAGAAGCTTTTCGCAAAAGTTGAGCCTGCTCGAACACGAACTCGCAGAGAAGCAGGCAATGAGAGTGAACGAGAGTCTTGTATCGAACAACAACCCTTTGACCAGTATGCTATACAAACGCAGAGAGACGAACAAGAACGATAGAGATAAAATAGACAGACAAGCACCAATTTCGTGACGGAACCAACTCCTTCTTTCCTCCGATCAGCGTCTAAACGGACTCCTTCTCGTTGGCGTCCTCGATCCTTTCCTCCGAGGCTGAAGGCTTGAGGTATTGGGGGTTCCTCATGGAATCGAGTTGGTTCTCGCGTTGCAGCTGTGAGGAAAAAAAGTCAGTTTCGCTTTTTCAGAAGTTTAGAAAAGACAACTCACCTCAGCCATGACAACTTTCTGCGCTCGCCAGGTGTTCTTCTGAGCCCAGAGCCTGTCCATCGCCTCAAGTGGAATCCCCTTGGTCTCAGGTAGAAGGAGGACGATGAAGGGAATCGATAGAACCTGCATCGTCGCGAAGAAAAGGTAGACTCCGAAGCCTCGGTTGCCCATTCGAAGGAACATGGTGGGAGTGGCGCGCGAGATAACGAAGTTCCCTGTAGAGTGATAGAGTAGGGTCAGCGAGCGAAGGTGAGAGGAAGAGAGAAAGAGAACGCACAGAGCCAGTTGGAGGAAGCGGCGAGACATTGAGTAACTTGGCGAACAGCTCCAGGGAAAGCCTCCGAGTTAACGACCCAGGGAGTACCGTTCCATGATACGGCGTAGAACGCGGTCCAAAGGTAGAAGAAGAACATGCACGCGACTCCACCGGAAGAGAGGTCACCAGTTGGGACAGCAGGGATGTTGGCGGCAGAGAGGTATCCTCCAATGATGTACATCGAGATAGCACCACCGACAGATCCGACGAGGAGCTGCAGAAAGGGAGAGAAGGTCAGTCAACAGATCGAGAGAGACGAAGGAAAGAATTCGAAGCTCACGATTCCACGACGTCCAAAGTGATCAATGACGAAGAAGCACCAAACGAGAGCAAGGACAGTCTTGATAACACCAAAGATACCGGTAGTGAGGAGACCAGCGCTAGTACCGGCGACACCGATCGAACGGAAGAAAGTAGGAGAGTAGTAGTTGATGGCGTTGATACTGAAGAGATCGAGTGTGTCAGCGGTGAAACACAAGAGCGTCAGATAGGAAGTGCAAGCTCACCCAGTTCCGTTCTGCCACATGAAGAGAGAAGTAGTGATGAGCATTCGACGGAAGAGGAATCCTTTTCCAAAGACTTGACGGAAAGGTGCCCAGAATCCGGATCCGACAGCGGTACGGTCGTGCTCGACTTGAACGTCAATCTCGTTGATCTCGT
>Ga0308169_10001727_pt1 | contig 24613 bp, 27 predicted proteins | sample PhyBR1_2_FD_202139 | JGI IMG/M metagenome (GOLD analysis project Ga0308169, IMG submission 202139) | Phyllosphere microbial communities from UC Gill Tract Community Farm, Albany, California, United States - DLSLSB.R1 | ecosystem: Host-associated > Plants > Phyllosphere > Unclassified | place...
TAATTTATTTTATTTACAGAAATATATTATAATTATGAATAAATATTTAATTATATAAGGTATTAATATGATTACTAGTTTTGTACCTAAATATTGTATTATAAATTTAAAAGAAGAATTATATGAAAAACTACATAGTATATTATTGTATAATAAAATAAGTAAATATAATCGAGAAGAAAAAATTATTACAATGCTTTTAACAAGTAATAATTATTATAATTCAGATGAAAATCATGCAATAATTACTAATTACCAATTAATTTTTGAAAAAGAATTTCTTGAACGTGTATGTTTTAAAATATTTGATTTATCTTTAAATTATCATACTGAAATAAATTACATATACAAAGATAAAGATGAAGTAAATATAGAAATCATTATAAACTTTAATAAAATACTGGAGAATACCAATGTTTTTAACGTATGAACACGCTAATTTATATTTATTAATATTAACTTTTAGTATTTTAATTAGCGGCATAAGTTTAGTTTTTATAAACTTACACAAATATATTTATAATTTATTTGTAATTAGTTTCATTAGTTCTATGATAACTTTCTTTTTAATGATAATTCTTATTATTAATTATTGGATTATAGTATATTAAGACATAATATTAGCTAAATTAAGGATATGGTATGATATGTTTCCTTTAATATTTAAATCTGATATTAAATATCTTAAAAATAAAAGAATAAAAGAATATGATATTGTATCAGGCGGATACAATATTTCTAAAGCAGAAGGATTAGTAGAAGATGAAAATCTTCAGTTAAAATTAAATAAATCTGATAAAAAACAACGACAAATTTTATTAGGTTTATATGCAAGAGATAATAAAAACTTTACAAAAAATTTACATGAAGGTTTTAGAAAATATGTAAATGCATTTATTGTATTAAATGAAATAAATGAATCTAATGTTATTGCTATTAACAAAGATTCAGTTTTACTTTATAATAGTAATATTAACAGATTGAAATTTAAGAATGTACATTTTACATGTAGAGGTGAGTACACTAGTTATCTTAAATTAGGTAATTTGCAATTTTTCTATAGCTCAGTGACAAAGGAAAAATTAATTAAAGGTATTACTATTGATTCAATGGAAGAAACTTTACTTGAAGAAGTATTTACTGTACTTGCTTTGGCTGAAGCTAATCCAAGAGAAAAAGTATTTAAATATTTATATGATTTAAGACAGTCATATGTAAAGAAAGAATTGACTAATACTTATTATAAAGAATTAAGTGCCAATAATGGTTATAAATTTGATAGAGTTGTAGCCGGAATGCAATTTTATGCAGACAATGTAACCGAAGATGATGTAATATTTGATCAACTAGATATTACATATAATTATAAAAATATTCTTATTCCATTATGTGATATTTTTATATAAAAGTTCCCTATACCAATGAGGTATAGGGATTCTTTTTTTTTTATTCTTTTTCTATTGAATTATTATATAATACGCCTTTATTGTATTCAATACCAGCTTTAACAGTCAAAATTGTTAGCTGGCTTACAATAAAATCTATAATACCGTTTTCAGTTTTATAATGCAGCAATAGATTATAGTAATAATCTGAAATATTATTCAATACTCGATTACTTTCTTCTTTAATCATTTCTGTAATTGCAGAATCATTAACAGGTGATTTTTCTAGTCCACTAAATCTACCTTGAATAGCAGTAAATGAAATAGCAATATCATCAATTAAAGATGCAAAATCTTCTTCAAACCGACAATGAAAATTGTTTAATGGTTTAAAAGTAGTCTCTACTTCTTTATCATTTTTATCTTTTCGGCTAATACCAAACATTATTCATCGTCTCCAAATTCATCACTCAATGATTTACGTTTTTTAATAGAAGGAATAGTTTTATTAACTGTTTTAGGCGTAGTTAATTTGATATCATTTTCATCTTCATCCAATTCAATAATATCATCTTCTTCATCTTCATCTAAATGATCATCATTATCTTCAATTTCAATAGCTTCAAAAGAAGCTTCTTGAGGTTTATTATTTTTAGAAGCAGTTACTAAAGGATTTTCCATAGGCGCATCTTCATCATCTTCTAATGGCGGAGCTGGAAGAGCAACAATTTCCATATCTTTGTCATCATAGTCAATATAAAGTTCTTCTTTAACTTCAAGAGCCAAACGTTTTCTATGAAGAACTGCGTCTTTAGTAGTTTTTCTTAATCTAGTAATTTTTTCATAATGATCATCAGTGAGATAAGGTTTATACCTATCAAAGAATTTTTCATAATCTCCAAAGACTTCTTCTTTATGAATAAAATAATGACCATTATGCATCATTTGATGCGCAGTAACAGTTAAAGGTACTAATCCAATTTGATTATTAAAATGAGCTTCCATTACTTCATTTGCAATACTTAAACGAGAAAAATCTTCACCTAAGCTTACTGCTTTAACTAAAATAATATCAACTAAATCATATAATGTAAATGGAAAATGATGCATTTCAATTTTAATATGCTTTGCAATATCTTCTGGAAGAATATTCATAAGCGTACAATAATTTAATTCAGCATCAGTTTTAAGATATCTAATATAGTTTCTATATTCTTGAGAAGTACGAATAATAGCTTCTATATTTTTAATTAATTTTTCTTTAGTTTTTTCATTATTCAATAAGTCCAAGTCATCAAAATAAGATGCTTTTCCGTATAATTCGAATAATGGTTCAAATTTTTGCTTAGCCATTATTAGACCTTTTTAGAATTTTGTTTTATAATTTCTTGTAATGCTTTTACATTAGTATTTAAATCTGTAGTAACTTCTATAGTAAAATTACTAGTATAAATAATTCCATTAGATAATGTTACACTAGCAATTAATACAAATTCTATATTTGTAATATTAGGAGGTACATATTTAAAAATTTGATAATTCGTTCCTAATGGTACATCATTAAATGATTTTACATTAAATATTTTTTCATTATCCATTTCTATATAAGAAATACTTATAGGAAATAAACCTACTGAATTATCAGCTTTAAAAGTAATGCCATTATCTATATCGCTATCCGTTTTATAAGTACTAGGGATATGATTAGCTAATATTTGTACTTTATATGATTCAATAATAGGAGGTGCTATTGGAGTAGGTACAGGCGCAGTAGGATCACTAGATGGAGCAGCGGCTGGAGCACTAGGTATAAAATAAATATTTAAATTTATTGGTTCATTTTCATCATAAGTATTTAATAATGTATTAGGTAGTACATTCCAACTACCGTACTCAAACTGATCCATCTTCATTTTCCTCTGTTGAAATTTCTTCTTCCTCAACAGTATCTTTATGGACGCCTAATTTTTTAATTATACCTGATTTATTTTCAAGAGATTTAGTTTCTACTAATGCTCTTACAATTTCAAAATCATAGTCGGAAAAATAATCTTTATAATTATTATAAAAAATTTCCCAATGACCAGAAATTTGTGTACGAAGTATATTAAGCTGACCCATATGAGCTAACTCATGCATAGACACAGCTAAAGGAACTAAGCCAATATTACCTTTAATATGAGTACGAATAACTTTATCGGCTACAATAAAAGTAGAAACTTTTAAACCTTGTACAAGCATTTTTTTAGTAATTACAGAGCAAATAGTATAAAGATTAAAAGGAAAGTGATGTAATTGAATTTCAGCATCACAAGAACTTACATTAGCTAAAAATGCGTCATTTGAGTATGCTTCTTCTTCTCTTAAACTAGTTAACCACATTTTATAATCTTCATTACCACGCACTGCTTTCTCAACTGCTTTAATAAATTTAGAAAAATAAGATTGGTCGTAATTAGGGTCTAAATACATAGTTAATGAATACGGTTGATTTTCACTATATATTTCTACATTATCATCTTCAGCTGGAATATTAGCTACATTGATGCTTACTACAGTTGATTCTGATTCTATAGGTTGAATTTCTTTTTTCTTATTAGACATATAAAAAACCTATTTAAATATATTAAATTATTAATAAACTAAAGTAATGTTATAATTAGAAATTTTTATATATAGATATCATATAAATTATACAATATATAAAAAATATCTATATTTGTATAATAAAAAATTTAATAACAAAAAATTAGATAATTTAAATATTATTTTATTGATATATTATTTTTGTGATACTAATTTATATTAGTGAACTGTTGTTACATAATAAAATCATTTATCAATCATCATAGGATTTAATCATGACTTTTAAAGTAATTCTTTTCAAATTTGGTGCAGATAACAATACTGATTTAAACCTCGTTTTGAAACCTTTTGCAAAAGAAAAAAATGGTTATCTACCAATGTATATGCGTGAACTATTTAAAGAGCCGCTAAGCAATGGTGTAACTATTGAAAAAAGTCGTGTTGAAAAAAGCCATAATTCAACTCGTCGCATTAATACTGAAAATTTTTATACGCCTATGTATTGTACAAATATGGCTATTTTCTACGGTATGCAAAAACAAATTGAACTCCTGCATGCACTGCACGATGACAATGATGATTTTGTTCTTGGTATTGCAGATGCTCGTCTGTTTTCACTTCGTGCTATTTCTAACCTTAAAGGCATGATTAAAAACATGGGCGGTGTGTTAGAAGGTGAAACAGATTTCAAAGTAAATAAAACTCCGTTGTCAAAAGTAAACGGTTTTAATGATGAAATTTCTTTCACACAATGGTTAAATGACAGGTTGCATTCTGATAATCAGCCTCCTGTAAAAACTTCTGAAATTCTTTTGCTTGAAAATAGTGAAGAAGCTGAACCAGATATTAACGATGAAATTTCTGGTACACCTCCTAGTGAAGAACAAAAAGCAGCACTTATTGCAAAATTTGCTGGTAAGAAACCTTCTAAATCAGCACTAGATTCTAAAAAAGCTTTGATGCAACAAAAAGAAGTTGTTGAAGAAGTTTTGGAAGAAACAGAAGAAGAACCACCTGTAGATGAAAAACCTAAACGTGGTCGTAAAAAAGCAGTTAAAAAAGAAAATGTAGTTGAAGAAACAGAAGAAAAATCAGTGACACCAGTGAAACCTAAACGTGTTGCTAAAAAAGTAGTTACAACTGAAGTTACCATTGAATCTAAACCTGTTAAAAAAGCAGTTAAACCAAAGAAAGCTACTAGTTAAATAATTTCATTATTTAATAGATAATACCCTATACCTTAATTGGTATAGGGTATTTAACTTTCTTTTTTTTTTAGTTAAGCGATACTTTACTACCATCCAATACTATACTAGCTCCACCACTATTACTAGTAGAAACTTTACCGTCTTTCATTAAAGTCTGTGATCCGTCACTACATTTAACACTAACACTGGCTTCTTTATCATTTAAGGCTACAGAATGACCACCTGTACTAGTAGTAGTTATAGCTTGATTTTTATCATCCATAACCATACTATGTTTACCAGTAGTAGTCATAGAAATATTTTGATTTTTATCATCAAGAATTAACTTATGTCCTTTTTCAGTAATAGCTGTGATGTTTTGATTGGTTTGATCAATCACAATATTGTGATTTTTGCTAGTATGTAATAATATTTGTTGCACACCTGCACTGTTATCTACAGTTATACAAGTACCATCTGCCATTTTCATACCATACTGTCTAGTACCACCATTTTCATTATAGTAAATAGTAGTACCGTCTTTAAAAGTATCAATAACATGAATATTTGGTTTATTACTAGGATTAAATTGATCTGATGTAGCACCAATAGTATCCATAGCTGCAGCATCACCATTTAAAGTAGGTGCATAAGGTTTATAATAACATTTACTAGGATCACCATCTTCAAAGAAAACATATACAGTATCATTTACATAAGGCACTCTAGAATTACCAGTATGACCTCTTACAGGTCTAGCCCAAAAATGATTAGACGTACTAATTGAAGAATTTATACCAGCACTAACTTCTTTATTTTGTAAACCTTCTTTATCAATGCTAATTGATTTTTTAGTAGCTGTAGGTTTTACAGGGTCAATACTAGGCATTAATTTTGGTATTACAACTGCTATGCGACTTTGACCTTTAGGATCAGTCCTATCTACTACAATTGCTCTCATGTCTTTTGTAGTATCTATTTCACCGTATTGCTTATCTAAAACAGACATATATAGATTACCTATTAAATTAAGATAAAATTCTAATATTTTGTTGACAAATCAAAAATATATTATAATTTTGATATCTTTAATACAATACAAGGTAAATAATAAATGCCATTAGGATTACCTAGAAAAAAAGTTCTTAAAAAGAAATTTATTGATCCAGATACACCATTAACAGATAGAGCAGTTGATTTAATTGCATTAGCTAAAGCTAGAGAATGGGAAGAAAATAACACTTTTACGGCTACTGAAGAATATGAAAATTCTGCTAGCGATGAATCTTTGTTTTCGTATGAAAATATTAATCGTATTTGTTCTGGTCTACCGTATCCTTTAACTGATGAACAGTATGATGTATCTAAAAAATTAGTACATTGGATTAGAAACGATTGCAATAAAATAATCACTAATCCATATCAAAAAGCACCTTTTAAAAGATTGGCCGGGTTTGCTGGTAGCGGTAAAACTGCAATTATATCATGGTTAATTACAGAAGGTTATAGTTATTTTCCTCAAAATGTTAAAAACAAAGCAATTGCTATTTGTTCATTTACATGGAAAGCTGCATTAGTATTACAAGGTCGCGGTATTAAAGATGCATGTTCTATACATTCTATTTTTTACGAAGTAGAAGGTGTAAATGACGGAAAACCGTATTTTACCAGAAGAACTAAAGAAGAAATCCAATCAGCATATTCATTAATTATTGTTGATGAAGCTTCAATGGTAGGTAGTAGTCTTCGCGATGATTTAGAATATTATGGTGTACCGGTATTATATGTAGGTGACGCTGGTCAGTAAACGTGTAGCTGACTTTAAACTTTCTTAATTGCTGGAAATCCTTTATATAGGTAATCAGCAGCCAAGCATCTATAAGATGAAGGTTCAACGACTATCGAAAGCATAACAAAGACTAAATTCTTTGTGAAGAAGCTAGTAGAGTAGGTATCAAGTGATACCAAAATAGGAAGCAGTGTATAAAGGTTATACATTGAAGATATAGTCTGATCTAATATGAAAATATTAGCAATAGTAATTTAACGAATTACTAATAACATAATGTACCACCTATCGAAGATGAAGGTTATGATATTATTAACGGACAAAAAGTTAAAAAGCCTGAATTTATGGCTGAAGCTGAATACCGTTTAAATGAAATCAACCGTCAAGCAAAAGATTCACCTATTATTCGTTTATCTATGGATATCCGTAATGGTAAAAAAATACCATACGGAAAATATGGTAAATTTGTACATAAAATTAATGCTGAAGATTTAGAAGACGAATTATTACTTAAAGCTACTAAAATAATTTGCGGTAAGAATGAAACTCGCAGAAACGTTAATAAGTATATTCGTAAACTTTTAGGTTATAATATTAAATCTATGCCAAATGCTAATGAGCCTATTATTGGCACTGGTAATGTTTTACCCAGATTATTATTTAACGGGCAAGAATGGTCTGTACAAAATGATGTATCCAATTATAAGTTAGTGGATAGTAAAAACGTAAGCATTCGTTTAATTAATGAAATTAATGAAATTCGTTATGCTAAGTTAATTTTCCCTGAAGATAATTTATACAAAAGTGAAAAGAAAGGATTCATCAGTGAATTTATTAAAGAAAATGAATTATACCCTGTAGATTATGGATACGCTATGACTTGTCATAAAAGCCAGGGTAGTTCTTATGAATTTCCTATTGTATATACAGAATATCTTGGAAATAAAGAATTTATGAAACGTTGGATGTACACAGCTGTTACACGAAGTAGTAAGAAACTTATTATTGTAGAAAATTAATTGTATTAAATATACGAGAAATTAAAATGTATAAACTTTTAACTGATAAGGAAAACCATGCTAAGATTCGTGTAAAAATTTCACCTTCAAAGTTAATAATAGAAAATCCAATTGTATTGAATTTTTATGAAGATTTAGATACACCTTCTACATCATTTGATATGATTGGTTCCATTATGGAATCTATTGAAAACATAATGAATTTACATTCAGTAGAAATGAATAGTGTACGTATTAATATTAATTTCGGATTTGATTTCATTGATCATCCAGTAATTAGTGAACTCAATACATTACTTATTAATGCTACTGAATGTATCATTAGTACTTATTTAACTGATGACGATATTAAGGATTTTATTAGTGATGCATTGCATTACTTTTATTCGATATCATATGAATTAACAGAAGACGATGAAAACAAATTTAATCAATTCTTTAATGAATTTTTTAAAGATGATAAAAAACATGATAACTTTAGAGTGGCTAAAAAATTACTAATTGCTAGATTTATTACTGAATGGACTATGTTTAAAAATAAAAATAATTTAATAAGTTATATTAGTGATTTTATAAGTAAAAAATATACTGTTAAAAAGTATGGAGCTAATGTTTATTCTACCACATATATGCGTTATATTTTTAATAGTTTATATGAAAGATATTTATTTAATATTAAAACCGTATAATAATATAAATCATGCACATATAATTTATGTGGTAATGGTTGATAAAGACCAGTTCTGTATCAACTTCTGTATATGTTATATTCAATTTTTCATCCAACGATTTCCCCTTGCAAAAATCGGATGAATTTTAATCCCTATACCTCAATGGTATAGGGATATTTTTTTTTATTTAGTTCTAGTAGGTTTGTATGTTCCATTATGTAAATCTTGTACATACGGTATATACTTTTTATGACGAATTCGCATTATATTATAAGGATATTCTCGGTTAATCTGATAAAAAGATTTACCATATCCTTTATATGGAACTTTAGATTTAGTAGAATACTTTTCAATATTACCCCACCAAAGATTTTCATTACATCCTTTGGTAGCTTTACAAATAGCTCTATCTTTAATAATCCCGCCATAACCTCCGTTATAACAAGAAAACATCATAGCATATCTATCATCAACTTTACCCGCCCATTTAACTTGATTCCAGCAAGTACGGTTCAGTGTAAACATGCCAATAAATTGATAATAAGCATTAAATCTATCTTCATATTTCCATGCTGCCAACTTACTATTCTGTTTCTTTAAACCTGTAAAATTATTAAAAGATTTAGTAATAGTAATTTGAGGAATACCAAAACCGTATTCTCTACTAGTTTTTAATTCAGTAGTAGGATTCCAACATTTAAATTTAGAAGCACATGATTCTTGTTCAGCTTGACCAGCAAAGTATTCAGCTTTATTAGCTTGTGAAGGCCAATCATTAACTAAAGCATCTTTAAATTTTGGAAGAGATTCTTTAAATTTTGTATCATTAATTACATCATACGCAAATGCTGTGTTCATAAATAAAATACAAAATAGAAATATAATTTTTTTCATTATTTTATTCCTGAAATATAAAATAGGGTAAAGCTTTTCAGCTTTACCCATATACTTAACGAATTTGTGCTAACTGAATAATCTGTACCAAGAAATACAATACAGCAGCAATAACAATAGCTGACGCAAGTGCTTCTTCACGCGCTTTATGATAAAGCTGTAACAGTGAAAATTCAGGAATAATAAGACCTTTAATTACGTGGCCAAAATATACTGCAAGAGTAGTAATAGCCAGTGAAGTAATCAGTCCATTAAAAGAAGCAGGATCACTACCAAGATAAAGCCAAACAAAAATCACTACTGGAGGAAGAAGCATAAGTTCTTTCCACCATACAAAGCGAACTTCAGGTTTTTTAAACTTTTTCTTTTTAGGAGCATCTAGCTCTTCTTGTACAACATCTTTATTTTCATCAGACATGATATCAACCTATTATAGTTATAATGTAAATATTATACATATACTAATAATAGGTTAATTTTTTAATCATGAAAATTATTTAAAACTTTCAAAATTATCCCAAGTTAATTCATTAATATCAGTATTTTTTTCAGCTTTATCAATGAATGCAAGGATAGCAAGACGTTTATTTTTAAGAGCATTAGTAAAATTAATATATGCTTGATAAAGACCAAGAGTACCATCTGCATCAAGAGTATACGATGTATTGAATTTATCATTCAATACATAAGAGAATGGACTACCGCTCATTTTAGCCATCATAGCCATTACCATTACACCATTATTAAGATCATTAACATCTTTAGCGGTTAATACCCATGAAGTATTGTCATACTGGAATGGATACTGCTGCGCATCAAGATATTGAGCAGCAATCTGGGATTTCTTATATTCTTTATAACGAACCAAAGTATATACAAGGTAAATAGGTTTACATACTGGATAACCAAGTTGTTCATCATAATAAATAACAACATCTGGTTCTTGACGCTGTTGCATCAAAAGTTCCCAATAAGCTTTACTAATGCGAATATATGGTGCAGGTACAGAACTAATAGGAATACCAGAAACTTCGTACCAATCTCCTTTAGGAATAGAATAAACAATATTTGATTCAGGGTCTACTTGATTAGTTGCGTTAGTAACACTTGCAGTTACATCGCGATTTTCTTCATTTACAATAATTTCATCAGACATTTTTAAATTTCCCTTAAAATTTAATTACATTATAAATAAGGATACGGTTTCCCGTATCCTTATTAGTTTACTACAATTTACTAATTAGCAATATTCATAAATAAGAATAATACCGTCTGCACCTTTTTGTGAATATTTAGCATTGTATGCAACAGGCACTGGATTATTTTTATCATAAAAGTTACAAGTACCAGTACCACCAGCACCATAACCGGCATTATTAGCGGTTCCGTTCTGGTCTCCAGTATTACCTAATAAGAATGAAGTACCGCTCATACGACTTTTACCACCGTTACCGCCAAGTTGTCCTTGCATTCCTAAGAAACCCCAACCGCCAATATCACCACGAGCATATTCAATTAATTGGAAATTAGCTTTATTAACCCACACAGAATCCGAACCACTTGGTGGAATAGTCATCATAGAGTTACCATATGGTGTAGTAAAGTAATCTTCCGATTTACGATATACATTGCTATTAGCATTACCACCTTGACCACCTTTAACAGTTTCTACATCAAAGATAGTATTACCGCCAGCTTTACCATCAGAGCCAATAACACTAGCCCCGCCAGCACCTACTGTATATGCAAAAGTATTCCAAGTAGCACTTGCTTTAGTAACAGCAAATTTGTAATAATTACCACCACAAGCACCAGTGCCTGCATTAGAACAAGTATTAGCATCTACAGCAGTTGGAGAACCACCGGAACCACCGCCACCAACCATTTCCACTAATAACATTTGTACATCTTCACCTGGAGTATAGTTACCGCTACCAGCAGTTAAACGTATAATACGTTTAAGACGTCCAAAGAAGTTAATAGTATCTACTTGTGGAGCAGAAATACTTACTTTACCACTAAAGGTTACATCAGAACTTACAGTTTTAAGTGCAGACATTGAAGTAATGTCAGCATTAGCGCCAGCAAGAGCAACGTTTTTACCATGAATAGTAGCATATACTTCATCGAGTTTAGGTTTTAATTCTTGTACAACAGTAGTAAAATCGGCACTAGAAGGCATTGCAGCAGCATCATATGCTTTAATACGATACATCATAGCAATGTTTCGTGGACGAGAAGCACCTAAACCAGCAGGCCATGAATATGAATTAAGATCGCTAATATCAACAGATACTTTTGCTTCATTGACACTAGTAATTTTAATATTAGGGTAATCAGCAGCAACCATTCTATCGTAACCAGCATTACCACGGCTATAAGTATTAGCTTTTCCACTGTCTGCTGAATCTGAACTAATAATACTAGAAGTATTTAAAGAGTCAAGAGTAGGATCCATAATAGCTATAGAACCTTTCTGCCAACTACCAAATGATCGACTAGTGTTAGTTTCATTCAAATCTGTACCACGACCATTATCCCAGCCACGAATAAATTCACCACGGAGTTCTGGTAAATTAAAGGTGGTAGAGCCATCACCAGCACCATAAGTAGTACCAATTGCAGTAAACAAACCAGGATATGAAGTACGACTAATAGCTGCACCGTTACATTCTAACCATCCGGCAGTTGCAGTTTTAGTAGCAAATGCCAATACTGTACCTAATGGTACATACGACATATTGTCAGTAGTAACAATACGTGTCCATGCAGTCCATGTAGAACCATTATAAACACGAGTATAAGTGGTATTTTCAGTATAGTTAACGTAGCTTTGTGAATAGCCAGCTGTACCAGCACGTTTAGTTTCAAATGTACCAGAATAGTCAGTAATACCAGTATATAATACAGGGAAATTGCTTAAACCAGTAGTGCCTGTAGCAACAATCCACAAACCAATACCAATACTATTAGCATTTTTATCTGGAATTAAATCATATGCTTTATAAATTGTTTCAGCAGTAATAGCCAAATTAGCGCGAGTAGTAACTGGATCACTAAAAGTAGGAGCTACATCAAAATTAACAACTGATTTAATTTTAGTAAGAGCGCCTAATGAAGTAATATCGGTATTATCGCCAGCAAGAGCAACGTTTTTACCATGAATAGTAGCATATACTTCATCAAGTTTAGGTTTAAGTTCCTGAACTACTGTAGTAAAATCAGCACTAGAAGGCATTGCCGCAGCATCATATGCTTTAATACGATACATCATAGCAACGTTTCGTGGACGTGTAGTAATCCAGTTTGATGTACCGTTAAAAGTCCCTCTTTGACCAGTGCTGGCTTTTAGATTAGCATCTGACGGGTTAATATTTGTATTAGTGTTACCTTCCGTAGTAGGCTGTTTTCCCTGCCATTGTGCAAGAAGACCACTAGTAGCAATACGACCAATAATAGATGTATCATCATTACCTTCACCACCATTCCAAACTCTACCATTAGGATATTTTACTCCAGCATTAGCAGCAAATGTAGAACCTGCAACTTGAGTTGTTTCAGTATCACCATATGCATAAGAAAGACCGATAGCAGATGTCCAATCTCCACTAATATCACTACCTAAATAATCTAACATAGCGGTACGCAATAATGTACTTTGTTGGAATCCGCCGAAAGTACGAACTGTATAATCTATATTTTTATCTACACCGCGTCCATTGTCCCAACCACGAATAAATTCACCACGTAAATCAGGAATATTAAATGTAGTAGTTCCATCACCAGCACCGTATGTAGTACCAATAATAGCAAAGAGTCCAGCATACGTAGTACGACTAATAGCAGAACCATTACATTCCAACCAGCCACTAGATGCAGTTTTTGTAGCAAATGCTAATACAGTACCCAATGGTACATATGACATATTATCGGTAGTAACAATACGTGTCCAAGGAGTCCAAGTAGTACCATCTGTAACACGAGTATATGTAGTATTTTCTTTAAAGTTAATATAACTTTGAGAAAGACCTGATTGACCAGCACGTTTAGTTTCAAATGTACCAGTATAATCAGTAGTACCGGAATAAAGTACAGGGAAGTTAACAGCGCCAAGTCCATCAGCTTTAACTGTCCATAAACCAATCCCAATATTAGTGGCATTCATAGTAGGTACAATATCATACGCTTTATAAATGGTTTCCGCTGTAATATTAAGATTTTTACGTGTTTTTTCAGAATCAGTAAAAGTAGGAGCTACATCAAAATTGACAATAGAGGCAATATTAGTCAATGCATTTAATGATGTAATATCATTATTACTACCGGCAAGAGCAACGTTTTTACCTTGAATAGTAGCATATACTTCATCAAGTTTAGGTTTAAGCTCTTGAATAATAGTAGTGAAGTCAGCAGATGAAGGCATTGCCGCTCCATCGAAAGCTTTAATACGATACATCATAGCGATATTTCGAGGACGCGAAACTCCTAAAACACCACCTTGGTCAGTATTAGCTCTTGAATCATAAAATGCACTACCTTGAGTTGGTGAGAACCAGTTTACATTATAAGTGGTATTATTAATTAAAACTTTACCATTGGAAAGATTCATCATCATTAAACCAGTACGGTCATTACCAGCTGAATCATATCCCCAATAAGATCGTCCATCACCAGCCATATTATTAATTGCAAAAGGAACTTCTGTAGATGAGCCATCATCACCTACTTGTAAAGAACCTTTCTGCCAACTACCAAATACACGCGGTGGATTAGTTGCAGTACCATTAACAGTTTTGTAATCAAAATCTACACCACGACCGTTATCCCAACCACGAATAAATTCGCCACGAAGATCAGGAATATTAAATGTAGAAGTACCGTCACCTGCACCATAAGTGGTACCAATAAGTGTAAACAATACTGCATAAGTAGTACGACTAATAGCAGCACCATTACATTCCAACCAACCAGATGTAGCAGTTTTAGTAGCGAATGCAACTACGGAACCAATTGGAATATAAGACATATTGTCAGTAGTAACAATACGAGTCCAAGGTGACCAAGAATTTGAATATACACGAGTATAAGATGTATTTTCTAAATAGTTAGTATAGGTTTGAACATAACCCATAATACCTGAACGTTTAACTTCAAATGTACCACCGAAATCAGTACCGCCTGAGAATAGTGTAGGAAAGTTACTTAATCCAGTAATATTATCATTTACAGTCCAAAGTCCAATACCAATGTTATTGGCATTTTTATCTGGAATAGCACTGTAAGCACTATATACTTTAGCCGGTGTAGGTTTATTAGTACCATTGTCATAAATTCTAGACCATGTAGTCCATGTACTATCTTTACCATTACGAACGTATGTAGTATTTTCACTAAAACTATAAAATTCTTGTTTTTTATTACCTGGATTAGCTTTACCGCTAGGAGTAGTAGTAACAATACCTGTAAAGTTACTAGAAATATCCAATGGTGGTAAATTACTAGGCGGAGTTAAAGTATTATCTAATGAATAAGTACCATTAGGTGCATCATTAAGATCTTTAACTACAGTAGGTAACAAATCAACGGTACCAATTACATCATTAGTAGTAGGTTTGTTATCAGGCGAGAATACACGGTTATTACCTTCATAAAAAGCACCCGGAATGACAAAGTTACCTTTAGTAGAATCATATTTAGCAACTTTTCCACCTGAAGTAATAGTAATACCATCTGAAGTTACATTAATAACTCCATTATCAGTAGAACCATCTTTACTTTTGAAAGTAATAGTGCTGTTACCACTATCGTCAGCATACACTGTAATTGAACCGCCAACACTGATTTTATCACCAGTAAACATTGGACGTGCCCAAGAACCCCAAGTTTTAAGAGTTTTATTATATGCGCGAGTATATACGTATCCACTAGCAGAAATATACATCTGTAAAAAATCATCAGATGAAGTTGCACTACCTTCAAAATCTGCACCACCAAATACTAAAAGTGTAGCAGGAGAAGCATATACTGTACCGTCCGGTCCAAGTGGGGCATTTACAGTAGTTACTGGAACAGTAACAGTATAAAAACCACTACGAGTTACACTATTAAGATTAGTACCAGTGTTAAGACCATTTCCGTTTTGGAAATCTGAAAGTGAAACAATTTTACCAGTATCATTGGCAGTATAAATACGGCCATCTTTAACGTTAAGAACTAATTCGCCTTCTTTTACTGCATTTGCAGCAGGACGTTTACGAGACGTAAGAAATCTCTTAAACTGAATAGGATTAAAATCTGCCATTTACTTATTTTCTCCAAAAAATTATACTGTTACTCGACCATAATCTGTACTATAGCCAGACAAATTCATACGTGAAGGCATAGTTATAAGACGGAATTTAGTTCCATCAAATACAACTTCAAGCATAGAACCATTTACAATAGCCCCTGCAATTAATTGTACGCCATTAGCATCACATAATGGATAACTAGTACCACCAATTTTAATTTTAGCATTATCTGTAGTAGTTGTACCAGTCGCATAAAAACGCATATACGTTTCATTATTGACTAAAAATAGTTTATCTTCACTATTAAAAGTTAATGTAAATATATCTGCTGCAAAAGTAGCAGTCGGGAAATAATTGGGTAAATCACTAGCTTTAGTAATAATACCAGTATCTACATCACGGTAATAAGTTTTACCAATACTTGTACAAAAGAAAAATTCTCCTTTTTCGATACCGTTAATTTCGGGATCAACAAGAGAAGTAATTCTTCGTGCAATTATAATTATACGGTTGTCCATTTAAACACCTTTAATTAATAAAAATGATTATTAAAATCAAACTAATTTAATGTTAATTATATAAAATTGTATAAATATATACCTATAGCTTAATTGCTATAGGTATATTTATTAGTTTATTAAATGTTTAACTTTTTCTATTTCTATTAATGTATCTACATCCAAATCATTAATATCAAAGAATACTGCAATATCATTACCTTCTACCATTAATATATAATGTATAGCCGATACAAGTTCATTATGTGACTTATCATAAGACTTATCTGGATGGATAGTTCTATATTTACTATAAGATTTATGTATTCTTACGAATCTTTTAGTTAAATGACGGTCTCCATTAGAACCTTCTCTTATAACATTTACATCTTTAATTTCTTTCTTAGCATTATCAATTCGTTTATCATCTTCCCATTGGAATAGCGATAAATCTTTTAATATGTCATTACTTACCATTAGAGGTATCCTTTAAAAACTTACAAAAAAAAAAAAGTATATTTATAATTATTATTTATGGTATTAGCGAAATTAATCACTAATACCATGTTGCTTTAATAAATATTATTATACTTTTTGATTACTAAGATTATCAATAAATTCAAAAAATTTAATTTTATGAATAGGTAAAATATGGGAAGTAACAATTTCAGAAAAACCATATTCATGTTTTTCTAGTAATGTATCCAATTCTTTAATAATTTCAATTTTTACTTTTTTATTTAATTTAAAGCAAAAATGTAATTTATAATACAAATGTAATAATTTACCTAAATCAGTAATTCTAAAATGTTTAAATTTACCAGTTTCATGAGAAAAAATAATTTCTAAATAATTTTCATCAGCTAAAGACAAAGCGGCTTCTTTGGCGTCTCCTGTAGGAGTATATGAATCTGGTTTAGTATAAGCATGGTAAATGATATCTTCTTCTGTAATCATATTATTATATTCTTTTATTTAGAGTTAATTATATTCGCCAAAATCATAGGCAACTAATTTATTTTTTCTAGTTAAACCGACTTGACATGAATCAATATGATGAATCCATTCTGGTAAATTAGTTTCATCATTAATAGGTTTGACAATTTCCATTACGCAGCAAATAAAACCACGAAATTGAATCCATCGAGTCTTGGCATATTGAGTAACATCGGGATTATTAGGTTCTGTACTACCACATACAGAACCCTCCCAATCATTATTACTTACACCTGCATTATTAACGGGAAACTTTAATACATAGTTTCCACTTTTTAATTTAAATACAATTCGGTTTCTACCACAACCAAGATATTCATATTTACTAAAAAGTTCCGTAATAATATTATTTACTTCTAAATCGGTTTCTTTACATCCAAAACCGCCTTCTAATGAATATTCTAAACCATACCATTTTCCGCACAAACATTGTTCAATTTGAAGCTGACGTTTAGTTTCATCATCAATATGCATTATTCTAATCCTAAATAATGAACAAGTTTGCTAATAAAATCTTCATGGTTATAATTAATATGGCTGTTATTATTAACCATATTAATTGAAGATTTAAATAGTTCTGGAAATTCAATAATATGATTTTTATAAATATTAACAAATGTCATGTGATTACTGTTAGTATCGTATAATTCACCATTAATATACTTCTTTTTAAAATATAAAGTAAGATAATAAGAAAGCCCAGCATCAGTAATAAAATTACCGTCGCCTTTATTACCTAATGATACAAAACCACGACGGCGTAAATCAGCTACATCTTTTTGAATGTGTTTAACTTGCGGTTGAAAGCCAGTATGGTCTTCATAATTTTTCATTAAAATCATGAATAATACATAACCGTCATTATTGCCACCATATACATATTTATCACTATTGCGCATTTAATTATCCTTAATAAAAGTTAAAATAGGTTTTAATGAATATTTAGAGTTAATCATATCACTAAAAATTTCATGATATAATTCTTCATTGAAGTTATCAATAAGAATTTTTTTCACATTAACGTCTAAATTTTTCAAATCACTATTATAATATACCTTTAAAAAATTATTAATTGCGTATAAAATTAAACCTTTCTGAGTAATAATATATTTATTATCTATATGGTGTTTAATATATCCACTTTTTACATAATCCAAAAGATCTTTAATCTTTTTTACATCACCCCATACAAATCCTTCTTTTTGGTTGTAATATGCTACGCTAATAATTGTCATACTATGGTATTTATGGCGTTTCATATAAATCCTCAATAAAAATAGCCCATATCTTTTATGATATGGGCTTTATTAATATTTAGATATTACTCAGAATCAAGCATATCTTTCATTTCTTGAACAGTTAAAATTGGAATACCTAATGATTCAGCTTTTGCATTCTTAGTGGTACCCGAATGTTTATCATTAGTAATTAGATAATTAGTTTTCTTACTAACACCTGTTACTAATTTATGACCTTTTGATTGAATAAATTCTTCAATAGCATTACGAGTTTTAAAAGGATCAGCTGAACCAGTAATACAAAAAGATAAAGCATCGGCTCTTTGCACAAATGACTTATTAGATTTAGATGATAAAATTTTAATACTACTTAATAAGAAATTATCAAATTCATCTCTTTTATTACCATTTTCTTCTGAAAATGCTTCAAGAATAGCATCAATTGTATTTGGACCAACTCCATCAATTTTACTAAGTAATTTAGTTAAACCATTGGAATCTTCATCAATCATATCAGTAAGTTTATCTAAATCAATAGTGTTTAGAATAAGCTTCCAACGATCTCTTCCTAACAATGGAATATTAAAACCAGCCATGAATTTATAATCAAGTACGCCTTCTTTACTCAGATTAGAAATCATTTCTTTAATTAGTTTTACTACAGCATTACCTAAACCAGAAATTTTAGTAATACGTTCATAGTCATTAGTTTTAAGATCAAAGAAATCAGAAAATTTACTAATTACTTTTTCACTATATAATTTTTCAAGTGTTTTTCTTCCTAAAAATTTAATATCCATACAATCTACAAATTGAAGAATATTACCTAATTCATTAAGTTCACATGAAGAATTATGGCATTCTAAAAATGCACCATTAATTACTAAATCATTATTACATTTTAAACAATTAGTAATAGGTTTAATAACAGGATTTTTATTACCTTTATTGACATCAGTATCAACTTTATCGATATAACCTAATACATCATTATTACGAGTAAATTTGACTTTATCTCCTACTTTTAATTGGAGATTCATAAAGCGGTCATAGTTAGCAAGACTTACTTTTGAATAAGTAATACCAATAATAGTTACTGGTTTAAAGTGAACCATCGGTGTATGTCTAGAAGAGTTGCCTTCAGTAGACCATACAATTTTAGTTACCTCGGTTTCTTTTTCAGCATTAGGAAATTTAAGAGCAATTGCAAAATTAGGGGCAGTACTACTATAACCTAATTTTTTACGAATTTCTTCATCTACAATTTCAATTACAAGTCCATCACACATCATACCAAGATTAAAACGTTCTTCGGTAGCCCATTCATAAGTTTCTTCTAATTCAGCTAAAGAATTAAAGATTTCAAAATAAGTATCAAAAATAGTATTATTGTTATTATAAGTGTTAACAATATCAATCTGTTCGTCTCTCGTAATCCATCCTTCTTTATATTTAACACGTAGTGCAATTAAAGAAATATACGGAAAATATTTTTCACCATCTTCACTAAAGATACCACCAATAATAGAACGTGGTGATTTATAAAGATTGCCTTCTTTTTCACAAAAAGTATTAAAATTATCAGTAGTTACAACAGCTTCAAAACCAATTGCATAATCACATTTAAGATTTGGTAGAGCAATTTGAGAACTATATTTTTTAAATAAAGCTGTTAAATCTTTACCTTTACCGTCTTTACCACGAGTAAGAGCTTTATCAATTACTGGTTTACCTTTAACATTTTTGACTTCAACAGTAATAGAATGGCCGTCTGCTTTTAAAGAAATATAAACAGGCGCAGTATTAACAAGTCCTTTTTTCTTATACCATTTTCTAATATCATCCATTGAATTTGCTTTAGATAATGTACCTGCAAAATCAGAATAACTATGAGACAAATCAGTAGTACGCCCAATAGTTACATTCGCACCTACTTGAAAAGTTTCATTGGATTCAGATTCATAATATTTAACCATTTTATCAAATACTTCATCAGGGATAATACTTTCCTCAGTATTATAATAAGCTTCTGAAGCTTTAATTAGAAATTCTTTTAATTCTTTAAGATTTTTAAAATCATAATTAGAAATTGAAATAGACATTTATTTTCTTTCTCTCTTAAATGATATGATACGAATTGTTATCTACAGGTAATTCATGCTCTCTAATTTTAGTAAAGAACATATTATGATTATTTTTGTATTTCTTATAAATAATATATGCTTTACTTAAAGATAAATAACAGTATTCTTTTGAATTCGGTAGATTAAAACCAATATTGGTTTTCCATTTACCCATATAAATAAGACGTTTATGTGTTTTTACTTCTAATGGTTTATCAGTAAATTGATTAAAAATAACTTTATTATTTTTAAAACTTTGATCCATTATTTCCAAAATTACTAATTTAATCATTAAATAAGTACCATATGTTACGCATGGTATTGACAATACATAAATCATAATATGTGAAATTAATTTTGCGTCGTTCATTATAAATCTCATTTATAAAAAAGAAATAAATAAGCCTATACCCGAAGGTATAGGCTTTAAATGTTACTGATTTACATATGAAGGTTCTGCATCAGTTCCTTCACTATTATTAGCCGATACATTTTCTTGCTGTACCAGTTTGTCATGAATTTGAGAATTTACTTCATTCGCTTTTTGCGCTTGCAAATTAAATAGCACAAATGAGTATGGATAATTATCACCATAAATACCATATAGAATACTATACGTATTATTAAGCATAAGATTTAGCCATACACGATAATGATCTGGCGCATTTTCATAGTCTTGTACATATTCAGGAGAAGTTTTATCTTTAGCGCTATATTCTTCTCCATAAGTCCAGCCGTCTTCAGCCATTGCTTCAAAACGAGCTTTATGATATTCATGTACAGTTAACATTGGATAATTAGCTGCCAAATAACTAACTTGATAAATAATGCTTTCTTTTTCTGCTTTAGGAAGACCATTCCATGTTTTAGATTTTACTTTGTTAGAACTAGTAAGCATATGATTTTGAAAAGCTGCAATAGCACTATATACTACGGGTGCTAACTGTTTAGCTTGAATGTCATTACCTTCTGCAATTTCTTTACGCTGATCTTCAATAGTATAATTATCTTCAGCAGTAGGTTCTTGTTCAACATTAGGTACGTTAAAATGAACTTCTTCTACTGGAGCATTAGCTGGATCAATTTGATGAACCATTTGATCAGTATTAATTGTAGATGACATCGTATACCTCATTTATTTTTTATTAGTAAAAAGAATAATTTCTATTCTTTTGTTTGTAGTTTTGTAAAAGCTAAACCTCTATATAATTTATATAGAGGTTTTATTTATTATTTCAATTTCTTCTCAAGTTTAATACCAATACCGTTAAATAGAGCTTTGATAGTTTGAGCAGGAGCAGATGAATTTTCCATTCTTTCATCCCAAGGGATTGAATCTAATTCATCAATATTGTCAATAGTAAATAATTTTTCAAACATACTTTGACGAGCAATACGACTAGATGAATATGATGCTCTGAATTTTTCAGTAGTAACAGTATCATCCAGAGTAGACAAAGCAATAAATTCCTGCTCGCCTAATGCTAGCGGGTTGGCATTAAATAAAGCAGTACCTTTTTTGTATTGTTCATTATTCTTATATGGAACATCTAACAGGTTAGACATTTCAGCAGAACGTACAGAATATTTACCATGAGCTAAATGTTTAAGCTTCATGTAATAAATTTCACCAAACACTAAAGGTTTTTCAATATTTTCAAATTTAATTTTCGGTACTGGAAATACTTCAGTATACAAATATTTCATTTGATCTAAAGTAATATTATTAAAGAATGGTTTTTGTTCAATCATAAAACCATGCTCTAAAGTTTCTTCCAAAAATTCTTTAGTATTGTCTTTATCACTAAACACATTTTTTTCTAAGAAAGCAAGAAAATCAGGTGATACTACTTCGTAAAATTTAATTAAATCTTCTTTAAATCCTTTTAAATCTACTTTCTTTTTACCTTTGTATTTAGCGGTAATAAAATTGGTAATAAAATTTAATTCCTGTTCATACAGTTGAGATAAGTTCATTCGACCAAGAACACCGCCTGGATTTAATACCACGTCGGCGTATTCATCAGTACCTTCTACTTTAGGCATTTCTTTCTTAGGAAGAATGGCTGAAATAACGCCTTTAGAACCATAACGACCTGTAAGTTTACTACCAATCTCACATGGAACTTTAACAGAAACTGTAAATTTAATTACAATACCTTCAAAAGAGCGATTATCGTAAGTATATGGTAAAACTGTATCTTTATCAGGAGAAATATAATCTCTTGCATATTGGAACCAATAGTTGAAGTTTTCACTAACTTTGTCATTATGCTTAAGTTTAATATCTTCTAAATGTGCATGCAAATCTACAAATGTTTCAAATTGCTGTTTAAGAATCTTTTTAAACGGCTGATTTACAGGAGTATCTTCAAGTACGTTACTATAAATAAAGATATCTTTTAACTGACCTGTAGCAAATACGGAAGAATCATCACGTTGAGGCGTAGTAAATTCATCAGATTTAAAATTATAAAGTAAAGTATTATAGTCAATACGACGACGACTAACTAAAATATGATTCTGAATATATTCATTAATTTCTGGTAAAGGTTTATATTCACCATTTTTACCACGAATATTAAGCAATACGTCGTTTTTGTTTAATACAAGATAATAGTCTTTAACTTCATCATGTGACATTAATGCCGCTATTTCGTCTGAAATAACAATAGCATCTTCATAAGTAAGACCTTTATAAGGTATAAATAAAGCTTTAAGGTTTCTACCATACTGAAGATTCATATTTTCATCATACATACCATTTTTGTATACGTATGGAGTTTCTTCAATATCAATTTTAGCACCTTCTTTTACATCTTCATGCAATGTATTAGAATGACCAAAATATTCAGTGAGGTTTTCTACTGCTTTATATACGATAACGTCATATTGCCCGCTTTCAGTCTTAATAATAATGAATTTATGGTTTACATTCAATTCAATAATTTTAACGACTTCATAGTTTTCTTTAGGTTGTTTATAACCAGAAGAAAACTTACCAATTTGATTTTCAAAACCACTGAATACTTTTGGTGGTTCTGCATTAATAATAGTTACTAACTGGCCTTGGTGATCAGTTAGCATTTTAAGGCGACCTGCATCCGATTTTTGAGCATTAGGAATTAATAACTCTTCTGCTAAAAAAGAGTGATTATCAATAGTGTCTTTCGGAAGAATGGAACCCATTTATATCTCCAAATTAATTATATTAATTAAACATTTTTTGTATTGTGACATAATGATTATATATGTTTAATACAATATTTAATTATAACATAAAATCTTGTTTAAAACAAGGATTTTTTCTAACTTTTTTAATCAAATTATTTGTTATAAAGTAAATTTTTATATGATCCGTTAATAAAATACATTATATGAATAAAAAAAAAAGAATCCATAAAGGATTCTTTTTATAATACTTAGTAATAAGTATTTTTAGGCATCATCATTTTACCGCCAGTAAAGGAAGCAAATGATAATGATGTCATAGCACATGCAGCAACAGCTACAATAATACTTGACATAGATACTGCTAATACAAAGGTAAACAATGCAGCAAAAGCATAGTAAAACCAAATTGTGTCTTTGTTAGGGGATGTTTGACTTTTATAAAAGCCAAAAGCTAAAAAACCAACAATGATTAAGCTTGGAACCAAGATATTGGTTTCGTTAAAGTTAATAATGCCAACTGCTGTGTAAATAATAGCAGCGATCAGCATAATTACATTAACAATTTTAAAACTTTTGATAGCTTGGTCAAATAAATTCATTTTACATCCCCTATTTTTTAATTAATTATTAAGAAGCTACTTTAGTAGTAGGTTCAATTACTGGATCATTAACTGGAGTACCCATTACTTCTGCTTTTACTACAGGAACTTGAACAGAAATATTTTCACCCCAAAAATCAGTTACAGAAATATAATGCTTATAAG